>Ga0315274_10005407_pt1 | contig 18676 bp, 21 predicted proteins | sample YL17G02_20_MG_FD_203700 | JGI IMG/M metagenome (GOLD analysis project Ga0315274, IMG submission 203700) | Sediment microbial communities from Yellowstone Lake, YNP, Wyoming, USA - YL17G02_20 | ecosystem: Environmental > Aquatic > Freshwater > Lake > Sediment | place: USA: Wyoming | collected... | reverse complement strand
CATCGTTGACCGACTGCGCGGCCTGGCTATCTTTGAGCTCATCGCTACAGGACTCATTGAACAATTCCGCCCAGAACTAAAGTGACAAAGTAGTACTAGTATGGGCTACACAAGCAACCCTGGCTCACAGGATGGGCTGGCGGATGCGTGCCTGTCGGGCGAACGTCGGGAGGCTGGCGATGGCTGACGAGATCGGGCCGAACCTGGCGCGAGTTCAGGAGCGGATCGCACTCGCAGCGCAGCGTGCAGGTCGGAGGCTTTCCGAGATCACCCTGGTTGCAGTGACCAAGACACGCCCGCCCGAGGATCTTGCCGCAGTGTATGAAGCTAGAGTGCGCGACATCGGCGAGAACCGGGTCGAGGAGGCGGCGGTCAAGAAACCACAGCTTGACCTGCCGGGACTGACCTGGCACCTGGTGGGACACCTGCAGAGCCGCAAAGCCAGGCAAGCCGTAGATCTGTTTGACGTCATCCACTCTGTCGACAGCGTCAAGCTCGCACGCAAGCTCGATGCCATCGCCACAGAGCGGGCCCGGGTCATGCCCGTCTTGCTGGAGGTGAACGTGTCGGGTGAGGAAAGCAAGTACGGCCTGCTCCTTGCCGACCGGGCAGCATTCGAGGTCGCCGTGTCCGAGGTCGCAGATTTGCCTCACCTCCACCTCGACGGGCTGATGACCGTTGCATTTGTTGCCCGCGATCCGGAGGAGGTACGGCCCATCTTTGCCCGGCTGCGCGCATTGCAGGATGAGTTGCGGACCCGCTTTCCGCAGGCAACATGGCAGCACCTGTCCATGGGCATGACCGATGATTTCGAGGTGGCGATCGAGGAGGGCGCGACGATGGTCCGCATCGGACGTGCCATCTTTGGGCCACGGGAATGAGAGGCGTACGATGAGAATCGCCATCAGCGTGATTCATTACCTGATGAGTGCCTACAGCCTGGCCTTGATCGGGCGCGTTTTCCTGGAGATGCTTTTGGGTCCATACCACAGCGTAGTGGCCTTCCTGCGGCGCATCACTGAGCCTCTGTTGGCGCCCATCCGCCGCTATGTGCCACCCATACGGAGTGGAGCCGTGGCTTGGGATCTCTCACCGGTCATCGCTCTTCTCCTGCTCTGGGTTCTGGAGCAGGTGCTGACTCGCTTGCTCCTGAGCATTGCCCCGTGACCCGTGGCGCGCGATCAGGTGCATCAGATGATGGGTCGCCTGATGCCGCTCTTGAGGTGATCGAGACCGAGGACCGGGTGCGCTTTGCTGTGCACGTACAGCCTCGTGCCAGCAAGAACGGGATCAGCGGCGTACACGGCGGAGCGATCAAGGTGCGCATCACCGCGCCGCCTGTGGAAGGCGCTGCAAACCAGGCGCTGATCGACCTTCTGGCCAGGCAATTGGGCGTGCCCAGGAGCTTCATTCGCCTCCTCAGCGGCAGGTCGGCGCGCCACAAAGTCATCGAGGTCCGCGGCATCACAGCCAAGACCCTGCGAGCTACACTCTTTCAAGGACGGTGAGTCACGCCGGACATGAGCGCAACTTTACCGTTGGGCAAGCTTTCTCCCGAGTATCTGGCCGAGTTGCTGGGGAACCACACCTTCTCCCTCCCCGGGGACCGGGTCCTGGTCTACCCTGGCGTGGGCGAAGATGCGGCGGTGATCGACATGGGCGAGCGGTGGTTGGTGGCCAAGACGGATCCGATCACCTTTGCCACCGACGAGATTGGCTGGTACGCAGTCCATGTCAATGCCAACGACATCGCCGCCGCCGGCGGCGTGCCTCGTTGGTTTCTCTGCACCCTGCTCCTGCCAGAGGGCAGGACCGACCGGGCAATGGTTGAGCGGATCATGGGACAGATCGCATCCGCTTGCCGCTCGCTGCGTGTTGTGCCCTGTGGCGGGCACACCGAGGTGACCTATAACCTGGACCGCCCTGTCGTGGTGGGGGTGATGCTGGGCGAGATCGAGCCGGGCGATTTGATCCGCAGCGGCGGGGTCCGAGTAGGCGACATAGTGCTCCTTACCAAGGGCATTGCCGTCGAGGCCACCGCGATCATGGCGCGCGAAAAGGAAGCAGAGCTAAGCAGCCAGTTCTCCAGCGCGTTTATCGAGCGCTGCAAAGGCTTTCTCCACGACCCGGGGATCAGCGTGGTGCGCGAGGCCAGCATTGCCACCAGCACAGCGCCCGTTCACGCCATGCACGATCCGACAGAAGGGGGCGTCGCCACCGGGCTGTGGGAGCTGGCGATAGCCTCGAAGGTGGGATTAGAGGTCGATGGCGATGCCATTCCGGTGCTGGATGAGACGCGCCAGCTCTGCCGGGTATTCGGGCTTGACCCGCTCGGGGTGATCGCTTCCGGGGCGCTGCTCATCGCCGTGTCAGAGCCCGATGCCGAACGGACGTGTGCCGCACTGCTGGCTGCCGGGATCAGGGCGGCGCCGATCGCTCGCGCTGTGCCGGCCGACCGGTCGTTGACCCTCCGCACCGCGAGTGGAGTCCGGCCGCTCCCTCGCTTCGATCAGGACGAGATCACGCGGCTCTTCTAGAAGGACAGGCCCATGACGGTATTCGCGTTGGTTGAGCCGACCTTGCGCGCGCTCAACGTGCAAGGGCAGGACCTGCAAGTCGCCGATGCTGCCGCCCTGGCCCGGCGTTGCTACCCTAACCTGAGCACCGACCGCCCTGCGTTGATCGGCCCATTGGCTGACGCCGAACAGCGCGCCAGCCTGCGGGCTGTTTTGCGGCAGGCCTATCCGGATGTACACCCCGTGACCCTGGTCTGTCACGCTGACGGCATTCCGCCGGCCACGTACTCCCTGCTCCTTGGCCAGCTAGATCACGCGCGCTTGGGCGCGGGGATCTGTCTTCTCTACCTGCCGCCTTTGCCCTACCCCGGGTCCGTTGAGACGTTCCAGAACACCGTCGCCCGGCTCCGCGCGCCAGACGGCTGCCCCTGGGACCGCAAGCAGACACATCGCTCGCTGCGCCAGGGATTCCAGGAAGAGTCATACGAGGTGCTGGATGCGCTCGACCAGGACAATTCAGAGCTTCTGAAGGAGGAGTTGGGCGACATTCTGCTGCACATTCTCCTCCAGGCCCAAATCGCCAGCGAACTGGGCGAGTTCCGGTTCGGCGATGTCATCCGCCACGTGAACCACAAGATCGTGCATCGCCACCCTCATGTCTTTGCTGACCTGCAGATCAGTGGCATGGACGAGATCCTGGTCAACTGGGAGACGCTCAAGCAGCAGGAGAAGGAATCGCGGTCGGAATCTGCAACGGCATCCCCATCGGCCCTGGACGGCATCTCGGCGGCAATGCCCGCCCTGGCCCGCGCGCAATCGATCCAACGGCACGTCGATCGTTTTGGGGTGGTGGCAGAAGACGTAGAGCAACTGGCTACCCGCATCGCCGCAGCCCTGCAGCGGCTATCCGCGGCACCCGCGTCCATCGATCGCGAACAACTCCTGGGAAACCTGCTGTTTGATCTGGCGAACCTCAGCCGAAAGCTGGACATCGACGCCGAAGGAGCTCTGCGCGAGGCCAACTCGCGCCTTGAGCGCCAGTACCGGGACATGGAAAAGGGAGTGGCCTCCGGCCCCGCCTTAGCGTCCTAGCACGCCCCACAGCTCATGGAGGCTGTGGATCCCCTGCTCTTCCGCGTGAACGGCCGGCGTCCAGCGCTCGACCAGAACCGCGTCCAGGCCCGCCGCGCGCGCCCCCGCCACGTCCCATGTGGGGTGATCGCCCACAAAGAGACACCGTTCTGGGGCAACCTGTAATCCAGACAGCGCGAACTCGAAAATCGCCCTGGCCGGCTTGCGCCATCCCACGTCCCTGCAGAACACGGCCAGATCGATGCGCTCCGTCAGGCCAAGTCGGTTCAGCTCCTCGCGCCAGGGGTCGGCCGGGCTTCCCCAGGGCAGGTTGGAGACGATCGCTGTTTGCAGGCCACGGGCCCGCAGTGCGTCGAGCATAGGCAGCGTATCAGCGTAGCACTGCCCGCAGGCCAGCAACGGCTCGAGGAACCGCCGACACAACGCCGCCTGGAGCACATTGGAGCGGGCCGATTCCTCCAGGCCAAAGATGCGGGTCAGCCGCTCTTCCAGTGGACGCACACGGTGATCGGGCGATTCGTGGTTCTCCGCTTGCACTCTCGGCCACATCTCCTGTGGCGCAACGTGCAGCAGGCCTTCACGGTCGAGTTCATCCCTCACCCCAGCGATGGCCCTCTCCAGCAGGGCAGGAAACTCGGCGCTCTGCCAGTACTGGACCAGCGTGTTGCCCAGATCGAACAGCACGGCATCCTTCACGTGTCTGGTCCCCTCGTTTGCTCCAGTCTCCTCCGCGCAGGCCAATCACGTAACCCTTGCGAAGGTTAGGAAAGCATCTGGTCAGCGATATGTAGCAGTACAAAAGAGAACTCTTCGTTTGCGAAAAGACCCAGCCAGACCTTCGCAAGGGTCTCTGTCACAGGTTGGTCTCGGCCTGTCTGTAGCAGCGGAACAGGGTCTGGACCGCGCGGCGCGTTCCCTGCTCGAAAACCGGCAGCCCATCGGGGCCACGCGCGGCGCTCAACTGGTGGATTAGCCCCTGCCGGGTGGGACGGCCCCCCTGAGCAATGTCCTGCTCCAGCGCATCCAGCAGCAACGTGGTTACGTCGTAGGTCAGCGCGGCCCACGTGCCCGGGGCGTTGCCCGCCAACTCCCGATAGCCAGCAGCAAAGGCGCTCCCGTCTGACAGGTCTGCCAGGAGGGGCGCGGTCTGTGCATAGCAGACGTCCGCTGCCGCATCTCCGGCTACCTGCGGCACCTGGCTGCGCGCCAGGTCGGGCCCGCCCCACACCTCCGCTGCCATGCCAGCCTGATGCATGGCGGCCACCAGTTCAGCCGCCGACAGCGCGTCGCCGTCATAGAGGTACACATCCGCGGGGTAGGCACGCACCTCGGCAAAAGCCTCTTCGCTCCGCCAGGCCTGGAGAGCATTCCCCACCTTGGGCAGCAGCGCGTCCCCCAGCGCCCCCATCTGAGAACGAACCAGCGCCACTCGCGCTCCTGCAGGCAGATGATCGAGAAGTGCCTGTGCCAGGACATCGCCGCCAGCTCCCAGGCAGAACACATCTGTGTAGCCCGTGAGCGCTGCTGGCAAAGGACATGTTGCCGGCGTGATCATGGCCAGGCCCAACTCGTGGTAACGGGGCACCGCGGCCAACACAGCAGCGCTGGAGAAAGGGCCTACGACACCCACTACATCGCGATCGACGGCGAACTTGCTTGCCTGGAACGCGGAGGAATCCGGGTCGTCGCCATCGTCGAGCGCGACCAACTCGACCATGTAGCCAGCAACGCCACCGGCCTCGTTCCGCTGCCGCACCGCCCACCTGGCGGCGTACAGCGCCTCATATCCCAACGACCGGTAACGGCCCTCAAAAGGCGCTACCAGGCCGATCTTGACGATTGGCTTGGTGCCTCGGATCCCCAACCGGCCAGGCGAACAGCCCCCTGACGCCAGGCAGGCGACCAGCAAGCCGGCGATCATCAGTCGCCTCGTGGGTCTCATACGTACGGTCTGGGCACCCGTCACTCGATATTCTCATGCACCCATTGCAGTGGGTCGACCTGGACTCCCATGATGCGCAACTCCCAATGCAGATGCGCGCCGGTGGAGAGCCCGGTATTGCCGACCAATCCGAGGCGTTCCCCGGTCTCGACCTGCTGTCCGACCTGCACATCGATCCGGGACAGATGCCAATACGCGGTCATCACCCCACGGCCATGGTCAACGATCACGGCGTTCCCCCGCACGGCCAGCGGCTCCGCCAGCACCACCCGCCCGCGCGCCGGACTGTGCACCGGAGCCCCTTCTGGCGCATCATAGTCGATGCCGCTGTGATAGTCGTCCGCTGGACCGGCGCCATACGACCGACGTGCGCCAAACGACGCCGTGATCGGCGCGGCTCCCGCCAGGGGCAGCTTGAACGGTGCCTCCCACAAGCCCGGCAGCGTGACCTGCGTCGCCACCTCCCCTACCCGTCTGGCCTCTGCCGCCAGCAGACTGGGCTCCAGGAGCTTGGCCTTCTCGCCAGAAAAAGTGAGATACTCCACCCCAAAGCTGCCCGGCACCACCTGCACCATGCTGTGCACAGACATCGGCTGCTCCCCTTGGACGGCCTTCAAGTCCAGGGGATAGGAGCCTGGCGAGGCCATGGGGTGGATGCCAATCAGGGTCCGGTAACGTCCCTCACCCCCGACAAAGAGCAGGGGCTTGCCGTCATAGCTTCCGCTGAGGCTGACCTCGCCTTCGGTCTGGACGAGCACCTGCACCGTCTGTCCCTGAGCCGCCACGGGAGGCACGATGTTCACTGCCAGGAAAGGCAGGGGCAGGCTCGACTGGCCCTCGCCCAAGGGGATGAACAGTCGCTGACCCATCTGGATCATGTTGGGGTTATCCAGGCCATTGGCCTGGGCCACCGCCCAAACGGTCGTGCCATAGCGGGCAGCGATGTTGGCCATCGTATCGCCAGGCTGAACCACGTGGATCCGGCCGCTGAAGCGAGTTCCGCTCTCCTCTGAACGGGCCGGGATCAGCAGCCGCTGTCCTACATAGATCAGGTTCGGGTTGGCGAGGCGATTGGTCTGGGCTACCGCCAGCACCGCCACATTGTACCGTCGCGCCACCAGGGCCAGAGCGTCGCCAGGCTGAACCACGTACACGATCGGGGCGCCGGTTGAGGAAGCGCCAGGGATGATCAGTTGCTGTCCCACCGCCAGTCGGTTCGGGTTAGACAGCCCGTTTGCGGCCGCGATCGCTTCCATCAGGACTCCGTACTGCTGGGCGATCGCGAACAATGTATCCCCCGCTTGCACGACGTAGACCTGCTGGTCCTGCTGCAGCGGAGGGGCTGCAAGAGCGTGGCCCATCATCCCCGCCAGCCAGATCGCGACTGCCAGGCAGACCGTGCCCCCTCTGTGGGCCAGGGCTCTACCGTGACTCAGGAGCCTCCTGTGCGTCAGGAGCCTCCTGTACATCAGGAGCCTCCCGTATTTCGGGAGCCTCATTCGTCGCCTCCCAAGATGCTCACCAGGCTCCTGCCGTGCCGGCCAACCTCTGTCTCCGGCATTCGCGGCAGGGCCCCAAGCGAGTTTCATCGCATCTCCCAGTCGAGTTCGTCTCCCACGTGAACCTGATCCAGCAGCCCCGGCACGCCCTCCACGAAATACTGCGCTGAATGGCGGGGGGCGTAATAGGGGCGGAATGGCCGGGCCAGCGCCACGTCCACCACCCGCTTTTGCGCATCCAGCCACAGCACAGCGATCGGGAAAAAGACAAAGAGCATGTGAATGGTGGATTCGGCGATGCTCTCCCGGGCGCCGACAAAGACGTATGCCTCGTCCGGATCGAGCCTGCGGCGGAACATCAAGCCGCGCAGCTTGCGCCAGAACGTGGTGCACATGCGCACGCGCAGAGCGAGCGGTTGGCCAGTGGCTTGGTTGATGAGCACGTGCAGGCGCCTCCTACGCAGGCCATCGAAATCACACCCCTATTATACCACAGACCAGCAAGGCGACATAAGTTGGTCGGGATCGTAGCCTGGCAGACGAGGGTCCATCTACCGTGGGACGGCAGGCATGCCCTGCCACATGCCGCCATCCTGGTACCGCACCTGGCACGACTTGGATGTGGTAGTTGGGCAAGATTCGCCTGAGGGATGAGACTGCACCAGAACAAGCAGCGCCTGGACGCGCTGCGAGCAGGCTTGATGTGAGATATTCGCCATCATCCAGCAGGGACAATCCGCTGGCAGTTGGACCTGGGATCGCCGGGAGATGGCAGGGATGATGAGGTGTGGCTACAGGCAGTGGCGAGCCTCTGGGTGATCGTCTCCGTGTAGGCCGTGCGGTTGCCCATCGCACCATACGCATAGGCAAACGACGAGGATGAGTACATCCGTCCCCCATTCGAGTACTCTGCCTGGGTCAGGCGCTGCAGGGCATCGTAGGTGTAGCTAATCACGGTCGTCGTAGCCGTGTAGCCGCTGCTGACGGTGGTGTAGCTTGTCCGGGGCAACACGTCGCTGCCACACGCCCCGCTCACCGTCAGCGAGACGGTGAACACGCCGGTCTGGGTATAGCTGTGACTGGGCTTGGTCTCGCTGCTGCTGCCCCCGTCCCCAAAGCTCCACCACCGGCTGGAGATCGTCCCGCTGGAGGCGTCGGTAAAGCTCACCGTCAGCGGAGCGGTGCCCGTGAGAGGTGACCCGCTGAACCCCGCCGTGGGGCTGACGCAGCCTCCGGCACTGACTGCGATGTAGCTGGTCCGCGTCAGAGTGTCCGTCTCGGTCACCACCGCCGTGGTCAGGGTCACCACCGGTGTACAGCACGGCATGGGCTATCGTCAGAAGGGCTTGAGGTTAGGTGCTCTCCTCTTGATCTCGACCAGAAGATCCTGGCAGTCCGAGATCCCAGCTTGGATGGGGATATACCGCCCCCAATACCCGTTGAGTGATCCGTGAAGCGCGTAGATCCAGGGCAGACTTCCCCCCGACACCCGGAGCAGCACTCCAGGCGCTCCCGGCAACCACATCCTGCGCGTCTCGACGATCTGCTCCCAGGGGACATTGAAACGTACGATATAGAAGGTCACGGTCAAGTGCTTCTCCGAGATATCGATCGGAGGATGAAGGTTCCCTCCTGCCAGCATGTGCGGTATGCTTACCAGACAGACAACCTAGCCCAGTATGTCTCCCCACAGATCCTGGGCAGGCAGATCGACGTAGCCTTTGGAGACCAACTCGCTCACAAAGAACGCTGAGAACCGGAAGAACATCAAGGTACAAAAGCCAGCGAAGAACAAGCCGCCTATCGGCATCACAATACCCTGGGTACAGCCGTACCGATAGGACTTGGTCATCATTCCCCCCGGGTCAAGTGACCTTTGCGCATGTCGTCTTCCTCCACGGCGCCAGCAAACCTTGGTAGGACTTCTGTACACACCAAGGTCTTGTGGGCGTTGAAATCACGGATGGAAGACCCATTTGCCGCCGCCCTCATACCTTGCCAGCTCATACGATCTCCCCGGGCCTGTCGCCAACCGGACCTCCGCACCCACGTCCGCCCCGGGACTGACAAACCACCTGTAGGCAGGTGAGAGCAGATCCCGCTCGTGAACCACGTTAAAGCCTCCGTACGGTGAGGCGATCTTCACATCCGCCACAGTCCAGCTCCAGCCATCATAGTCCTCCAACGACCTCAGGTTCTTCACCTCCAGCAGGCCACCCGCGAAAGACCATCCGAACTGAGGGCCCAAGACGAACTGCCAACCCCAGAAGAGACCCGCTTTGTCCGAATCCTGAGGGTCCACGACTAGGTCAAGCTGAATCTCAAGACCGAGGATAATCTGTCCATAGCCCCCACTGAGGCGGAATCCAAACGTATCGAACTCGTCAAAGGCCCACGGAGGCACAATGCCAGAGCCGGTAGAGGACAGGTTCTTCCGGAAGGGCTCTGGTAGGTCGCAGCCTGACGGCTGCACCCACACGATGGCTTTGGTCCTGGCTGTGCGCACCAGTCCAGTGTTCCTGTACCACTCATCCCAGTCAAAGTAAGGTGTGCCCCATGGAGACACCGTCCCTGGAATTCGGGGCCGGAAGAGAATGCTCCGGTCTACCACACAGGCTACCCCCCGATAGTCATATCCGCCTCGAATAACCGATCCACCATCGTACCGGGGGTCGTTGCTGTACGGATCGCGGAGGTCTGGAGGGCCGCAATGGTCACAGGTGTAGACATCCCATACAGGGGAATAGTCCCGACCGGAGGGATCGAGGTAACGAATGGGATTGCCACCAGCGTAGAGATAGGGGTGGTTCCACCACAGGGCATCACGGCTCAGGAATTGCCCAATCCTGGGCGCATACAGCCGTGCGCGCAGGAAAAGCAACTGCGTGTAACGGTCAAACTGCTCCCCGGTGAACCCATATCCGCTACTGCCTGTTCCACTCTCGGACAGGAATTGCCCGTACGGGTCATAGTCTCGCGACAGGACCACAGCACCGTCCTCATCCACGATCTGCCGCACCGAGCCCAGCGCGTCCCCCAGGAACCATTCGGCGTCACCACTTTCAACCTGCGCCAGCCGGGCCACACCATATACGTAGAGCGTCGTCGCTGCACCCACCGACTCGACTAACACCTGAGGCAACCCGACAACGTCCTGAACATAGCGCGTTTCGGCCCCATCCACTGCGCTGGCCACGCGCACCCCGTCGCCATTATACGTGTAGACGAGTGTGTGCGTCACGCTCTCGGCCTGGACGAGCCGCCCGGCAGCATCCCAGGTGTAGGTAAAGGTGCCATCGTGGGTCAGGTTGCCCAGGTTGTCGTAAGTATACTCCACCTCGTTGACCCAGGTCAAGCGATTGGCGGCGTCATAGGTGTAGGTAGTGACCAGGGTCTGGATGATCGTCTCCGTGTACGCCGTGCGGTTGCCTGCCGCATCATACGCATAGACAAACGACTTGCCACCCGAATACTCGGCCTGGGTCAGGCGCTGAAGGGCGTCGTAGGTATAGGTGATCACGGTCGTCGTAGCCGTGTACCCACTGCTGACCGTGATGTAGTTGGTCCGCGTGAGCACGTCGCTGCCACAGGTGCCACTCACCGTCAGCGAGACGGTATACACCCCCGTCTGGGTATAGCCGTGGCTGGGGTTCGTCTCGCTGCTGCTGCCCCCGTCCCCAAAGCTCCACCACCGGCTGGAGATCGTCCCGCTGGATGCGTCGGTAAAGCTCACCGTCAGCGGAGCAGTGCCCGTCAGAGGCGAGCCACTGAACCCCGCCGTGGGGCTGACGCAGCCTCCGGCGCTGACCGTGATGTAGCTGGTGCGGGTCAGGGTGTCCGTCTCGGTCACCACCGCCGTGGTCAGGGTCACGGTGTAGCTGCCAGTCTGGGTGTAGCGCGGCTGCTGCACAGCCGGGCGCACAGGATTCGTGCAGGACACCTCCTTCGGGGCAGCAGCGGGGAAGCCTGGAGACTACTGTCACCTGCGAGGATGTCTGCGATGTGCGCGTCGCTGCCCTTGTTCGCCGTACACGGATGTACTCATCCGCGCTGTTCCATCGGCTCGTGGGCGTCGCCGGGATCTGCCCAGGACGTCAGCAGACTCTGTGACCCACATCCCTACTCTACCACACCTCGGTAGCCCTGTCAACCCCACAATCAGGTATTTGTGTGCGCCGATCTCGGGGTGGAGTCGCTGTGCGCGCTGTCTTCGGTCCAGCGTTCCCACAGGATCGCCGCCTGTACCCGACTACTGACTCCCAGCTTGCCCAGGATCTTGCGCACGTGGGTGCAGCCAGAACCTCACATCCCCAGGTCACCGGGTAGCGGCACAGCATCCTTCTGACCTCCGGACTGTCATCGGCGACCAAGACACACGGTTTGCACTCTGACATGCTACGTGCTCTACTGCCGGGACCATCTGCTCAGCCTTTTGGGGTGCTGCGGCGGTTCACAGGCTGGCGCAGGCAGGCTTCGAGCCTGTGGAGACATGCTGGCTAATGCGTGAGCCAGGAAACGAGGCCAGGCGGCGCGCTGAGCGCCTCGCCAGGCATCCGTCGGTGGGAGCAGTGGCCCTTTGACCGCTTCCCTGGACTATGCTACAATAGGCACCAATGCCTCGCACGCGGCAGCATTCGATACAGGAGAAATCGTTACGCATGCCACCTTGCCCGGACTATCTGGTGATCGGCCACATCACCCAGGACCTCTGCGACCATGGTTACCGCATTGGCGGCACGGCCACGTTCAGCGCGCTCATGGCTCACCGCCTGGGGTACACTGTCGGGATCCTGACCAGCGTCGCACCCGACGTCGATCTGTCCCCCTTGCCTCCTGACATCTCGATCGCCCGTCGTCCATCCAACGTCTCCACCACCTTCGAGAATCTCTACCACGACGGCCACCGGCGCCAGTTCACTCGCTCCCAGGCCGGCCTGCTGACCTGCTCCGACGTGCCCCAGGCATGGAGAACGGCGGCCATCGTGCACCTGGGCCCGATCGCCCAGGAGGTGGACATGGCCATCGCAGACTGCTTTCCCAACGCGCTGCTGGGCCTGACCCCCCAGGGATGGATGCGCCGCTGGGACGAGCGGGGACTCGTGTCTCCGGCCAGGTGGGATCCGCCCGACGCGTTGCTCGACCGCGCCGATGCCGTGATCCTGAGCCAGGAAGACGTCGGTGGGGACCGTGAGCAGGTGCGCAGCCTGGCTGCCAGGACTCGGCTGCTGGTCCTTACCGCCGGGTGGAAAGGTGCTACCGTCTATCACGGAGGTCAAGTGCGTTCGTTCCGTGCGCCCAAGGTCAGAGAGGTCGATCCCACCGGTGCCGGAGACATCTTTGCCGCAGCATACCTGACGGCCTTGCACAAGACCCGGGACCCCTGGCTCTGTGCCCGGTTTGCCAACTGTGTTGCTGCCCGCTCGGTGGAGCGCAGTGGGCTCCACAGCATAGCGACCCAGGACGAGATCGAGCAGTGCCGGGCACGGCTCGACCATGGCGTGTGAAAAACCCATACTCACAGGGTAAATCAGTTTGATGACCCGCATCTATGCCTTGGCGAATCAGAAGGGGGGCGTCGGCAAGACCACGACGGCGGTGAACCTGGGAGCATACCTGTCCACCGTTGGCCTCAGAGTGTTGTTGGTCGACGTTGATCCACAGGCCAACGCTTCCTCAAGCCTGGGCATCGACAAGAACCAGGTCCAGTGTTCCACCTATCAGGCGTTGGTCAACCAACAGCCGCTTGCCGAGAGCGTCTCGCCTACGGGCTGGAAACGGCTCTACCTGGCTCCCTCATCCCCGGCTCTGGCAGGTGCTGAGGTCGAGTTGGTCAACGCCGCCGCCCGCGAATACTTGCTGCGCCAGGCACTTGCCCCGGTCGCCGGCGAGTACGACTATGTGCTCATCGACTGCCCGCCTTCGCTGGGCCTATTGACGGTAAACGCGCTCGCCGCGGCAACGAACGGGGTGATCGTGCCCATTCAGTGTGAATACCTGGCCCTGGAAGGGCTAACCAACTTGCTCAACACCATAGACCTGGTTCGCAGAAACCTCAACCCTAATCTAACGATCCGCGGCATGCTGATGACCATGTACGATCCACGCACCAACCTGTCGCAGCAAGTGGTCGACGAGGTGCGGCATCACTTTAGCCGACGTGTGTTCAAGACAGTCATCCCGCGTAGCGTGCGCCTCGGTGAGGCTCCCAGCTTTGGCAAGCCGATCATGGCCTACGCGCCCTCTTCCCCAGGTGCGCGCGCCTACCAGAGCCTCACTGTCGAGATCCTGAGTGCGGATGGCTGGCAGTTCCCGCAGGACAAGGACGGGCCCACATGAACCCTAGACGTGCACTGGGCAGAGGATTGGAGGCCCTGATCCCAACCGGGCCCGCCGTGTCGAGCAGCGTGCGACAGGTGCATGTGGATGCCGTGTCGCCGAACCCGCACCAGCCGCGCCAACATGTGGACTCGGAGGCGCTGGCTGAGCTGGCGGCGTCGATCAAGGAACACGGCCTCATTCAGCCGCTGATCGTCAGCGAGCTGGAACAGGAGGGCCACTATGCGCTCATTGCGGGAGAGCGACGGCTGCAAGCCGCCAGGCTGGCTGGCCTGGATACGGTGCCTGTGATCGTTCGAGAAGCGACGTCAGAGCAGATGCTGGAGCTGGCATTGGTCGAGAACATCCAGCGCGCCGACCTGAATCCACTCGAGGAGGCCGCCGCCTACCAGCAACTGGCAGAAGCTTTTGGGCTGACACAGCAGGAAATCGCCGACAAAGTGGGCAAGAACCGGGTGTCGGTCGCCAATGCCCTGCGTCTGCTTCGCCTGCCTGACTTTTGCCGTGGTCTGTTGGCCAGCGGCCAGATCAGCGAGGGACATGCCCGTGCCTTGCTTGGCTTAGAGGAAGATGAAGATATGATGCGGCGAGCGCTCAAGGCGGTGCTCAAGCAGCATCTCAGCGTGCGCCAGACGGAAGAGCTGGTTCGTCGCCTACGCACCAGCCCTCACTCCCCCAAAGCCACCCGCACCCGGACGCCGGAAGCGCGCGCGCTGGAACAAGAGTTTGCCCAGGCCCTGGGCACCAAGGTCAGCCTGACGCAAAGCAAGAAGGGCGGACGGCTGGTCATCCACTACTACTCGGAGGAAGAGCTGCAAGGGCTATACGAACTCCTGGTCCAGCGCAGTCAACACTGATACCCTATGGCCCATCGCTCCGTATCTACTTCGGTTGCCTCCGCCCGCGCCGCAACTGTCACCTTGAGCAGTCTGGCCCTGGCCGCAGGATTGCTGGTCAGCTATGCCACTCGTGTCGAGCCGGGACGGGTACAAGTCGTACGCATTACGCTTCCCCTTCCCCACCTGCCTTCCAACCTGGATGGGTTGACCCTGGCCCAGATCAGCGATATCCACGCTGGCAGGGTGATGAACGCCCAACGCATTCGCCGTTTTGTCGCCGCCACCAACCTCTTGCATCCTGACATCGCCGTTGTCACCGGCGATATGTTCCAGTACCGCCCCGAGTCGGCGCAGATGTGTGCCCGTGAGCTGGCCAACCTGCGTGCCCCACTGGGGGTCTATGCCATCATGGGCAACCATGAGCGTCGCCTGCCTCCAGAGTACGGCGAGCAGCCCTTCCGTCGGGCGGGACTGACCGTGCTCTGCAACGCCGCGCACGAGGTCCGTGCCAATGGCGCCTCGCTGTGGTTGGTCGGTATGGACGACCTCATGCGCCGACATGGGGATCTCACTCTCGCCCTGCAAGGTGTGCCGGAAGACACGTGCAAGATCCTGCTGGTCCACGAGCCCGATCTGGCCGACGATGCAGCGCGGTTCCCAATCGATCTGCAACTGTCCGGACACACCCACGGCGGACAGGTCCGCCTGCCGCTCATAGGCCCTTTGATACTGCCGATTCTGGGCCGCAAGTACCCGATGGGCCTCTATCGCGTCGGCGACATGTGGGTCTACACCAACCGGGGTCTGGGGATGGCCAACCCTCCGGTGCGCTTTAACTGCCCGCCCGAGATCACCCTGCTCACCTTGACCTGCTCAGGGGGAAAACATGACACAGCCTGACATGCTTCTCTACAATGGTATCATCCGTACCATGGACCCCGCACAACCCCGGGCCGATGCGATCGCTCTCCGCCGAGATCGTGTCCTGGCCCTCGGTTCCAGGCAAGAGGTAACGTCCCTACTGGATGACCGCGCACAGGCATTGGACCTGCACGGTAGCGCAGTCATACCCGGCTTGATCGACTCACACATCCACCTGCTTTCCTACAGCCTGGGCCTCAGCCGAATCGACCTCCACGAGGTGCCTACCTTGCAGGAAGCACAGCGGCGCGTCGCCAGCCGCGTGGCTCAAGCCAGGCCCGGCGAGTGGATCCGTGGCGCCGGCTGGAACTGCAACCTGTGGGGCGATGGGAGCTTTCCCCATCGAGGCGACCTGGACGCTGTCTCTCCAGCCAACCCGGCTGCCTTGTCTTCCAAGGATGGGCATGCCGTCTGGATCAACAGCAGAGCCATAGAGATGGCCCACATCACGGCTCAGACGCCCGACCCGCCCGGCGGGCGCATCCGCCGCGATCCATCGGGCGAGCCGACCGGCATCCTGCTGGAGAATGCTACGGACCTGATCTATGACCTGATTCCCCCTCCTTCCCTGGAGGAGGCAGTCGCCGCGTGCAAGCGAGGGCTGGCCAGCCTGCATCGGGTTGGCCTGACCGGCGTCCACGATTGCGAAGACGAGTTGGCGTTGAGGGCCCTTCAGGCACTGCGCCAGCGCGGCGATCTGTCGCTGCGGATAACCATGCACATCCCCGCCGACCACCTGGATGCAGCCATCGCCCTCGGTTTGCGCGATGGACTGGGCGACGAATGGGTACGGGTCTATGGGGTCAAGGCCTTTGCCGACGGCGCCCTGGGCCCGCGCAGTGCGTGGATGCTCAGCCCGTTCGAGACCGACCCAACAAACACCGGCATCCCCACCCTTGAGCCCGAGGCGCTGCACGAGTTGGTACACAAGGCAAACAGTGCTGGCCTGAGCGTGGCGGTACATGCGATTGGCGATGCTGCCAACCGGGCCGTGCTGGACGCGATCGCAGCGGCACCACAGCCCCCCATGCGCAATCGCATTGAGCATGTCCAGCTCCTGCACCCGGCTGACGTCCCGCGCCTGGCCCAACTGGGTGTGATCGCCTCGATGCAACCTATCCACGCTACCTCCGACATGCGGATCGCCGACCTGCACTGGGGCAAGCGTAGTGCCACCAGCTATGCCTGGCGCAGCCTTCTCGATGCCGGCACGCACCTGGCCTTTGGCTCCGACGCACCTGTCGAGGACCCCTCGCCCCTGCAAGGCATCCACGCCGCCGTCACGCGCCGTCGCCCCGATGGGTCTCCAGGGCCCCAGGGCTGGTACCCCGAACAACGGATCACCGCTACGGAAGCCGTATACGCCTACACGATGGGGGCCGCCTACGCCAGCGGAGAGGAGATGCAGAAAGGCTCCCTGACGCCGGGCAAGCTGGCTGACCTCGTGGTCCTGGACCGGGACATCCTGATCACGGATCCAATGGACATCCTGCACACGCGCGTGTTGGGCACCATGATAGGCGGAGAATTCGTCTACAGGAACGCAGCACTGTGAACGCCACGAGAGAGCCGCGCACGGCCACGGCATTGGACACGCACAGGTCCTGCCGCAGGTATCATGTGTTCCCCCTGTCCTGTTGTACTCCATCGAAGGCAGGTGCATGTGGACACAACCATGCTGCACCCTACAGCAGGGCCCGTGTCTGGCTCAGCCTCTCGGTGGTGTGCCTGCTGAGCCTGGCCTTGTCTGCCTGCAGCACGCCTGGACCGGTGGCTACGCCGACGTTGGCCGCCACGGCGACCCCGACCAGCACGGCGACGCAGCCAAGCCCGACCGCGACGCACACGCCCACGGCCACAGTCACCGCGACTGACACACCGACAAGCACACCCACGGCCACTGCCACGTCCACATCGACGCCAACCCACACCCCGACGACCACGTCCACACCCACGCCGTCGCTGACGCCGACGCTGATCCAGCGCCTGCCGCCGACCTCGACGCCCACGCCGGTGACTGCCCGGCCAACGGCCACCCCAGCCCCTGGATCGCGGGTCCAACTGGTGCTGGTGATGGCAGCAGATAGTGACACGACCGGCGCCAGTGAGACTTTCGACGCCGTGCGCCGGCGTGGCATTCGCACGCTGAGCTTTGTCTCACCACAAGCCCACCCTGACTTTGTACGGCTGAGCATCGCCGATGGGCATCTGCCGGGAGTATACGTGCAAGCTGGCCAGGACCCGATTGCCCAGGTTGCGGCCTGGGAAACGCTCCTGATTCGCATTCAAGGCCTGGTCACCCACCGCCTGGCTCTCGCGGACGACGAATCAGCGGTCCGCACACTGGAAGGACGAGGGTATACCGTTGTCCGCGCCGGTGAGCAGGTTACCGGACAGGCAGGGCAGGTCGTCCGCCTCTCCACAGGCAAAGGGGGCGCTCAGAAATTGGCCAACCTGGGCCGCGCTGCTGCTGGCAGTGGCCTGGGCCTGGGGCCGCACGTCATAGCCGAGCAGGCCAACGCCGTGCCCTTCGTTCGCCCCCAGCCAGCAACCAACCTGGACGAATTACAAGCTCGCTATCTGATCGTCCTCGATCCGGGCCATACGCGCGTGGACAACGGCACGCCGATCTACCCCCCGATCGGCAAGCCGGTGCTCGAACGGTGGTCCGTGCTGCAGCGCGCGCTGGCGTGGAAAAGCTTGCTGGACGATGAGGGCTGGACCACAGTCCTCACCCACGATGACAGCTCGCTCTTTGACGACTACAAGCAGGCCCCGGACACAGTGAACGACGGTCAGCGCAGCCGCCGAGATGATCTGCAGTATCGGGCCAACCTGTGCTACTATCTGGGCGTCCGCACCGGGCGTACGCCAGTGGTGATCAGCCTCCACGTGGACTCGAACGCCAACAAGGCCAAGGTTGGGCCGCTAACCTTCTATGCTGCTCACGGCGACCCATCTCTGCTTCCGCAGGGCAAGCGGCTGGCCGAGTTCATACACGACCAATTGGGACAGTTCTGGATCGACCAGGACATCAACGCCCCGGGGCGCGGAGTCCTGCACAGCGACACCTTTGCCTGGGATCGCGCAGCAGAGGCCGGTTACACCCTGATCGGCAACCGGTTCACCATGCCGGCACCGGGTGCCGATGTCCTTCCCACCGATGTCTACATCGGCGTGCTGATCGAGGCAGGAATGGCCACCCATCCGGAAGAAGCTCAGGTCCTGGCCACGACGGAGGGAAACGCCCTGTTGGCCCAGGCGCATCACGCCGCCTTCCATCAATGGGTGGAGTGGATGCTGGCCAACGCCCAGTCCAAAAGCGGCTCCGGCTAGGAGGGACAGTGACCGCAGCGCCTCCGGGTGAGTATATCCCTCTGCCAGTGCAACGCCGTAATCTGCTGTTTGTCGTGCTCGACGGCATCGCCATCGGGTTGATGTCTGCCGCCGGGACCTTTATCTCGGTGCTTGTCATCCACCTGGGGGCGTCTCCTGTGTGGGTGAGCCTGCTCTCCTCGCTGCCCAATGCTG
>Ga0315274_10005406_pt1 | contig 18676 bp, 19 predicted proteins | sample YL17G02_20_MG_FD_203700 | JGI IMG/M metagenome (GOLD analysis project Ga0315274, IMG submission 203700) | Sediment microbial communities from Yellowstone Lake, YNP, Wyoming, USA - YL17G02_20 | ecosystem: Environmental > Aquatic > Freshwater > Lake > Sediment | place: USA: Wyoming | collected... | reverse complement strand
GAAGGACGTCCTCAAGATGCAGGGCAGGTTCCGCCACATCACGGAGGACGAGATAAAGGAGATCCAGGACGACGTAACCGCCTACTGGAACCGCCTCGTCGCCAAGGACGGGAAGGAGTTCTTCTAGTAGCCCTTTTTTAAGTTAAGTAGTTTAGCTATTAGAGCCCTTTTTTACACTTTTAGACAACTAATTTCATTAAAAAAAGAAATATATTGGTAATATGATGATAATCTATTGTGGTTCTGGTAACTTGTCGGGACTTAACCCATAAGAATGAGGCGTGGTAACTCGCGGGACATCATCAAAGTTTCTTTTGAACTATTTCTTTCTGCCTTTTTGACTCAGGTGCTTCTCTAAACATATTTGAAGCTAAAGGAACATTCAGTTTTTCACCATTAAGAAGTTGTTCAATAGTTATAATTTGTATTTTAGGATATTTTGTTCCCCATGTTGGAGATATATAATATTCAGCTTCAAGAGCCGCTTCTTTCATTGGATTAGTAGGTTCAGTTAATGTAATGAGAATACCCATTTCCGCTTTTTGAGCTTGAACGGTTCCATTTAAATCACGGACATCTTTAGCACCAACATTTGCACCACCTTTTACTTGAACAACAATACGCTTCAAATTCAGGTTAGCACTTTCTCTAAAAGCTAACCAGCCATCGACTCCCTTATCAGAACCTTTCTTACCTGCTCCGCTACTCGTTTGTCCAGCGGGTCTTGCATTAATAAGAGATAGCGCCCACCACTGAAATTGATACGGATTGGTTTCTGCTAATTCAACTGCGCTAGCTAGATCAACTGGTTCGCCAACAACCACATAATCCTTTCCAGCTACTACGTGGTTATCAAAAAGTCGGGATTTAATCAAGGAAATAGATAAATGGGTAACGTCTATTCCAATCCATTTCCTTTTCAATGTATTAGAAGCTATGGTGGCTGTACCACACCCACAAAATGGATCAAGAACTATATCGTTTTCATTGCTCGATGAGGAAATGATTCTTTCTAACAAGGTTTCTGGTTTTTGAGTGGGATAACCTAAATCCTTACTCCCACTTTCGGGTTTAATGTCGTCCCATATGTCCTGCAATGAAACACCGGGCATTTCATCAAGGTAGTTTTTTAATCGTGGCATCCCTGTTTTTGTGTAATATAAACGCCCTTCTTTATCGAATTTTTCCATATTTTCCTTGCTATAAGCCCAATATCGACCTTTGTAGGGTTTTACTCCCTTGAACTCATAACTTACATCTCCCCCCGGTTTTGCGGCTGTTAGGTCGCTAAGAGTGAATTTTCTATTTGTTTCCGGTTCAATATTTTTATAGAATTGATTTTTATAATCTTCAGAATATTCTGTATAGGTCGGATTCCAAACATAATTTCCTGTTTTCGTATAAACAAAAAGAATATCATGAATACGACCACACCGTTTCATGCCCTGTCTAGTATCGCTATGGGCACTCGACCTTTTCCAGACAATTTCATTTAGAAACTGTTTGGGGCCAAAGATTCTGTCTAAGATGAGTTTCAGATAATGACTAGCGGTAGGATCACAGTGAAGATAAAGAGAGCCTGTTGGTTTTAAGACTCGGTGTAGTTCTCTTAGTCTTATTGTCATCATTACAAGATAAGCCAGCATATCGTTCCTGCCAAGGTACGCGTGAAGGAACTGTATCATTTCAGTGAGTTTTGGGTCCTCTTGGAGTTCCATATATGTTGATTCTGCGGCTTTATCCCAACGCCAGAAATCTGTGAAAGCCTGAATCTGGGCTGCTGATTCCTCTCCCGATGCTTCTTTGAATAGAATATTATAATCCGCTTGGCTGTTGAATGGTGGGTCTAAGTAAATCAGGTCAACGGATTCGTCTTTGATGAATTTCCTCATGACCGCCAGATTGTCGCCGTAATAGAGGGTATTCACGAAATCTGGATTAGACATCAAGGAAACAATGTCTTTCAGCCTTAAAAGAAATCGGTTACTCTTCAGCTAATCCATGACAAATGAGTTAACAGTACCTTGAAAAAATTAGGGAAAGTATAGAGATAGTAGAAAAAGTAAAAAAGGCTTAATTAACTAATATGTCCCGCCGGTTACCCCCCGCTCTTTTTAGGCTCTGAGTCCCGACAAGTTACCAGAACCTCTATTGTATACATTTATATAATACATTTTTGTAATATGGGTATCGGGTGTGGTGGGGGCAATTGGTAATTCATGATCCTAGCTTTGATACCATTTTAATGGTTGAAAAAACCTTAATGGAATCCAATGATTACCCCACAAGGACACAATTATGGAAAAGATTGCCAAAAAAAGTACACTATTCAACATATAAGAGAGTTCTTGAATATCTTGAGGCTTCCAATAAAATCGAATATAATAGTAGTTCAATTCTTTATCTAGGACAAACTGAGAAGTTAAAAAAATACATGGATACGGTCATTGAGTTAAAATAATCAATCCTTTTTATAACCAAATAATCTATTATATTCTTCATGTGATAATAAATCAAGAATTACTGGACAGCCTTTAAACCCATTCTTATTAGAAATTGTGTAGCAAGATCTGAATCCTTGGGGATGATCATAAACATAAAGGTTAGTAAAATCGGTTCTGTTACCTCTTCGGTTGATCCGCGTCTTCTAAACGGCTGTTACCAATCGGTTGATCCGTGGGCAATAAAAATCGGCTGATAGAGAAAAACTGATAATCTACAAATCAAAGTAATTGTATACGGGGGTGGAGGATAATGAGTAAGATCGTTAAGAAATATTGTCCTATAACAGGATCGGATGAGATCACTGTAACTTATCCTGATCCAGAGGAGATGGTCGTCTCTAAAAGAAAGACAAAAGAGGGAAAATATGAACGAGTTTTGAAGCCTAGAAAACAGGTCACAAATGGATTAAAACCCACATTCTCTTGTCCACAGTTAAAGCACCCATTAATGGCTGATTTACCAGAGTCGTTTGCAGAACAGTTAGTTAAAGAAAAACGAAGTTGGTGCGCGAAAATAGAAAAAACGTGTCCAACTGATCAGATTTTTCAAGACTTGTTTTTACTTGCATTCTGAATGAGGGTTAGCCACTTATTATCTCCCTTGATCTCGATTCCACACGCATCGGCGGGAGTTTTTCCATTCAAGCCCTCATGTGGCTTGATGTAGTTATGGTAAATCTGAACGCCTTGAAGGATCGGAGTATCGTTCTTCTTTAGACCCCTCATCACCTTCTCCCTGTCCCTGATCTCCCCGTTAAGCCTCTCCATCTTGTTGTTGTTCCTATCCCCCTGAAGCTTGATCGCGTTGATGTGCTGTGTCCGTGGACCCTTCAGAGTCCAAAACTCCTTCTTGTAGGCGTCGTGGTAAGCGGATAGCCCGTCCGTGATTATGGTCTCGGGCTTCTTCCCCGTAACTCGTTTACCCATCTCGAAGAGCCTACGGGCGTCGTGCTTGTATTTGGATTCAGCTACTTCCTGAGCGATCAGGAAACGTGTCTCATCATCCATCAAGGCGAAGAGATACTTCATGTCACCCTTCACCTTCACGTATAACTCATCAGCCCTCCAAGTGTCGCCCACGTTTGGAGTGATCTTCTCCACATACGCCTTCATCAACCCGACATACTTCTCGATCCACTTGTAAACGGTCTTATGTGATACCTGAACACCCAACAGCCTAAGCGACCTCTGAGTGTTTCTGAGCGATTCGCCGCTGAAATAGAGTTGCATGGCGGAGGTGATCGCCTGTGGGTTGTGCTTCATCTTCTCGAATCCGATGTTTACACTAAAGGTCTTCCCACAGGCGCGGCATAGGAAACGCTGGATTCCACCCGACTTGTTCCTTCTGATCCCGAACTTCTTCACGTCTCCCGAGTGACAGAATATACAGTCTGATACCGATACTTCTTCGATTACGATGCTCTTTTTGACCTGCTCCTTGATCTTGCTACTGATTTCAACAGCCCAGATATGCTTGCACTTCACGCCCCTGAACTCGTGATCGGGGCACGAGCAGGACCAATCCCTACCTTTGAATGAGACCTCATATTTCCCGCGACCCGACTGAGACTTTACTAAATAAAGTGAATTTTCAACTCGCTTGATCTGACCGTCGAGATGGGCGATAGTGCTTCCCTTCATCTCTCGGGCGCTAATCTCCATCATATCGCATTACCTACATCATTACCTATTACATACCTTAGATATAAATATATAGGTAATATAATAGGTAATTTTATATGCCTTCGTATCCTACAGTTACCTAAGAGAAGGTAACAGAATGGGAGAAGTAACAACCCTCACGAAGGCGGCGACCAACACAACGTCCCTCAGAACAACCGTTCCTGCGAGCATTGTGAAGCAGTTCAACCTAAGCGACGGGGATAAACTGGACTGGTCTTTGGATATTAAAGACGGGAAGATGGTCGTGTTGGTTCGACCAGCCAACTAAAAAAATCTCCTCCAAAACATCCCTTTTTTGGAAAAAGAGAAATAGTCTCTGAGCTATTCAGTTCAATGATCCCCGTTGAACATACGAGACCTGCGTTTCTTTCACAGTAAAATCAAACAACTGGATAACGCGGAGGAAATCGTCAAAATCAACATAGATGAGAAAAAAATATGGTATAGCGATAAGATAAAACAACACAGGCAGATACAGGAACTAACAAACGAGGAAATTGTGAGAGCCTACCTTATTCTAAAGTTAATTAAAATAATGAAGTATCCCATTGACTGCATAGAACTGGAAAAGACGCACACCATAGGTAGAAGAGAGAAAAAGACAAGTGCGCGAATAGATGTTCTGGTAAAAAAACCTGATAGAACGTATAACACCTTCATGATCGTCGAGGTCAAAGCACCCGATGAATATGATAGAGAAATGGAGGAAATCCGGACCCAACTATTTCAGGTCGCAAGGCTCGAAGAGGGGACACAATACCTCATCTATTACACAGCCTACGTTCTGGATGAGGACATTAGGGAACGAATAGTGTCGATCAGTCTTGGGATATTTAATTCATACAAAGATTGGGAGAATCAAGGAAAACCAAACCTACTAGGCATCCCCCCCGAATACGGTATAATAAAGAAGCCCGTTTTCACGAAGGGCGGAACACCTGATTTAAGAAAGGATGTGACGAAAGGCGAGCTTGAGCGCGTCAGGTCCGACCTTCATCAAGTCCTATGGGGCGGAGGAAGATACGTAGGGAACGAGATTTTCAACTTCATAATGAAGCTATTCTTAGCTAAAATATATGATGAGAAAGAAACACGCGAAGACTCCGCTTACCAGTTCCAAATATTCTACGAAGATGGAAAATCCGAGTCCGCTGAGAAGACAACAGAGCGCGTAAACGGACTCTATAAAGAGGCTCTAAAACGATACTTACACTTCCCCCCCGATGAGGTTGATAAGAGGGATGTCAGGAAGATCGGTGATAAGTCCCTAGACTACATGAAGGTAAAAGCGGTCGTTGAAAGTTTTCAGGATAAATCGCTCACCGAGAACCTTTACGACATACTAGGAGACTTCTTTGAAAGGTTCCTCTGGAATGAGTTCAAGCAGTCTAAGGGACAGTTCTTCACTCACCCCAACGTAGTCAACTTCATCATTCAGGGTCTATCCCTCGGTGAGTTTGCTCTTCAGAAAATAAACGATGAATGTGATATGCCGCACATCATAGACCCCGCGTGCGGCTCGGGAACCTTCCTGATAGAAAGCATGAAGACGACCACAAAATACGTTCTCAAGAACCGTGACAAACTTCAGAAAAACCGGAGCATCGACGAGTTCCTAGCAAGGAACTTCCCAGACCCACGAAAGCACGCTTGGGCTGAGAGCTACATCCACGGGATCGACTTCAACGAAGACCTAGCGATGGCTTCAAAGGTAAATATGGTCATGCACGGTGACGGCTCGGGGAACATAGAGTCTGAAGATGCCTTATCGCCTTTTGGAAAATTCAGTGGAGCCCGACTTAAGCGCACGGTAAAAAGCGAGGTATATTCAAAACCTGTGAATGAGCAGTTTGACGTGATACTATCAAACCCGCCCTTCAGTATCACGTTAGCTAAGGAAACAAGGGAACAACTATCTGAAATATTCGCATTCTCAGTGAAAGAAAGTTCTGAAACTCTATTTATTGAAAGGTGGTTCCAGCTCCTAAAACCAAGGGGGAGGCTGGGAGTAGTTTTACCTGAAACAATCTTTACAGCTACGGATACTGAAAATGTCCGCCTTATGATTTATCGCTTCTTCAAGGTGAAATCAGTCATATCTCTACCTTACTTGACATTCCAACCTTACACTTCGACGAAAACAAGCCTTCTTTTTGCAGAAAAGAAGACCACGGAGGAGATAAAAGATTATGATAAAGTTTGGGAGAAATACCGTGAAGAGTTTAGAAGAATCAAGAAAGAAATAATTGCATTGAGGGATACTCACGCCGATGTTCTAGACCAGTATTCCAACGATGTTAGGGAGAGAACCATCAAACTAATTAAAAGATATTTAGTTGAACACCTTGATTCAAGAGACGAAAAAAAGGCACTCAAGGACATTCTAACACTATATGAAGACCAACTGGATCAGATCGATGAGAATTGGTGGGTTCTATACCAGACTGCCCAAGAGTTCGATTATCCCATCCTCATGTATAATGTAGAGGAGATCGGATACAAGAGGCTTAAGTCTAGATCGGAGGGCGAAGAAGCGAGACCCAATGAACTTTACACGGTTAAAGACAACGAGATCGTATGGGACACCAAAAATCCGCAAACTCTTCTCGACTACATGAAGGCTAGGATAAAGTGGGATTGAAAATGCCTGAACCTATCTTTACTCGCTTTTCCAAGATAGGTGAAAGAGACCACTTTAGGTTTGGGGCGTTATACACCTCTGTTTGGGAAGTCCAAAACGGGGAGTTATTCAAGGGGAAAAAACTAGCTTACCCACTAGCAAAACTGCGAGATTTAATGCGTCCGTATTCTGAGGCTCAAGTCATTAAAAAGGGTCCATTGGATAGGGAATACATTCTCATCGACCTTGAAGATATTGAATCTCGAACAGGGCGCATAAAGAAGGGGAAAAAGGTAACTAAAATTGGGTCGGATAAAGTCCTTTTTGGTGATGCAGACATTCTGTTCTCTAAACTTCGCCCATATCTGGGATACGCAATAATTAATGATAAAACCAAACCCTATATCGGCACTACCGAGTTAATTCCCTTCAAAGTCAAGAACGCGGTTCCTGAATATATTAAATATTTAATGCTGACTCAGGAGTTCCTTACCCTAACTTCGCATCTGATGTATGGAAAAGAGCACCCGAGAATAGATAAGGAAGATTTACTCAATGTTTTGGTTCCTTATCCACCTAAAGAAAGACAATGTGAGATAGTGGAGAAAATAAAAATCAACATTGAGGCGAAGGTTGATTCTCTTAGGTCTAAAATAGTTCCGATGCAGAAAGCGGTTGACGATGTGTTTCGTAGGGAAGGGATTAAGAAAGGTCCGGAGCGACAGAGGTCCACTATTTTCCAATCAAGTTTCAGGAGACTTGGGGAACAGAAATACATGAGACTCGGGTCAAGGTATAGATACTTCTGGGAAATCCGAAAGGGACAGCTATTCGACGATTCTGTTTACCCTCTTGAAAGATTGGGCAACATGGCTCGTGAAGCTAAGGTAGCTGTCTTAAAGAAAGGACTGCTTGACTCCGAATACATTCAGGTTGATTTAGCAAACATAATGAAGAAAGAGGGTCGGATAAAGGATGACGTCGAAACTGTCACCGAGATAGGTTCAGATAAGGTTGTGTTTGGTGACTCGGATGTTCTTTATTCCCAAATTGACCCCTTCCTCGGTCATGTGATTCTGAACGATGAGAGTAGACCATACATAGGGACAACGGAGTTAACCCCATTAAAAACCGAAGACGATGTTGATCGGAGGTTTATTAGATATATTCTGTTAAGTCAGGACTTCTTGGGTTCCTCGCGTTACTTGATGTATGGAAAAAGACACCCCCGAATACACATATACGATGTTATGAACCTGAGAATCCCCAAGCCTAGTTTGACGATTCAACAGAAAATAAGTGATGAGATAGAAAAAACTGAAAAGAATAACATCGAGTGTGACGAGAAAATAGTTGGATTATACCTTAAACTAAATGACCTTTTACTCACTGAGTTATCAACCGAAAGGTAACAGCTCTGCTAACTCCGAGGATCAACCGAAGAGGTAACAGAACCCAATTCCAAACAATTAATAAAATTCTATTAACACTCTCTCTCGGACTTTTACTAATGATTCTTAGCTTTTTAAGTGTATTTTCAAATAGTTACACCTTTTTTATAGGCGTCCTTCTTCAAATATATGGAATATATACATTATTCAAATTATAATTCTATTCCTTGAGTTTGTCTAGTAGTCCTCAGTTCTGGTGGATGAATTGGGGCTGTTTCGGTTCGTTCGCATTAGTCGCCTCTACACCTCTCGCGCGCGGTTACTGAATAAGGGCCCTGAGAGCCCTAAATAGTCGATGGCGACATTATTCGCCCCATTAATAATATACTATAGAGGAGTTTTAAGGATTAAATCAGGGAGTAATGGGGCGACTAACACCCCCATTTAATCTTAGTATAGTAAGGTTAAATGAGGGCGGGTTATCTGGTTTCTTCCCCTTGTTTGATGGTTGTTTTTATTCTAAGTTATTACACTAGCTATATTATAAAGAGAAAACGATTTTCGTTCGACGTTTCTAGATTATTCCAAGTCTCTCATATTCGAGTTCGCGGCTCTCTTCGAGGCTTGGCGAGTCGTGGATGTGGTCGTGTATTGTGCTCTTGGACCTCTGGAATACTCTCGCGATCTCAGCAATCGAGAACCCGGCTTTTCTGAGCCCCCTTATTTTCTCCGCCTCCCACTCATCCACCTGGGGCTTAACCTCATTCTCTTCCCCAAGTATCCAGAGTATCCGACAATAGATTACATTCTCAACTCGTTTCAGGTGGTCGATGCGATCAACGTCCTCCAGTATCCAGGCACTGACCATTTCTAGTGCCTTATGGTGGATAGCCAAGTTAAGGGCCTTAAGCTCTGGTTCCGTTAGCTTGGCCTTCGCCTCTGCTATTAACTTCTCATCTTCGTGACTCAATCTAGTTTCATCTCCTTTAACTCGCTTAGTAGTCGGGCCTTGTTTGCCTGCATCTTCTCGGTTAGCTCCTCTAGGCCGGTTCTCGCGTAGAGCGCCGCCATGCTTGGCTGAGAGGTAGCCCAGCCCCCAACCCAGCTAAAGAAGCGGGTCAATAGCTGCTCGTTAAAGCGATAATAGCGGTTCAGCATACTCGCCCTCTGGCTTCTGAACCAGTGATCGAATATGTGGAGGCCCCGCCTCTCCCCGATGGTTCGGACCTTCTGATAGGCCCTCTCCGGGCTGATCCATGCCCGGGCCTCTAGGCCGAACCTTTCAAGGATCCACTTCTGGACACCCTTACTCTCCACCCTCTCGGGGACCAGGGAACTGGGGAAGAGCCACCTATATCCTCCGGGCCCGGGCTTCGCGTCCCTGATCCTCTCCATGAGGGTGTCGGCGAAGGGCTCCCAGAGGGGGATCGGGAAATCCTCCCGAGTCTCGATCTTTGGCTCAGTCACCCACTTGATCTTAACGAAGGCCCCATAGGGCTTAGACCAAACGTAGCCACTCGGTATAATCTCACCCGCGTTTGGCTTGTCGAGGTATTCGACCTCTGAGGCTATCTTGCTGAACCGCTTGAGGACGGGGAGATCCTTACAGATGATGAAGTCGCCTTCTACGCTGAAGTTGTCGGCGTGGGCCATGAGGACCTCGCTTATCCTCGCGCCCGTGAGGAAGGCCGTCGCCTGAATCGCCTTATCGGTTTGGCATATCTCGCGCCTCATCTCCTCGCGGTATGAGTCGGAGAGGAAGGGGTGCGGCCTCGAATAGTAAGGCGTCTTCAGCGATTCGTCGATGAGGACCCTCAGCGATTCCCAGCCGGTGAACTCCTTAAGGTCCTTGACGCGGGCCCTCTCATAGTGGATCCATTTCCCGTCGAGGCCCTTCTCACAGGTCCGGCCTGTGTATAGGTTCAGCTCTCCGGCCTCTAGGATTCTATCGGTCAAGTCTTGGTCCTCCTCTTCGGCGTGACTCCGTATGAGAGGAGGATTCGCCGGACGCGGTTCTCTGTCTCTATTTCTAGTCGCTGCTCCTCCTTTTCCTTTGACCTCTTCTCACTCTCCCTCTTAGCATTCTTAGCTTGGTTGCGTTGCCGTTGCTCCCATCTCATCTGATCGTAATGCTTGAGACCCTCGCTTATCGATCTGAATATGGGGCTGTTGGAGCACTCGGGATTTGTGCAGAATAGGTACTGGCTTGACCCTACGGCGATAATGTAGACGGGCCACCCGCAATCGGGGCATTTGTGATCCATGCTTGCGGCCGCCCACGCCGGGGCCGTTAAGGTGACTTGTTTGGTCTTATCTGGGTCCAGCCTAGCTGTGTCGTAATAGCGGTCGATTATTCGGACCTCCCGCAGGGCCCTTATCCAATCGTCGTATGATGCTGAGTTTTCAGTCAAGGTCGTTTCCTCTCCCAGAGACTTGAAGCGATCAGGGCACTAGCTAGCATGAGGGCCCCCATGACCAGGGGAGCCTCATATCCAATCGAGGCGGCGGCGTCGTTTACTATTGAGAATATTTTAAAGGAGACTCCGAGCAACACGGCAACGACCAGATCCTCATTATTCAAGCCGTGGCGCGGAGTATTCTCGGGCGCGGTCATGGCTGGGTTCTCCTCCGCTTAGTCGTCCAGCTCCGGGGCGTCGGGTAGACCCGGGGCGGCGGTGGTCGCCGGCTGCCGGTGAAGGTGGGCTCCTCCTCAGATTCGCGCCGGTATAGTCGCTGCCTCCGAGTCAACTCAGGAACCTCCTGGGTGGTGGACGAACATTAGGCCGAATTCCCAGCCGTTGACCCCTGCGAGGGTGCTTAGGACCTCCTCCTCCCCGTGGCCGGCCTCAAGCATGAAGTTGAAGAATAGCACGCGGGGCGCGTTGCCGTTTGGCTGCCGCTGCATGAAGCCCTCAGCCAGTCGGCGGAGCCGGACACTGGGCTCCTCAAGGGTGTCGCCGAAAGGCTCCGGGGCGACCTCTTCCGGCTTATCCACCTCATCCACCTTATCAGGGTCAGAATGAGACACTCCTCCATTTTCAGGATAAACGGGCTTCACCTTTTCCTGTTTATCTTCGAGTTTGTTGGCGTCTTCTAGTGTGGTTTGTGGGTCCTGCTTTATCCCCTCTTTCCCCGATTTTTGGGGGGGTCCTATTTTCACCATGTTAAGGTCGTTAAGGTGGATAAGAATCCGGACTAGGCGGTTAAGTTTAGAAGTCGCGTAGAAGCCGGAGCCAGAGTTAATTAGGCCCTGAGTCAGTAGGCAGGCGGTCAGGGGCCGTATCTGGGCGTTGTCAACTAAGTCAAACTGAGCCTTTATCTGGTCCTTTGTGAATCGGCCCCGCTCTGCCATCCAGATCAGTATAACTTCAGCCTTCTCCGCTCCGTCGTCGCCCCCAAGTTTGGTGGCGCTGGCTACCTGAGCCAATATCGCCTTGATCTGCTCCTCATCGGGTGTCTCATGTTTGTTGCGCTGTGCTAAGGTGTGAAGGCCCGCGTTCTGGTACTCTTCCCGTATGAGGTTAGATACCCAGGTGACGTGGTCGGCCTCAATTTTCAGGATTTTATAGTCGGTTGTGGATAGGCTGAGGGCTGCCGCTGCTGCGCTGAGTCTTGCTAATTTCCATTTAAGGTCGATTGACGCGACCGGGATCACCTTCGCGAAGAACTCATTATAGAGGGCCGTGGCCTGCTCATAGATCTTAATCAGTGCTTCTGTGGAGTATTCAGGGGTCAGGCGATCTCCCCATACCAATTTTAGGGCTTCACCTAGGTTAAACAGGGAGGGGTCCGGTTTCTGCTCGTGTTTCTTATTGATCTCTTCAGGCGTAACGTCGTCAGCGTCGGCGAAGACCACCAAGTCCAGGCGGGCAATCGACATTAGGTCTAGGAAGGTGGGGACGGCCTGTATTGGGTAATAGAAGTCGCCTAGGTTCTTCGATTCAGACCGTTTACTCTCCTGGTCGAGGGGGTTCGCGATCTTGATCTGGCGAGTCCGGGCATAGGCCGAATCCTTCGCGGCCTTGACTATGCTGACGGTTCCGGACCTCTCGGCTTCTGCTAGGCTTGCAAATTGGTACTTCCCCAGCTTATGAGCCCCGTCAACGGCTAGGAGCCTCCGGTCGTTAAGGACTAGTGCGCCCCAGTCGATTGTCCAGCCGCCCTTGTCGAGCTGAGTCGCTGCTCCCACTAGCCCCACGGCTGAAGCTGTCTCGGCTGTGATTATGCACCCCGCCTGTAGTAGTTTAATCGTCTTTCTAACTGTCTCAGTCTTCGCGGTGGTGGTGTCGCCTAGGATTAGGATATTCGCCCAGCCGCGCTGAAGCTCACCGTTTAGAGTCGTCCACGTGGGAGTGAAGAAGCCTAGTAGGGCGGCCTTCGCTATGTTTCGGCGCCCGATTACACGGCTGTAGGCTTCGAAGTTGTCAACGATCCAGTCTAGCCTCTCGTGGGGACTCTTCCCCGCGTAAGCTAAGTTGAGGGCGGTTAGCTTGGCCTCGTCGATCTCGCCTATGTTCTCTGGGAATTGGACCTCAGTGACTAGGATCGTCGTCCTCTGGGTCTTCGGGTCGGGGAGAACCACCCCTTTGAGGTTGAGGAGTGAAGAAGCCTGAAACTCGATCTTCGTGCTTTCGGCGATAACGTAAATCGTGTAAGCCTTATATTCGTAGCCCTTCTCGTCGACGAGCTTGTCGCCCTGTTTCTCTAGACTGAAGACGGGTGGTCTAACCCGGACTAGGTAGACGGTCCGATAGCTTAGATCCTTGATATTTGCGTGTCCTTTTGACTCGGGGAATAGGACGTAGCTAAGTATCTTGTTTCGTGTCGTTGTGGGTTGGTTGACAAGCGCCATGTTAAGGAAGCTGGTTGGTGGGATCTCCTCCTCGCGGCTCTGCTGAGCGTCGTTGTCGTCGATCCAGGTGCCCTTAACCCGGGAGGGCACCGCGTAGCTTACCGTTGTGCTTGAGACGATCGCCCCGACTTCGATTAACTTCTTCAGGTTTGTGGGGTTCTCGATCTGCGTGATATGCTGAAGCTGAATCGGGTCGGCGTCCTCTGGGGCGTGGCGTCCAGTGTTGACCATTAATATTTAGCCTCCACGATTCTTAGGGCTTCAAGGTAGATTCTCCGTGGGAGTGGTTCGCCCTTCTTGGCTGTGGATCCCAGGTGCTTCTTAGCGATGTAATGTAGGGCTCTCACTGGGATGGGGTCGGATTGTGGAAGGTAGCCGTGTGTCTTGGCATAGAGCCAAGCATGGAATATCGCCCCGTCGTCGCCGGTGACTCGGGAGGCTCCCCCGGCTGACCGCTTATGTGGGCTTCCGGCGTCTAGGCAACCCATGAAACCGCTTAGCACCGTGAGGGTTTGGAGCGCGTTAAACGTCCGAAAATCACGCCAACAGGTTAGGAGTTTACCGGAATAGCTCATGTTTGCGCCCGTCTTAGAGTCGTGAAACGCGGAGTAGATGGGCCACCGTTTAGAGGTGTCCGTTGTGCCGCCTTCGTGGGCGATTATATCCTCCACGGTGATGTCGAATAACGCGGAGTGTTTGCCCGTGGGTTTCGTGGTAGTGGGTGCTGTGGGTGGTGGTCGGCTTCTGGCTTCGTTGTATGCGTCGATAAAGACCTTTGGTAGTTCCTCGAAGGTGATTATTTCCGGGGGCCTCTCCTCCTCGACGGTATAAAGCCCCGCATATTGCCTCTGGTTCTCCGCCACATCGTTAGGATCAGTAGGGACGTAAGACCCAGCCGCGACAACAAACTCCCAGCACGACCTTACTTCGCCATGTCCTTTCGTCGGAATATTCGGTATTTTGATTGGATCGAAGCACCAATAGAAGGCGTGTAAACCGACACGACTTCGGCTCCGATCCATGAGGGTCGGCTTAACATCCTCTTTCCTCGTGGTGTCCAGGTTGTCAACGTCGACATTCACTAAGGGGTCTTCGGGGTTCGCGGCTATGCCTACGTTGCCGCCTCCAGCCAGCCATTCTAGGGCCTGATTGTATGTTAGCCTCGCCTCGGGGGTCTTCCACTTCACCTTGTAGACTGGGTTTTTCCCGTTCATCTCAAGGCGTATGTAGTGGGGCTGATACCCTGGGGGTGGGTCGGCCATAAGGCACCGATGGAATTTAACGAATTCGCGTATGTCGGTCGGCATCTCTAGGGCCTCCCTTCTGGGGTTAGGGCGTCGTTTGCTGATTCAGCGACCGTGTAAAAATCGTCGTCGATGAGGTAGAGGCTCATCGTCGGGGTTCCTCTTTGAATATCCGGTCGATGATCTCCGTCGCCTGTCCTCGGTTGAGGAGCTTAACATCGTAGCCTTTCCTTCTGAGGAATTGGGCCTGTTTTTTTGTGGGTGGTAGTTTCTCCCACGGCGTCACCTCAGAACCATTTAATGTTGATTGGCTCATTCAGTCAACACCTTGTAAAGATTGATGTAGCAGAGAAACAGCTCCGGGTCGTCTCGGCTTTGGTGAACGTTAGAGACGCTTACATTTTTCCCGGCGAATAGGTTATGCACATTAGAGGCAGTCGCCATGACCGCGTTCACGTTCCGACCTTTTATCTGGATGGTTACGATTGGTTCAGGCCGGGACATGGATTAAAGGTCTCCTCGAGGTTGTTGGTTTTTGGGAATTGGTCCATTTCAGTACACCAACTGAAGCCCGAAGAGGTGAATCCCCATCACCAGGTTCAGGAAGATTATCGCGCCAAGGATCAGGACTACTGCGGCGACATACTTCTTGAAGTTCGCTGGAACCATCTTCCCGAAACTGAAAATGATTCCAGCTACTGTTGTTACTAGAAGGAACCCCCCTTCTGACGTTAGTGTGGCCCATCCCCCAGATTGGATAAGGTTCCAGCCAATACCAAAGAACGCGAATATCATACCGATTCCGGCTATCTGCTGGTCTCGATCAACCATGCTGAGACTCCCTCCATGCCCTTGATGCCTCGAGAGCTGCGCGAAGTTCGGATAAGTTTGCCTCAGTCGGGTTTTCGAGGACCTTAGACTCGGCAGAGGTAATTCTTATACGAAGTCTGCCTATTATTTCTCTTTGGAGGCTAGCCGCTTGGGAGCCCTGCAAGACACTCATGCGACTACCTCCATATTTTTACCAGTCTCAGATCTCTGAGATTCCTTCCAAGCCTCAAGCGCGGGGCGTAAAAGTCGTCGTGCTGCGAGGCTGAGTGTTTCTAGACCTTCAGCGTCACGATAAGCCTCAAGATCTGTCTTGAGGTCATCCGTGATCCTTACGGTTGTTATCATATATCATCGAATTGATTATATACGACAAGTTTTATTACTATTTCCGTATATCTAGCTATACAGGTGAATTAGCTTTAAAGGAGAAAATAAACCAGAAAAGAACCGCTTCCGAAATCAGAAAAGACACAGATGATAAAATCAAGGTTCAGTTAATTCAAGCACCTATGCGCTGGAGCGATTTACTTAGGCTAACTGGAATTAGCCCTCGAACCCTCAAAAAAGGTCTTGACCGAATGGTAGAGCAGGGCGAGGTTATTCGGACTCAAGAGGATCATCACGGATATCCACCGCCTGTATTTTACGGCCTCTCGGAGAAAGCAAGAAAAGACATCGCGCCCTTTGTCTATGGAAGAGGCATCCCCCTTTACCTAAATAATTTGAAGCAAGTGATTGATATACCGACTAAACGAGAGGATGGCAGCGTTCAATTACTCGCGTATTTTGAAGTCAGAAACCCCGAGAAAACTATTGGAGATATGCTTGATGGTTTGATTAAAAGAGCTGGAATAGCCTGGGTCTATTCGATGCTTATGACATTTGAGAGTGAAAACCCGGAATGGGTGGAACAAGCATTAAGTAATTTTTATTCTCCTCAATGGTTCGCGATAAACCTAGGTCTATTCAAGGAAATTAAAACCGAAGAAAAACGAGCACACATTGATCATCTTGGGGATAAAGTATACCTTACGATACCAAACATCGAATCAGCAAAAATTGATTTGATCCAGCTTAAGCAGATTCTAGAAGTAATGCAACAAAAATACTCAGACGATATTAATGAATTGGAGAAGCCCCTAAACTCAGATTAATTTAATGTTGAATTATAATCCACACACGTGAAAGTCGGACCACTTGTATTGAATTATCCCCTGAAAAAAAGCCCGAGGCAGTTGGTTTTTGTTGGGTTTTATATTTCCCTAGGGAAACCCGAATCACACGCTTCGAAGTGGGACCCCGTGTCGGCGGGGTTGAGGTAAAAAATGGTGGCATATGTTGGAAATTGTTGGGTGTGCGCTCAAGGGCCGCCCTCCATAGATAAGCAATTATATCAGTTATCGCGCGCGCGTATGTTTCTTCTGTGTTTCGATGGATCGTCTGTTTTATAGCGCGCTGCGCGCGCATCAATGTCTCACCTGTTGAGGATGGCACTCATCAACCATTGAGACTCTGTATCCGAAAATGAGGTGGGTAATCCATAAACTATATATTAGGTGGACTCAATTGAAATAGATATTATTGACTCATTGTTCGAAGTGTGGCAAGGAGTTGAGTCACGTCTCTGCCTTCAAGGCTGAGACTCTGGGTGGATGGGTGAAAGACACAAATAATCGATACGAAGGTGGGTATCTCTGTGGAAAATGTTACGAAGAGGAGAAAAAAAAGCCATCGTCTCTACCTTCAGGAACAATTAATGTTAAAAATTTAAAGAATAACCCCGAATTATTGGGCTCAATCGTAGATAGATACACCATCCTTCAAGATAATAGTGTGGTGGGAACCTGCGATAATTTACTACGTGCAATCAATGTCATGGCGGAAAAGGGGTGGAGATGTGTTAATATTGCAGTGTATAGAGATGTTGCTCTTGGAATTGTTACCGTTAACTTCTATGCATTAATGGAGAAAAAGGAGTAACTATAAATTAAAAACACGCGCGCGCTTCAGGATCCCACTGAAGGGGACGTAATTACGACCCATATATTTCCCTAGGGTAACGTGTCCAAGTGGGACCCTGTGTTGGATAGATCGAGGTAAAAAATGGTGCTGTTGTTAGTTTTTGTTTGGTGTCTTCTGAGAATCGGCATAATCTTTGGTATGCCCGGTTATTGTTTATCCTTCTCCAGCTTATCCAGTTCTCCCTGTTCCTTGAATACTCGCCGGGCTATCTCAAACATCTCTTTACGATCCTTCTCCCTATCGGCTTCTCTATTGGTCTCTATCTCCCTAAGCTTCACGTGGGCTGCGTCAAGCTCGATCTGCATGGCTGATACTTTACTCTCCTCGACATAGCCGGCCGTGATTGGTGCGCTGAGAATATTCAGCCTCGCAACGGCTTTCCGATACTCGGCCTCAACGTATGATTGATCCATGTAAAACTTATTGTAGCCAAGCCGGTCCACGTTATGGCCCATGAGGAACTCACCCACCTGAGCCGATGCGTCGGTCTTAGCCCACAGGGTCCGGAAGCTGTCCCGAACCTCGTGGATGTTCTTCCCGGTCCTGAAACCCGTATCCCCCGGTTTTCCCTTCCCAGCTAGGCCGGTTCTCCGTGAGTGTTTCAGCCAATAGGTGCTTATCGCGCTTCTCTTGACGGGCTCGCCCTGTTGGTTGATGAATAGGGCCCCAGGGTCCTCTCTCTGCTTGACAATCTCAGCCCGTTGAACCATCCAGTCACGTAGAGCGAGAATAGCATCCTTCCCGATTAAGGTGTAATAGGGGTCCTCGTTCTTCTTACGTCCCGGTAAGTCGATGCGGAGAAGGTCGGGTGTACCCTCGAGGTCGGCCCTCAGCTTCCCGAGTCCTGTATTACTCCAATCTTCTATACCTCTGATGTCGAGAGCTCCCTGGAATGCTGAAATAAAAATCGCCTTATACATCGCATTAGAGCTCTGAATTATCTTGCGTATCTCATCTATTTTCAGCTCCCCGATAACCCGCCTCTTCTCACCGTGGATCTTGAACGTCTTATCGGGCGGAAGCTCGGCTCTATTATGAATGAAGAAGCTCCTCACAGTGACGTAGGCTTGATGTTTATACGACCTACCGCCTTCGAAGTTCAGAATCCAATCCTGAACCACGTTTAGAATATCAAACCTATTCCCGTTTGATGCGGAAGACTGGTACTCGATTAATTGATCCGGGGTAAACTCGCTGAATTTCCCCCCATTAATTGCTAACCAATCGAAGAAGTGAATCAGGTTATTACCTGACGACTTCCGGCTGATGGGCTGAAGTCTGCTTAACCACCTCTTGACGGCTGGGGACGCGTCAACCTTGAGAGTTCCGACTGTCTGTTTCTTCCTCATGGCTATCAATCATGGCTAAAACCGTTAAACTACTTAACCTTTACTAGGGATAGCTTCTAGACTCCTCCATCTTTTTACATCTTTTAGTCTCTAATTACCGCAATCAAGATAGTAATTACTTTTCTAGTTCATTTTCCACCGTGAATATTTAGTTGCAGCTATTATTCTCTATACCAACAT
>Ga0315274_10005403_pt1 | contig 18679 bp, 20 predicted proteins | sample YL17G02_20_MG_FD_203700 | JGI IMG/M metagenome (GOLD analysis project Ga0315274, IMG submission 203700) | Sediment microbial communities from Yellowstone Lake, YNP, Wyoming, USA - YL17G02_20 | ecosystem: Environmental > Aquatic > Freshwater > Lake > Sediment | place: USA: Wyoming | collected... | reverse complement strand
TCCCATCCGAATCGGCAATTTTGTTGTCCCCAACCGTGTGTGTATGGTGCCGACCGATATCAGCTCGGCCAATGCCGACGGCTCCGTGAATCAGCGTGTTATTACGTATCACGAGGAGGTAGCAAAAGGCGGGTGCGGATTTATCATTGTGGGTGCGACGACGCCGGATAAAGCGACGGGCAGGCCGACAGTAACGTGTCTTGCGGCGGATGAAGACACGCTGATACCTGGTTTGGCGAACCTTGCGGAGGCGATGCACAGGCACGGGGCGAGATGTGCGGTGCAGATACAGCATCCGGGCAGACAGGCGGCGTGGCCTCGCAAGGGGCTTATGAGCGCATCGGACAGCGTAGTCGATTTGCCGGGTTCGGCCGGACACGAGGTGGTCTATGCAGAGTCAATCGCGCATGGCAAATCCATTCGTGCGATGAGCGTTGAAGAAATTTACGATTTGGTTGAGAAGTTTGCGGAGGCGGCGTGGCGGGTGCAGCAGGCGGGATTTGACGCCGTGGAGCTTCACGGGACGCACGGTTATCTGATTGCGCAGTTTATGAGTCCATACGTGAACAGAAGGCACGACCGGTTCGGCGGGAGCTTCATAAACCGGATGCGTTTTCCGCTGGAGATTATCAGCAGGATAAAGGGCAAGTGCGGGAGGGACTTTCCGGTCGGCATCAGGTATTCGGGAGACGAGTGGATAGAAGGCGGGCGCGAATTAGCGGAGAGCGTGAAGGTCGCAGAGCTGATGGAACAGCACGGCGCAGCATATCTTGACGTAAGCGCCGGGATATTTGAGGTGCCGGGGACGGTTATGGACCCGATGTATTATCAGCAGGGATGGAACACGTATTCAGCCCAAGAGGTCAAGAAGCACGTGAAGATTCCGGTCATCACCAGCCACAGTTTGAGGGACCCGGATTACTGCGAGAAGATACTGGCGGAAGGCAAGACGGACATTGTGGGGTTTTCGCGGCAAATGATAGCCGACCCTTACTGGGCGAACAAGGCAAAGGCGGGCAAGAAGGAAGAAATCAGGAAGTGTATTTCGTGCCTTGTGGGATGCTGGCAGGAATCGCTGATGATTAAACGGGACATGCGATGCGCGATTAATCCTGCGGTGGGCGATGAGAGGTTCATTCATTTGACGAGCGCGAAGAAGTCATATAAAGTTGCTGTTGTGGGAGGAGGACCTGCGGGTATGGAGGCGGCGAGGATAGCAACTCTGCGAGGGCATAAGGTGACAATCTTCGAGAAGACGGGCGAATTAGGCGGGGCGATTCTGTGCTGCTGTATGGTTGCGTGCAAGAACAAGATGCGGTGGTATGCGGACTGGATTAGACGACAGGTTGATAAACTTGGGATTGAGGTGAAGTACAACAACCAGCCGGGGATGAAAGACCTCAAGAAGTTCGACGTCGTAGCTCTGGCGACGGGAGGGACGATTGTCAGGCCTGATATACCGGGGATTGATTTGCCGTTTGTTGTCACTTTTGCGGATGTGCTGCGGTGCGAAAGCAAGAGGTGCGAGCATTACCCGAAGGACAAGAAGCCGCCGGTGAAGTGCGGCAAGACAGTGCTTATCTGGGGAGACCACTTCGGGGCAGCAGATGCCGCGGAGAAGTTAGGCAGCGACGGCAAGAAGGTTTACATCGTCACGGAAAACCGGCGATTTGCAGAATGGATGGAGCCGGTCCATTTTGATATTATGAGCAAGAGATTTGCGGGGGGCAACGGCGAGGGGCTGAAGGGCAAGACCTTCGAGCAGCCGGTGACAATGCTGCCAGACGCGACGGTCCTTGAAATAAGAAAGAACGGCGAGGTGGTTGTGGCGGATAATCGCTTTAACAAGAGCGTGATAAAGGTTGACAACGTAGTGCTGTCAAAGGTTGAGCCGGACAACCGGTTTTATGAGGAATTGCTCGATGCGGGTCTGGTCGTGGAAAAAATCGGCGATTTGAAGCAGGTGCGGAATTTGCGGGGTGCGGTAACCGACGGTGCGAATATCGGCCTTACACTTGATGAAAAGATTATGCTTAACGCAAACAACGCGGTAATTTCAAATTTGCCGAGCGGCGTTGATTATTGACAATGCACAATGATTTTTGATGGAACGAGGCAATATGAGCAAGATTAGAGTGGGTGTGATAGGGACGGGATTTATCGGGCCGGCGCACATAGAGGCGTTGAGGAGGTTAGGCAATATCGAGGTTGCGGCGCTGGCGGATATAAATGAGCAGACAGCGAGGGCAAAGGCAGAGATGCTGAACGTGCCGAGATTCTACGGCGATTACAAGGAGATGCTTGCCGATGGGGACATTAAGGCGGTTCATATCTGTACGCCGAACAATCTGCATTATCAGATGTCGAAAGAGGCGCTCGATGCAGGCAAACACGTCATATGCGAAAAGCCGCTTGCGATGACGGCGGCGGAGGCGAAAGAGCTTGTGGATTTGGCGGCGAAGAAGAAAGCTGTCAACGCGGTCCATTTCAACATCCGCTACTATCCGCTGATGCGACAGGTTAGATTAATGGTCTCAAAGGGCGAGATGGGCGACATTTTTGCCGTCCAGGGGTCATATTTGCAGGACTGGCTCTTTTACCCGACCGACTACAACTGGCGGTTAGAACCGGGTATGTCGGGTAAATCGCGGGCAATTGCCGATATCGGCTCGCACTGGATTGACCTGATTGAATATGTCAGCGGCCTGAAAATCGTCGAGGTTTTCGCCGACTTCGCCACGTTCCACAAGACGAGAAAGAAGCCCTTGAAGCCGGTCGAGACATACGCGGGCAAGATATTAAAGCCGGAGGACTACAAGGACGTCCCCATAAACACCGAGGACTATGCGACGGTGGTGCTGCATTTCGATAACGGCGGCAGAGGCGTATTGACGGTCAGCCAGGTTGCAGCAGGAAGGAAGAACCGGCTGTATTTTGAGATGGACGGGTCAAAGAAAGCAGTCGCGTGGGAATCGGAGAAGCCAAATGAACTTTGGATTGGCAGGCGCGACGGCAGTAACGAACAAATGATGAGAGACCCGTCGCTGGTGTATCCTGAGGTGCGAGAGCTGATAAGTTTTCCGGGCGGGCATAACGAGGGATTCCCGGATACATCCAAGCAGATGTTCAAGGAGATTTATTCGTATATCGCAGCGGGCGATTTCAAGGCGGCGCCGAAGTTCCCGACGTTCAAAGACGGCCTGCGCGAAATGGTCTTGTGCGAGAAAATACTTGAAAGCAACGAAAAACAGAAATGGGTTAAAGTACCAAAGTAGGAGGTGCGAAAAATGATTAAGCTGGGATTTTTGAGCGTAATACTGAGCGAACTTTCATTTGAAGAGGTTATCGACTTCGCTGCGGAAAACGGTTTTTCGTGCGTGGAGGTTCCGTGCTGGCCTGTGGGTAAGGCGGAACGAAAGTACGCGGGCGTCTGGCACATAGATGTCGCCGAAATGACTAATACCAAAGCGGCGGCAATCAACAAGCTTCTCAAACAGAAGAATGTGATGATTTCAGGTCTCGGCTTCTACCCCAACCCGTTAGACCCAGACCAGGAGAAGGCGCAAGCAGCGATTGACCACTTGAAAAAGGTTATTGTCGCCGCGGGCCTTCTTGGTGTGCCGGTGGTAAATACGTTTATCGGCAGGGACCCGAGCAGGAATACGGAAGACAACTTTGCAAAATTCAAGGAGGTCTGGCCGGGAATTGTGAGGTTTGCACAGAGGAACAAGGTCAAGATTGCGATTGAGAACTGCCCGATGTATTTTACGAATGACGAATGGCCGAGCGGCAAGAACCTCGCCAATACGCCGGTGATGTGGCGGCGGATGTTCGAGGCAATACCGTACAAAAACTTCGGTCTAAACTTCGACCCGTCGCATTTTGTCTGGCAGTTTATGGACCCTGTCAAGGCGATTTGCGAGTTCAAAGACCGGATATTCCACGTTCATCTCAAGGACGCAAAAATCCGGTGGGACCGGCTGGGAGAAGTGGGCATCCTTGCGACACCGCTCGAATTTCACACGCCGAAGATACCCGGCTTAGGCGACGTCAACTGGGCAAAACTCTTCTCCACCCTGACGGACGTCGGATATGACGGCTGTGCGGTTATCGAGGTTGAAGACCGCTCCTACGAAGGTTCTCTCGAGACGCGCAAGGGTTCGATATTGCAAAGCCGCAATTTCCTCAGACAATTTGTTGTTGCGTAAGTGGCTGAAAGGGCTTTAATTTACACATCCGGCCAATCGCGCCGAGCAAGTTAAGTATGACTTGCAGCCTTATGTTTCTCTGTGGTTCGTCGGGTTTCAATATATCAACCGGATTCTGCCTGATTCAGCGGTACCCGAATCACAATATGTAGTATGTTGCCTATTTTGCCTAAATAGACGAGGCATGGGGTTTATCTGCTGGAGATTTAAAATAGGTAAGCAGATTTTTTTCACAATTTTCAGCATTGATAACGCATATTTTGCCCAAAAATCAGCGTAATCTATGCTGACAAAAGCAGTTAAGTGAAAAAGCAACTTTTTTAAAGTTTTCTTTGAGCAGTTGTCGATAACAGCACTGATGTAGAGCACAGGTGTCCCAAAAAGGATTTATGGGACATACAAGATATAGTGGTAAGATGCTTTCGGACGAAAAGATGGATTCTTTCGCCTGTAGCTTGGCAGACAAGGTAGTTGTAATGTTGGATAGTGGACGTAATGATTGTTTCAAGGCCCGGGACTATAGCGCAGAACCATTGTTTGAGGAAATGGCTGCGGAAGAGGATTTGATTATGGAACAGATCCTCGAAAATATCAACGCCACGCCCATAGGTCAGGTGTTGAAGAAGATTGCTTCGCTGCCGGAGGTTCGCAGGGAAAAGGTTCTTGACGTTCGGCGGCAGCTTACAGCGGGCAAATACGACCTTAACGAACGGCTGGACGTTGCACTCGAAAAGGTTCTCGACGATTTAATTGCATAAGCAAAGCAGCCGGATAGACCCATTATGTTCGGCAATCACACACATCGCTGAGAACTATCTCTTTTAGCCAATCCGTCGGCTCCGAATTTGCGAAAAGCCAATACGTTTTCCAACTATGTCACTACTTCGGGGACATCGTCATCCGGCTCATCCATTTCAACGGGTTTGTAGCCGGGCAGTTTTGACCTCTCATCCTCTTCCTTGAAGGCGGAGATGACTCTATCCTGAATTTTCTTTCTGCAGTCGGCGTTAATCGGATGAGCGATGTCTGCGTGCAGTTTCATTCTTCCTTTGATGTCTTTTTTTGCCCTGTCTTCGGGCAGAGCTGCTCCGCAATTGTTGCAGAACTTTGCGCGGAGGTGGTTTTTTCCTCCGCATTTTTCACAATGGTCGCTCATTTTTCGCGAGGGCATAGCGACAAAGAAGCCGCCGGAGCCCTGAATTATTTTGATATCGCGAACCACAAACTCATTGTCCATCGTTACCGAGCAAAACGCCTTCAACCTGTCGTCTTTGTTTTCAATTAGTTTGACTCTGACCTCGCTGATTTCCATATTTTGCCTCACCTAAAAGTTCACCAACTGTTGTTGCTTACAATAATGCTCCTGCAACCAAAATCGTGTTGAAGTTTGTGCTGATATTTTCTTACTCCTTCCTCATTGTCGTTGTTGATAATGCAAAACATCGCCGAACCGCTGCCTGACAGGCACAAAGGCCCGATATCCAAACGCTCAATTTTCCCCTTCAGCTCAACAAGCTCATTATGCAATTCGAAACAACTATTTGACAACATATTTGCGCACATTCTTGACAGTAAATCAATCCTGTTTTTTTCGATAAGGGCGTCTATTTCGCAATGCAGCTTTTCATAGAGTGCCCGGTCGTGCACATAATGAGCGTAAACCTTTTTGGTAGGGACATTTACGTCAGGTAGAATCAGGAGGGCGGAAAAACTGAATTTTTGTTTTAATTTCTTGATTTTTTCACCTCTACCTGTGCAAAACGCCAGTGGACCATCTAAAAAGAAGGCGACGTCGCTGCCTAATCTCACCGCCAGACCGGCAAGGGCTTTTTTACTTAAGCCCAGCTTTAGAAACTTATTTATTCCCATCAAAGTCGCCGCCGCGTCGCTGCTGCCCGAACCAAGACCCGACCCCACGGGGATGTTCTTCGTCAGCGTAATCTTCACCGCTGTATCCTGACTCCCATTGTCGTAGTCGTAGGGCGGGGCTTGCCCCGCCGAATCTAAAATGAGTTTCGTCGCCTTATAAACCAGATTATCTTCTCCCCCCGGCACCTCGTATGGCCCCTTACGGATTAGCTCAATCCCTTTGTTGTCTCCCTTCTCGATTAGTATCTCATCGAACCAGTTGATTTTAGCCATTACGGTCTCGATGTCGTGATACCCATCCGGCCTTTTGCCCGCAATTAACAGCGACAAGTTGATTTTCCCCGGCGCCCGAATTAAAAGTTGATTACCGAGTATATCGAATTGCGACTTGCTTGTTGTTGAACATTCAATGCTCATTGTTCATAGTCATCAAAATTGTAGTAGTAGGGCGGGGCTTGCCCCGCCAACTTGTCCTCGTGATTAAAACCATCCTAATCTATGATGCCAATAGGAAATATCTGAGTGGTAAGCAGAGAAATTTGTTTATCGCCGGCACTTGGTCTCGTGTAATTACTACACCGAAGTTTAACTTATAAAGGTTCATAAAACGCTCAAGGCCAGCGACCCGTTCCATTGCCTTTCCGCCTTTTACCTCAATCGGCAAATAGTTGTTACCTCCATAGGTCACGACGAAGTCCACCTCACGGTCCTTCTCTCGAAAGTAGCTGATTTCTATTTTCTCAGGCCAACCGATTAATTCCCGGACCACCAGGTTTTCTGCGTACAGTCCCATCATGGTCTCATTTGGGGCTGACCATGTCTTGAGGACCGCATTTCGTAATGCCATATCCACAGGATAACATTTGATGTTTCCCTGGCGGACACGCAATGGCTTGTGGGTGAATTTCTGAATTCTCAAAATCAAGTCAGTGATTTCTAAACGAGGGAGATTTTCCTCCACAATTCGCTTGTCCACTCCTGCGTCGCTGGCAATTTTTGTTGTGTTAATCTCAACGCCCGGATTTGCGAGTAAATACACAAAAAAACGCAGCACATTTTCAGGTTTGCGATATTGGGCGAGTGTCATCAAATCTTCATAGAGCACTTTTCTGACCTGTTGTTCCATCAAATACTCTATTTTTCTTACAGGGTCCGGCAGGTCCCAAACTTCGGGGAATCCGCCTTCTCGACAGTAATCGATAACTGCCCGGTCAATCTGATTTCGCAGCGGCTTAAGCTCATTGTGTAACTGCATAACGCATTGCAGGACACCATGACCGTCTTTGTTTAAGAGCAAAGGCCGGATTTTATGACCTGCCAATATCTGTGAGAATGACTTCACATTACGCAGACGGAATTGGCAGTATTCTCGAAAACTAAACGGTAACAGGTGGCGGTCTTTCACCCTGCCCAGAAGACTCTCCTGGCTTTTCCGAAAAATTGGCGATGATGCCGAGCCCGATACCACAAACCGAATCGGCTGTTTTAGGTCGTAATGTTTCTTTACAGAAAGTTCCCAGCGGGGCAATCGTTGTATCTCGTCAAGAAAGAAATAGTTCGTCTTGTCCGATGACCTGGCATGTTCAACAAGCCGGTCAAAAATGATTCGCTGCGTCTCTTCTGACACAAATATCTCCGGGTCATCAAACGAAAAATATAAGATTTTCCGCGGGTCGATTTGTCGTTTATTTATAAGGTGTCGTATCACTTGCTTTACAGCAGTGCTTTTACCTACTCTGCGAGGCCCCGTGATTGAAATGACCTGGGGAATATCTGTTAAGTCGGCCAATGCCTCGGCAACTATAGGCCTCTCATAATCAGGGTGTGTTTTTTCCCAGCCACTTCCTGCTCGCCACCACGGATTGTAAGGGGCAAGAAGTAGTTGAAGTTGTGAATCATCCATATCTAACTCCTTATCTGAAAGGAGATTACCACAATTTGCAAATTATGAACCCTATAAGGTTCATAATTGGAAACCATTTGTAATCCTTTGTCAAATCATATCTTCTGACCTATTGTGGGTTCAACTCGTTCTCGCCCCCCGGCGATTTTATAATCTCGTTGCCCATAACTTTCCATTAGAACCCAATTCTAAAACCGCAATCGCTTCCCTGCTGCCCGAACTAACAAACCATCATCGACTTTTGAGAATTGCTCACTCGTTGTCATATCCTTCAACCAATGTTCATTGACATTATAACCTGACGACCTTATCGTAAACACACCGAATTTTTTATTGAAAGGGTCTAAATGACAATTCCGACTTCGAGTCACGAGTCACGCCTGCCCCGAGCGGAGTCGAGGGGAGCGACGGGCCACAAGGCCGTCCCCTGGTGGCACTGGCACAGGCGGCTGTACGACTGGGTCGTCCACTGGGCATATACCAGCCACGCTCAGATAGCACTATTCCTGCTGGCCTTCGCCGAGTCGAGTTTCTTCCCTGTCCCGCCCGACGTCCTGCTGGCCGCTATGTCGCTCGGTAATCCCAAAAAGTGGTTAAGGTTCGCCCTTTTATGCTCCATCGCCTCGGTCGTCGGCGGCTGCTTCGGCTACATAATCGGAATGTTCCTCTGGGCAGGTCTCGGCAACCTATTTCACGACCATGTCCCCGGCTTTTCACGCGACGTCGTCGTACTCACATCCGGCCAGGAGGTCCAGGGCCTCATTGAACAAAAGTGCATTGATGCTCAAATGAGTTTCAATCCTTCGCCAAAATTTGAAAAGACGCTTACTTACCCTATCGTTCTTTCAATGCGCGATGGCCAAAGCCAGTCGGTCGAACAGCAATCTATAAAAGAAGTCAAAATAAATCCGTTCACCACCGTAGGCGCCTTGTACGAAAAATATGACTGGGAAATCGTCGCGATAGCGGGCTTTACTCCCATTCCATATAAGGTCATCACCGTCACAGCAGGTGTGTTTAAGATTAATTTTATCGTATTTTGCATCGCTTCCGTGCTCAGCCGGTCTGCAAGGTTCTTTATGGTCGCAGGTCTGCTCGGCTGGAAAGGCGAGGAAATCAAGCCGGTGCTCGAGAAATACTTCAACTGGTTCTCTTTTGCCTTTGTTATCCTTTTGGTTCTTGGCTTTCTTGTGATAAAATGGCTACACTAACGCCAGCCGGCTGGTGGTTAAAACTATGAACGAAGAACAAAGACATGCGCTGCTCAAAGTGGCACGTGATACGGTTGAAGCCGTTATCACGGGCAAACGACTGCCCAAGGTTGAAGCCGACGACCCCGAACTGAACGCTAACTGCGGGTGCTTTGTGACGCTGAAGAACGGCGAAGAGCTTCGTGGGTGCATCGGGCAATTCATCGCCGACGGGCCCTTAGTTGAAACAGTCATCGAAATGGCGAAGGCATCGGCGACCGGCGACCCGCGATTTTTCGGGGACCCGATTACGCCTGATGAGCTGAATGAATTGCATATCGAGATTTCGGTGCTGTCGCCGCTGAAGAAGACAAATGAGCCGCTTTCGCTTCGGCTGGGCGTTGACGGGATATACATAAAGAGGGGCGGTTATTCAGGTTGTTTCCTGCCACAGGTTGCGACGGAGACGGGATGGGACAAGGAGCAGTTCCTTTCTAATTGCTGCTCACACAAGGCGGGGCTGCCTGCAAATGCGTGGAAGGACCCGAAGACGGAGGTATATCTTTTCACCGCAGAGGTGTTTGGTGCGGCATTCGGGGACATCTGAGGTGGCAGGGAAAATCTCATTTATTCTGATTGCCTTTTTTCTTTATGCAGCCGGCTGCGCCACGAGTCATTCTTCAACGAACACCGCGGCAGTGCGGATAGATACGCCGGAGGGGATGATTAATTATTTGCAGAAGAGAGGATTGCCGGCGTTAAAGTCGGTTGAGGTGTGGGAGAATGAGTACGGGCCGGGTGTGAAGCTGACGACGGCGCATTATGAGATTTATACGACGCTGCTTGAGCCGCTGATGCTTTCTCAGGTGCCGGGATTTATGGAGAGCGCTTATCGGGGTTATCAAAGCCAGTTGCCTGGGCCGATTGAGACCAACAGCAGGTTCACAGTATATCTTTATGCCGACCGCCAGCAGTGGGAGGCCTTCACGATTGTCTTCAGCGGCTACCAGGCACAGATGTATCTGCAAATAAAGGCAGGGGCATATTATTTGAAGGGGGCGTGCGTGGCGTACAATATCGGTCTGGAACGGACGTTTGCCGGGTTAGGACACGAGGGGTGGCACCAGTTCAACAGCCGGCTCTTTCAATATCGATTGCCGAGCTGGCTGGATGAAGGTCTGGCGATGCAGTATGAGGTAAGCCGGGAGGAAAAGGGATTTTTTGTTTTTGATTCGAGCCGAAACGGCTACCGGCTTGGTGATTTGAAGAAGACGCTGACGGAAAACAAAATGATACCGCTTGAAGGACTTGTGTCGATGAATCCGGGCGAGGCGGTAATGGACAGCAATGATGCGGTCACGGCGTTTTACGGTCAGGCATACGCGCTGGTGCGTTTTTTGCGAGAGGAAGATTACGGCAAACGGCTGGTCAATTTCCAGCGACTGATGCAGGACGGGCTTGACGGGAGCTGGCCTTTGAGCGACGCGGGCAGGAAAATCGCTTTCGACAGAAACATCCCGATGATAATCCCGTGGAATCGGGCGATGGGGACGCTTCTGTTTAAGCACTACATCGACAAGGATTTTGATAAAATCGAAAAGGAATACGTCGCATTCTGCAGAAAGATTGTCTATAACGTACAGCTTAGAAATTGATTATTGATGATTGATGATTGATTATTTGACTCTTGAATCGGCGACCATACATAATCTTAGCATCTGCTTCACCGCGTCGAAGGGAACTGCTGAGGTCAGCGGGGTATAAGTTCAGGGTTATTCCTTCCGATGTTGATGAGTCGGTCATATCTTTTGAGGGAATCAGTCCTCGTGAGCATGCAAAGCGACTGGCTCTTGCCAAGGCAAAGGTTGTGGCAGAGAAATATCCCAAACATCTGGTAATCGGCGCGGATACTATCTGCGATTGCGAAGGCGAGATTATAGGCAAGCCCCGAGATGCAAAAGAGGCGGAGCAGATTGTAAGGAAACTCTTCAGCAGGCCGCATAAGGTCATAACCGCCGTTGCAATTGTTAGATACAGCGACAAGATTGAGATTGTTGACAGTGACACGACTATTGTTCATCCAAAGAAGATGACTGAAGAGCAGATAGCGCAACACATCGCAAGCGGCGTCTGGCGGGATAAGTCGGGGGCATACGCGATACAGGAGGCCGGCGATGAATTCGTCGAGCGAATTGAGGGGAGCTTAACCAATGTAATGGGCCTTCCGATGGAACTTCTGGAGCGGCTGATGGAGAAAATAGCAACCGCGGGTAAAACCGACGGCTAAATGCGTGGACTGCCAAGCTGGCAGCAATTGCAGTTACAGAGGGTTTTTGGCAGTCGGTGGCAATGAAACGCAGCATTTCTTAACTGCCTTACCAATAAGCAGTTGCGGAAGGAAAATATTCGACAGTGGTATTGGCACGAGGTTTGCAGTTTAATTATCGTTATGGTGATAGAGCTGCCGGAATTTGGCGATGTGAATGTTTTGGCAAGCGAGGCGGACTGGGCGTGGCCTGAGGCGCTGCGGGAGATATTTCGGCCTCGCGGGGTGAATTTATTGGTGGCCGAGCAGGCAGGCGATTTTGTTAATATCCTGCGGCAAAGACGTGTTCACACGACGATAGTGGATATGGACAACCCTGCCGGGGGCCTATCGACAATAAAGATAATCAGGATGGATTATCCGTTGATGCCTTGCATTGTGCTGGCAAGCGAGGCGCCCCAGGCAATACTCAGCGAGGCGCTTCGGCTGGATGTTTTCAGCGTGATAGGAAAGCCCGTCGATATGCAGGTATTGCGTGAGCAGTTGAATCGGCTGTTTGTGAAAAGGTATAACAGCACGATTTTTTCGGTGTAATCAGATAAGAAAAAATAATGTAAGAAGCTGATTTTGAAAGGAGCTGTGGAAAAATGAAGATTAGACCATTGGCTGACAAGGTCCTTGTTCAGCGAGTAGAGGCGGAGAACAAGACGGCAGGGGGAATTGTGCTGCCCGATACGGCGAAGGAAAAACCCCAGAAGGGCAAGGTTGTGGCGGTAGGCGAGGGAAAGGTGCTTGACGACGGGACAAGGCAAAAGCCCCAGGTCAAGAAAGGGGATATGGTTTTATTCAGCAGTTACGCCGGCAGCGAGGTGAAGATTGACGGCAAAGAGAATCTGATTATGAGCGAGTCGGACATACTCGCGGTGATTGAAGGTTGATTATTGATAATTGATTATTGAAACTGACTATCGAGGCAGAAACCGAGAAGGAGATAAAAAGATATGGCGGCAAAAAAAATAGCTTACGGGACAGACGCACGGGCGGCAATACGGCAAGGCGTCAAGAAGCTTGCAGCTGCGGTCAAGATTACATTGGGGCCGTGCGGCAGAAACGTGGTTTTGGAGAAATCTTACGGCTCGCCGACGGTCACCAAGGACGGGGTCACCGTGGCGAAAGAGATAGAGCTTGAGGATTCTTACGAGAATATGGGCGCCCAAATGGTCAAGGAGGTGGCGTCAAAGACCTCGACCGTTGCGGGAGACGGGACGACAACGGCGACGATTCTGGCAGAGAGTATTTTTGAGGAGGGCTTGAAGAACATTACGGCTGGGGCCAATCCGATGCAGGTCAAGCGAGGAATCGACAAGGCGGTGGAGACAATCGTCAAAAAGCTGGCGGAGATGAGCATCCAGGTGCAGTCAAGCAAGCAGATTGAGCAGGTGGCGACCTGTTCTGCCAATCAGGACGTCGAAATCGGCACCAAGCTCGCCGAGGCGATGGACAAGGTCGGCAAGGACGGCGTGATTACGGTTGAGGAGGGTCAGTCGCTTGAGACGGTTGTCGAGCTTGTCGAGGGTATGCAGTTCGACAAGGGGTATCTTAGCCCGCACTTTATCAACAACGTTGAGAATATGACGGTGGTGCTTGATAAGCCGTATATTCTGATTCACGAGAAGAAGGTAAGCTCGGTCAAGTCGCTTGTGCCGCTCTTGGAGAAGGTGGCAAGGCAGGGTAAGCCCTTATTGGTAATTGCGGAGGAAGTCGAGGGCGAGGCCCTTGCGACGCTGGTGGTCAATAAGCTGCGGGGCGTTTTGCAGTGCGCCGCGGTAAAGGCGCCGGGGTTTGGCGACAGGCGAAAGGCGCTATTGAGCGATATTGCGGTGCTGACCGGAGGCCAGGCGATATTCGAGGATTTGGGTCTTGAATTAGAGAATATCGAGCTGGATATGCTCGGTCGCGCCAAGAGCATCACAATCGACAAGGACACCACGACGATTATCGAGGGCGGCGGCAACACAAAGGACATCAAAGGCAGAATCGACCAGATTAAGGCGGAGATTGAGAAATCGACCAGCGACTACGACATTGAAAAGCTCCAGGAGCGGCTGGCAAAACTGTCGGGCGGCGTAGCAATCGTGAAGGTGGGCGCCGCGACTGAGGCGGAAATGAAGGAAAAGAAGGCGCGGGTAGAGGATGCTTTGCACGCCTGCAGGGCGGCTGTCGAGGAGGGAATCCTGGCGGGCGGCGGTGTGGCGATGCTGAGAACTCTCTCTGCACTTGACAAGATAAAGTGCGAAGGCGACGAAAGAGTAGGAGTTGATATTGTCCGCCGGGCCGTTGTTGCGCCGATTAAGCAGATTGCACTGAACGCCGGACTGGATGGTTCGATTGTGGCGCAGAAGGTTATGGAGAGCAAGGACGTCAACTTCGGCTACGATGCTCTGCGCAAAGAGTATGGGGATATGATTGATTTCGGCGTGATTGTGCCGACCAAGGTCGAGCGAATCGCGCTGCAGAATGGGGCTTCGATTGCCTCGCTATTGCTGACGACCGATGCAATCGTCAGCGAAATTCCCGAAAAGAAAGAGCCACCTGCCGGGCCGCCCGGCGGCGGGATGTACTAAAAAACAACCGAATAGAGCGGGTCGCAGACGCGACCCGCTTTTTTCTTTTGGCAGGATACGTATTATGAGCTTTCGTTTCTATAGTAGCTTGATTTCGCAGGCGTCACGGAACTTCTCGGCGGGACTTTTCATCTTTGGGCTTGCGTTGATTGGCTTTGGCCTTTTGGTTTATGTGCTCCGGCAGATATTTGCGCTCCTCGCCGCTGCGGTATTTGTCTTCGCAGGTATCGGCTGTGCAGTTACCGCTGCGAAGATTTTCTTTGCCCAGAGAAAAATCGACAAGGCCGGCGACGCCTCAGATGCATACCGCCGAAACGTGCGAATACACGTCGAAGAACATTTTGCCGCCGAAAACGCGGAGATAAAAGATAAATAAGACATATACTTGCCTGTTGAAACCTATGCGAAGGCGAATGAGCTAAGCAGGGTCCAATGTAACATTCAGGCGTACGCAGAAAGCCAAAGGTAAACAGGAGCCACACCCCGAGTTCTGTTATCCCAAGCAGTAGTAGCACCGATAAATTGAGATTTATCTATGGCTTTGTTGAGGTTTTTTTCGTCTTTTTCCTTGGGTTTGTTGGCCAAAAACTGTAAAATCATAAAAAATTATCTGCCTGACGCCCGGAATCGAATGTGGTGTGGATTGAAGTGAGTTTAGGGGAGTTCTCGTTATGACTGCAGAAGTTGCGGTTCTAAACAGTAATGGGATTGCGTTATCTGCTGACAGCGCGGTAACTATCGGCCATGAAGGGGGGAAAATCTACACGTCAGCAGATAAGTTGTTCCAACTCTCCGAGAGCTCGCCAGTGGGTATAATGGTTTACGGAAGTGCATCGTTCTTAGGAGTTCCTTGGGAAACTATAATCAAATGTTACCGGGCTGAAATGGGAAGTAGGACTTTTCAGAAACTCGTTGATTACTCAAAGAACTTCATCTCTTTCCTGAAAACATCAAGAATGTTCCCAGTAACTAAACAGAAAGACGATGTGCGTAGTATATTGTTTGGGTTCCTCGGGTACATTAGGAAACGATTCGAGGACGCAATTAAAGAAAAATATGACAACCATCCAGGTACCAAGCTGAGTGAGTCAGATATCAAACAAATGTTCATCGATTTGTTGCGTGAAGAATTTGAGAAAACTAAAAAACAAAAAAATCTCGATGGGATGTCTACACGTATTAACGAATTGATAAAGCTAAAATATAAAAAGGATATTGCAGCGGTTCGGCAAAAGGTGTTTGAGAATATACCAGTCTCTAAAACATCCGAGCACCTTATCACGGATATAGTGGTTCATTTGCTGACCAGTGAGCGTTTGAGGGAAAGGGGGCAGGTTTCCGGTATTGTTGTGGCTGGCTTTGGCGAAAAAGAACATTTTCCCAGCCTAATCGAAACCATGGTCTATGGAATGGCTGCCGGTCACTTGTTGCGTTTAAAGCCACACCAAGTATCAATTACTGATAGCGGGCAAGCAATTGTAGTTCCGCTTGCGCAAAGAGAAATGGTATATACTTTTATGCATGGTATTGATCCGGACTTTAAAGATCAGGTCGAGAGAACAACTAAGGAACTTTTCGATCAAATGGCGGATATTATACTACAGCAGGTAAAAAGCAAATATGCTGTTTTTGGAAAGGCACTTCAGGCTAAAGTACGAACTGCCCTTGATAAACTCATACCAAACCTGTATCATGAATGGGATAAGACACGAGTTGAGAAATATAGTGATCCGGTGATGGAAAATGTTGCATCTTTGCCTAAAGATGAATTAGGTGCAATGGCCGAATCTTTAGTGAACCTAACTAAGTTCAAGCGTCGTATAAGTAGAGAGCGAGAAACAGTAGGCGGCCCGATTGATGTTGCAGTAATAACTAAAGGTGATGGATTTGTGTGGATGAAGCGTAAGCATTATTTTGATGCTGAACTAAACCCGAGATTTATTGCTCGTGTTAGCAAAGGAAGGAATTTATGAGTTCAAGAAAGCCAAAAACATTTTCGTCTGCCAAAGAGGTTTTCAAAAGCTACTTCCCTAAAACCTCAAACGATAAAAGCAGTGTTTCCGATGAGCGTTACGGTCGCACCGATTACGATTTTCCTAAAAGACTTGCCAATAACTTTCGTTCGGCTCTAGAAGGTAAAAGAGGAAAATAGTCAATAAAAAACCCCCATTTCTCCCCGCGACGTCAATTTTACTTTTGAGTTTCCGTGCACGAGTAACAGGGCACGAGCCACAAGCGACGAAATCCCCTTCCGTCCAAACCAAAATAAAAAAAGTACTTGCCCGCCATAGGCGGGTTGGATGTTCGGCGTTCAATGCTCGGTTGTCGGCAGCGGGGTCAAACTTCGTCGAAGAGGTGGCGGTAGATTTCAGGGGTGTAGAGTTTGAAGTGGAGGTCGCGGATGTACTCGACTGGGCCGGCGTTTTTAATGATGTTGATTTCGGCCTGGATTTGGCGCTGGGAACGAAAGGCGCCGAGGGCGGTGAGCTTCTTTTGCAGAAGCTCGGGCGAGGTTTTGATTTGCAGGTGCGGGAAAGACGGGAAGTTGCAGTAGCAGGCGATTTCGTGGACGTAAGGGAGTTTTTCGGTGGGGGCGCCCAGCTCAGGCCAGATTGCACCTGCGGCGTGATAAATGCTGATGAGAAACTCGTCATAAGTGATTTTGTGGTCGGGGTGCAGGTCGTTCGATGTGGGCAGGAAGCATTGAGTTGGTTTAGTTCGTCGTAAATGATAAGTGAAGCTGTTTTGCAGACCTGCGAAGCCCTTTAAGGCAATCGCTTCATTTGCCTCGGCGGGTCGTCTTCCGCGATATGAATTGAGTCGGCAGTCGGGGTAGCCGAGCCAGACGATATTTTCTTTAGGGATGCCGAGCTGTTGATAGCACTCGAAGGTTTCTTTTCTTCGTATTTCGGCGATGGATTCTTTTTCTTCGGGGCTGCAATAGCCCATAGAGCCGTCGGTGACGATGAGGATGTGAACGGGGACATTTTCTTTTTCCGCAAGCTGGATGAGAAGGCCTGCGCCGATGACGACATCGTCATCGTGGGGACTTATAAAGAGGAAACATTCACGGCCTCCCTGCCAGTGGCGTGAGACACCAGAGAGGGTTGATGCAACTCTTCTTTCATCGCCGGCCAATCTTACAACTTCAAAATTCTCTGACATTTGCACCCTTTGCATATTCGAGTTTGCTGGATTATCCTTTGAAAGTTTTGAGCATATCAACGGCGGATTTGATGTCGCCGATGCGGTCATCGCCTGCTTCGCGTTCGACGGCCAGGGCGCCTTTGAAATTGATTTGTTTAAGGGTTCTCAGGAATTCCGCTGTGCCGACCTGTCCTTTTCCCCAGGGTACTTCGGCGCCCCAGGTGCCGGGGGTCTGGGTTCGTGCGGCGTCTTTTATGTGGATGTGTTTTATCCAGCGTGCAAGGGTCTGGACGGCCTGGATGGGGTCGCCTTTATTGTAGAGAATCATATTAGCCGGGTCGAAATTTACTGCCAGGGCCGGGTGGTTGAGTTTTTCGAGAAAGGTTTTCAGCTCGTCTGCGGTTTCCTGTCCTGTTTCCATAAGCAGTATAACGCTCTTTTTTGCGGCTTTGTCGGCGAGGATTTTTACTCTATCGAGGAGTTTTTTTGCCATTGCGGGATTTTCAAGGTCGAGGAAGCCGAAGTGGGTTGTGAGAAATTTGACATCAAGCCGGACGGTGAGATTGACGGCATCGAGGACTCTTTGCTTGTTTTCGTTCCAGCAGTTGTCGGGGACGATGCCGCCTGTGGCTTTGATTGAGTCGAGGGTGGAGTAGTCCTCCTGGGGAAAGTCAATCATTGTCGCGGACACCTGGAGATGGAGGCGTTTGACGGCGGCGAGGAATTTATCGCCGTCAGCGGCGAGCGCCGGTGTGGCGGCGAGGTGGACGTGTGTCAAGCCGGTTTGGCCGACGAGCGTTTTGATTTTATCGAAGTCGTTGCCGAGCGACCAGGAGCAAAAGCCGACGGGCCAGTTGTTACATTGAATCATAATATCGGAATCTCCTTTTTTGTTTGAGCGGAATGTTTTTCGGCGAGGACGATTTTGACAGCGTTCAATGAGTCAATGGGCGAGATTATGTCAGGCACTTTCTGGCCTGTTATTTTTTTTATGAAATGGGCGATTTCGAGCGAATAGCCGTCGCCGGATTCGACATCGGGCGTGAAAGATTGACCCTGTGCAGGGAAGACGGTAAAGGCGGGGTCACGGGTGCAGTCGTAGGCAATCGCTGCCTTTTCAAGGATTATGTTGAAGCTCATTTCGAAGCGGAAGCTCGGCGAGGTGACGAAGCCGCCTTCTGCAACGATGACTGGCTGGTCTTTGTACAGGTATTGGGTAGAGACGTAATCGAATCCGCCTGCTGGGCCGAGGACGGCCTGGGAGTGGACGGCCTTTGGCACACCAAAGAGGTATTGGACGAAGTCGGTATCGTGGATATGGAGGTCCATCAGAGCGCCGCCGCTTTGGTCTTTATTGGTCAGCCAGTTTTGCCAGCTCCAGGTTGGGGGGGCGGACAAACGTCTGAATGAGCAGACGAGGACTCGGCCATAGTCGCCGGAGTCGATGAGCTGTTTTGTTTTTGCGTACTGCG
>Ga0315274_10005402_pt1 | contig 18682 bp, 21 predicted proteins | sample YL17G02_20_MG_FD_203700 | JGI IMG/M metagenome (GOLD analysis project Ga0315274, IMG submission 203700) | Sediment microbial communities from Yellowstone Lake, YNP, Wyoming, USA - YL17G02_20 | ecosystem: Environmental > Aquatic > Freshwater > Lake > Sediment | place: USA: Wyoming | collected... | reverse complement strand
GCTTTAGTCCAAATGGCCGACGAATTCTACCTCAAGCCCGAGGAGATCCTATTCACCGGCCACGTTCCCGACGAGGAGATGTACGCCCTGTACCGGGCGTCCCACGTCTTCCTGTCCCTGAGCGAGCACGAGGGATTCTGCCTGCCGCTCATCGAGAGCATGGTCTTCGACCTCCCCATCGTCGCCTACGCTTCGACGGCCGTCCCCTATACCCTGGGCGGGGCCGGCGTCCTGATCCATGAAAAGCGGATCGACCGGACGGCCGAGCTCATCGACATCGTCGCCCGCGACGACAAGCTCCGGAAGACGGTCATCGCCGGGCAGCGTAGGCGCCTGGAGGCTTTCAAGGCGGGCCAGAAAGAGGCATTTCTCTTCCGCGAGTTCGAATCCCTGCTGAGGTCCCGCTGAGATGAAAATCGCTTTCGTCGTCCAACGCTACGGGAAAGAAGTCATGGGCGGCTCCGAGCTCCACTGCCGGATGGTCGCCGAACGGCTCGTCGAGGCCGGCCACGATTGCTCGATCTACACGACGACGGCCAAGGACTACATCAGTTGGCGAAACGAATACCCGGCCGGCAGCTCCGTCTACAACGGGGTCGTCATCCGCCGCTATCCGGTCGAGCGGGAGAGGGAGATCGAATCTTTCAACAAGTATTCGGACTGGATCTTTTTCAACCCCCACACCCGCCAGGATGAGCTGGACTGGCTGGACCGGCAGGGCCCGGTCTGCCCGGCCCTGGTCGAGGCCCTGGAGCGGGAGGAGAAGGACCACGACCTCTTCATCTTCTTCACCTACCTCTATTACAACACCTACTGGGGCTTGAAGCGGATCCGGGGACCCAAGGCCCTCGTCCCGACCGCCCATGACGAGCCGGCGCTCCACCTCGACGTCATGAAGGAGGTTTTCGAGCCTCCCCAGGCCTTTATCTTCAACACCGAGGCCGAGCGGGACATGCTCTACCGCCTTTTTCCTTTCGAGGGCAAGTATCAGGACATCGTCGGCGTCGGCGTCGATGTCCCGGCCGAGCTCGACATCCCCGGTTTCCTCGAGAGAAGCGGCATCCCCGGCCCCTACATCCTCTATGCGGGCCGGATCGAGCCCGGCAAGGGCTGCCGCGAGCTGATCGACTATTTCCTGCGCTACCATCGGCGCCGGCCGAGCCTGTTCCTGGTCCTGATCGGGAAGCTGCTGATGGAGCTTCCCCTGCATCCCCGGATCAAGTACCTGGGCTTCGTCTCCCCCGAAGACAAGAACGCCGCCATGGCGGGGGCCATGGCCGTCGTCCATCCCTCCCATCTCGAAAGCCTGTGCATGGCCGCCCTGGAGTCCATGGTCGTCCGGTCCCCGATTCTGGTCCAGGAGGGGGCCGAACCCCTCAAACAGCACTGTCTGAAGGGGCGAAGCGGCCTCTTTTACTCGAACGACAGGGAATTCGAGGCCGGTTTGGACCTCCTTCTCGGGGACGACCAGCTCCGGAAGGCCCTGGGGGCGAACGGCCATGCCTATGTCCAGGCCAACTACACCTGGGCCCAGGTCATCGCCAAGTACGAGAAGGTTTTCGACCGCCTGAGGGAAGGCGGGAAGGTCTGATCGGGCGTCCGGAGGCGGGCTGGAGGCCGATCAGATGTACTTGCCCATGATGTAGTCCTGGAGGTGTCCGATCGTGATCTTCTGATCGGAAATGATGGACTTGACGACGTCGCCGATGGAGATCAGCCCCCCGAGACGATTGTCCTCGATGACAGGCAGGTGGCGGATACGTTTTCCCGTCATTAGAGCCATGCATTCTTCGGTCGTCGTTTCCTTCCTCACGCAGAAGACTTCGGACGTCATGACATCCCGGACGAGTGTATTCAAGGAAGTTCTTTCCTTGAGCACGACCTTGCGCGCGTAATCCCTCTCCGAGAATATGCCCACGACCCTTTCACCGGAAACGACGACGAGGGCTCCAATCCTCTTGTCCGCCATAATCTTGAGGGCGTCTAGAACTTGCACTTCCGGCGCAATCGTCCAGACATCGCGGCCCTTTTGATCGAGCATGTCTTTAACCGTCCACATCTCTTTGTGCCTCCTTTATTCAATGGTAGCGGGCATTAAAATTCATCGGCGCTGACGATTCTCTGGCGGCAGCGGGCGCAGACGTACTTGATCTGGTCTTCGCGGCGCAGCTGGGCCTTGGGGCGGGAGGCGGGCGGATGATCCCACTGCTCCTGGGCCGACAGAAGGAAGTTGGGATGGGCATAGGCCTCGGCGCCCAGACGGGCCTTTATCCAATCGAGATGATCGCGGCAGCCGATGATTTGGCCGCAGCACTCGCAAAGGATGAGATCTTTCTCGATTGTCTCATAGACTTCAGGGGCCTTGAGATCGGAAACGGCCAGGGAATATTCGTTCGTGTTCGCGACGCCCAGGCCGGTGATGCATTTTTCTACGCACTGCCCGCATTGGATACAGGATCCGAAGTCGATTCGCAACAGGCGTATCTTCCGGGCCGCGTCGTCGACGACCTCGATCGCCTGGGAGGGGCAGACTTGGGCGCAGGCCCCGCAGCCGACGCAGTCATCCGCGCGGAACCTGGGAAAGCCGCGGTAGGACGGGAAAGCCGCCTTCGGCCCCGCCGGATAACGGGTGGTGAACGGGGCGCTGAAGAAGGACGTCAGCGCCTCCTTGATTTCACGGAGTTTAGGCCACATCACGGGGGGCCTCCTCGCGGAGTTCGCGGTCGGACTCGTATGCGTCGGTGGTGCTCTCCGGGCAGAGCGGAATCCGGCTGCGGTGGGCGGCCCGGGCGATGGCATGGGCCGCGACCGGAGATGTCAGGAAGATGAAGCCAATGCCGAGCAAGGCCTTGATCCCGAAGCTGGAAAAGCCCTGAAGGACGAAGACGCCGAAGAGCAGGCCGGCCGAACCGAACGTCACGCACTTGGTGGCCGCCTGGAGGCGGTTGTAGACGTCGGGGAGGCGGATGAGTCCCAGGACGCCCAGGAAATTGAACAGGATGCCGATCCCGATGAGGATCATCCCGATCTGTTGCCTAATCATCGAGTCCTCTCCCTTCCAGGATCTTGGCGAAGGCGAGCGACGCCACGAAGCTCAACAGAGCCCAGATCAAAGCGATATCCATGAAGAAGCCCTGGCCGTGGGCGAGGCCGTAGAGGGCAAGGACGCTGATGATCAGAATGCCCAGGATGTCCACGGCGATGATCCGGTCGGCCGGGCTTGGGCCCCGCACGACCCGGTAGAGCACGAACAGGGCGCTGAACAGGCTGACGTTGATGAGTTTCACCAGGAGGGGAGCGCGCAGGACGAAGAAGTTGAAATAGGCCAGGACCCCGAGGATGACAGCGGCCAGGAACCAGCGCAAAGCTCTCATTCAAAAACCTCCTTGAGGATCCGTTCGAACTTCCCGCCGATGGCCCGGGTGTTCTCCTCGAGGTCGGTCGAGCCGACCGTAATGCAGTGGATATAGAGCTCACCCTTCCCGGGATGGATATCGATCGTGAGGGTTCCCGGAGTCAACGTGATGGAATTCGCCAGGATCGTCAGCGCCGTGTCCCGGGTCAACCCCGTTTTGATTTTGACGATCCCGGGGCGGATCGGCCGCAGGGGATGGAGCACGATGGCGGCGACGTGGAGGTTGGCCTTGATCATTTCCCAGATGAAGGTGACGGCGTAGAGACCGGCGTACAGGATGCGGCGGACGATCCCCCGGCCGCGCGGAAAACCGGCCAGGAAGGCCCCGCCGATCCAGGCAACAACCAGGGCCGCGGCCGCTCCGGCCGCCGCTTCCGGCGCGCCTCCGCCGCGCGTCAACCCCAGCCAGACGAGAAGGGACAGGATGAAAACCAGGATCCGGCCTTGCCATTTTTTTCTCATGGCGTCACTTCCCCAGGACCGAGAGTATGTATTGGCCCTTGCCCATGATGACATCGACCACGGGGTCGAGCGTCCATTCGCGGATCCCCGGGACGATCATCAGGCTCGAGACCAGACAGAGCAGGGCGAGAACGGCCATGGCCGCGTTCATCCCGCCCCCGATCGGCTCGATCAGCGCCCCGGCCGGCCGCTCCCCCCGTAGCCCGTATCTTTGGACCTTCATGAAGGAGGCCAGCGTCAGGAGGCTGCCGACCACGGCCAGCAGGGCGAAAAGCGGCCGGCCGGCCTGGACGGCGGCGACGATGATCAGAACCTTGCTGAAAAATCCGTTGAATGGCGGAATTCCCGAAATGGATAGGGAGGCGACCATCGAGGAATGCGCCGTGACCGGGAGTTGTTTGGTGACATTCCCCATATCCCGGAGGTCCCGCGTTCCCAGCGCCATCTCCAGGGCGCCGGCGTTGTAGAACAGGAGGGACTTGAACACGGCGTGGTTGAACAGGTGGAAGACGGCGCCGGCCATCCCCAGCGTCGTGTTGAGGCCCATCCCGAGAAGGATGTAGCCGATCTGGCTGATGCTATGGTAGGCGAGGAGGCGCTTGATGTCCCACTGGCCTATGGCCAGCAGAACGCCGAGGATGATCGAGACCGCTCCCAGGACGAGAAAAACCTGCAGGAAAAGCGCCGGCGCTCCCAGGACGTTGTAAAAAATACGAATCAGGGTGTAGATACCGAGGGCTTTGATCAGGACGCCGCTCAGCATGGCCGAGATGGGCGCCGGGGCCGAGGAGTGAGCGTCGGGAAGCCAGGCGTGGAAGGGCATGGCCGCGGCCTTCAGGCCGAATCCGGCCATGAACAACCCCCCGACCCAGAGGACGAGGAAGGGGTCCTTGCCGGTAAGGGTCCGGGCGATGGTGGCCATGGTCAGAGAGGACGTGGCGCCGTAGACGACGGCGATGGCCACCAGGATGAGCGACGAAGAGATCCCGCCCATGACCGCGTATTTAAAGGCGGCCTCGAACTCATGGGCCTGGCTGCCGTAGGCGACGAGGGCGAAGGCGGCGAACAGGGCGATCTCCATGAAGACAAACAGGTTGAAGAGGTCTCCGGTGACGATGACGCCGTTCATTCCCGCCACGAGGGTCATGAACAGGGCGTAGTATTTCCAGTCGGAGGACAGATGGCGGATGTATTGAAGCGAGAAGATCAGGGAGGTCAGAGCGATCAGGCTGACCATGACGAGCATGAACGAGCTGAGGGCGTCCTGGACGAGGCAGATACCGATGGGGATTTTCCAGCCGCCCAGGGAGTAAACCAGGGTTTCCCCACTTTGGACGACAAACGCATAGACAGAAAGAACCGTCAGCGCCGCCGCCGCCGCCAGGGAGAGCGCGGCCGCGACCGTCTCCCTCCGGCCGGAGATGAGCACGATCAGGAAGGCCGCCCCGAGAGGGATGATGACGAAATAGGGGAGTATCATCCGGCGAGCCTCCTTGTCTTGGAGATGTCGAAAGTCTTGTTTTTCTGGTAGAGCCGGAGGGCTAGAGCGACGAGGAGAGCGGTGATTCCCAGCTCGATAACGATCGAAGTCAGGACGAGGGCTTGGGGGAGGGGATCGACCATGACCGCCGCTTCCTTGCCCGGCTCCAAAATCGGGTAGACAGCGTCCCGGCGGTAACCGATCAAAACGATTAAAAGGTTTGCGGCATAGCCCATGATACCCGAAGCGAGAATGATCTTGACCAGATCGCGCTTGGTCAAAATCCCGTAGAGGCCGACCAAAAACAGGGCGAAACAGAGCACGTAGAGAGTCATTCCTCGGCTCCTTTCTCCGGATCGAATTCGGCCAGGGCCAGGACGGCAAAAAATAGGGACAGGCCGACTTTGATTCCGATCAGGATGTTGAGAATGGGGATGAGCCCCGCACTGAACAGGGAGAACAGGTGCCCTTTGGCCAGAACGTTGCGGAGGAAGGCGCCGCCCGCGGCCATGCCCATGAGGCCCGCGGCCAGGAACAGCATCAAGCTGGAATAATCCAGCCGGCGTAGAAACGGCAGCGGCAACCACTCCGCAATGAAGGCGCGGCCGTAGGCCAGGAGGACGCACAGGAACCCGAGGGCCAGGACGACGCCGCCGCCGAATCCTCCTCCCGGGCTGAGGTGCCCGTGAAGGATGATATAAATCCCGTAGAGGAAGATCAGCCAGACGATCAGGCGGACCACGGTTTTGACGATGAGGGTCATTCCCGGCGTTCGGCCCATGATGTCACGCCTCCTTTCGGTTGCGGGCCCTGACGCGCAGGACGGTCAGGGCTCCCAGGATAGCGGTGAACAGGACCGTGACCTCCCCCAGGGTGTCATAGGCCCTGTAGTCGAGGATGACGGCCGCGACCAGGTTTGCGGCGCCGACTTCGGCCGCCCCGGACTCCAGGTAATGCCGGGAGACGCTCATGAGGGGCTGGCCGAAGGGGGGGAGCAGGCGGAAGACCCTGATGCTCAACACCAGGATGGCCGCCAGGCCCAGTACGGTGAAACCCAGAATCCAGCGGCCGGATTTAGAAGGCTCCAGGACGTGAACGTCTTTCCGGATGAAGGCCCGGACGAGGAGAATGAGGGCGAAGATCTCGAATAGGAACTGGACGATGGCCAGGTCCGGAGCCTGGAGAAAAATAAAGGAGACCGAGACGGCCAACCCGACGACGCCGACCGCCACGATGGAGGAGAGAACATCCTTGATCTCCAGGGCGACGATCGACGCCACGATCATAAACACCAAAAGACAAATCAGCCAGGTATCGATGGGCATGAATCCCTCCCTGCCGGCGGTTGAATCCGCCGAGGAATAATCGGAGCTATGTCCGGCATGTTCGTTCGGTCCTCACCGGGATAGGAGCATGAACGCAACGAGGCCGAGGACGATGAAGAGAATATACAGGGGCAGCAGCCCGGAATGGGCCTTCTGGAGAAGCTGGGACAGTCCGAAGGTCGCCCGGCTGCCGACGTGATAGATGTCGAAGATTTTCTTATGGGCCAGGCTGAAAACGCTCCGCAGCGGCCGCATCTCGACGATTTCCTTGTAGAACTCGGTCCCGGTCACGCGGAACTGCTCATCCGGGGGTTGACCGCCCAGGTAGACTTCATCGAAACGGCGTTTCCTGATCAGCAGGTAAAGCGACAGCCCGAGAATCAGCGGCAAGGCGAGGAGGATCAGGATGAGCTGGGGCTGGTAGAGTCCCGACGCCCCGGAGGCCGCGAAACCGCTCTCTTCGGCGGCCGGGCCGATCAGGAGCCGGAGAGGGATCTCCCGGGCGAACAGCCCGAAGCCGACGCAGAGCAGAGCCAGCAGCCCGACGGACAGCCACTGGTTGAAGGGCGCTTCCCGAACGTGGTCGAGCCGTCCCGGCCGCCGTCCCAGGAAGACGGCATGGAGAAACTTCATGAAACTGGCCAGGGTCAGGGCGCTGCCGAAGATCGCCAGGATGATGCAGGCCAGGAGCCAGATTTCGTAGGCCGGGGGGAGCTCGCGGGCCTGATCCAACAGCCCCCGGTATATCATCCACTTGGAATAGAACCCGTTGAAGGGCGGAAGGCCCGAAATGGACAGGGCCCCCACCAGCGCCGCGGCGAACGTCACGGGCATCGTTTTGCCCAATCCGCCCAGATCGTCAAGTTCGTTGCTTCCGGCGCGTTTTTCGACGGCGCCCAGGGACAAGAACAAGTTGGATTTGTAGAGAGTGTGATTGACGAGATGGAACAGCCCTCCGGCGAAGGCGACGGCCGATCCGCTGCCCACACCCATGATCATATAGCCGACCTGGGAGACGGCGTGATAGCCGAGGAGCTTCCGGCCGTTGTGTTGGACCAAGGCCATCATGACCGCGGTGATGACGGTGAGCGCGCCCAGGCTGATGACGATCATGTGCATGACCAGGCCGACTTCAAAGAATCCGGTCATCATCCGGGCCAGGAGATAGATGCCCAGGAGCTTGTCCAGCGAGGCGGGCAGCAGGGCCGCGGCTTCCACCGGGGCGTCCTTGGAGAAATCCGGAACCCAGGTGTGCAGGGGGAAGCCCCCGGCCTTGGCCAGGGCTGCGATCAGGAGAAAGAGGAAGGCCAGCCAGGCGTACGCTCCGTCAAGCCCGATCGGAGGATGATCCAGCGACCAGCCGGACTTCATCCCGATCATGGCCAGGCCCAGGAGCAAAAAGGCGTCGCTCCCCCCCACCAGGATGAAGGTTTTTTTCGCCGTCGCCGGGGCCTCCTTGCCCCGGCCGAGCAGGGCGAACCAATAGAGCGCCAAGCCGGATAATCCCCAGAACACAAGCAGACTCATGGCGTGCCGGCTTAAAACGACGCCGCAGCAGATGGAAACGGTCAGAGGATAGAGGACGAGGAAAACCTTCTCGGTTCCGGCGTCCAGGCCTTTAAGGCAGAACACGAATATAATGAGACTCAGGACATGGATGGCGATGAGGCAGAGAAAGCCGAGCTTGTCCAGGGCCAGCGCGTTCCGGCCGACGATCTCGAAGGCCGGCGGGGCGGCGCCCGCGATCCGGATCGTCCAGGCCAGGCCCAGGACGAGCGAGAGCCCGGTCAGGAGCTTTCGGAGTACAACCGGCAGGATCCCGTTGAGCAGCGCCGCGACCAGAGGAGTGATGATGATGAGGAGCAGCGGATTAGCCATGGATCTCCTTCCTCAGGCGTTCGGTCTTGCGGCGCGACAGCTCGACTAAGTTGACGGCGCGAATCCTCCGTCTCCGGTCGACGACGTGGATGGCCCGTTCGGTGCAGCAGTAGCAGGGGTCGACCGAGGCCAGGGTGATGAGGGCGTCGGCCAGCGGAATCCCCTTGCAGGAAACGGCGCAGGTCGGGATGTTGACGTAGCTCGGAGCCCGGACCTTGTGCCGGATGGGACGGTTGGAGCCGTCGGTCCGGACGTAGTGAAACACTTCGCCCCGGGGGGCCTCATGGCGGCCGATGCCCTCCCCGGCGGGGATCTCCTTGACGTCGTTGAGAATCGACCCCGGCTCGGTCTTGAGCTTGTCCAGGCACTGGCGGACGATCTTGATGGATTCGAACGTCTCCAGGACCCGGACCACCAGCTTGTCATAGACGTCGCCGTTGGGGAGGACGATGGCCTTGAAATCGACCCAGCCGTAGGCGTCCTTGGGTTCGTCCTTGCGGACGTCGATCGCCACGCCGGAGGCCCGGGCGGTGGGCCCGACGGCGCAGGCGTCGACCGCGGCCTGCCGGCTCAGAACGCCCACGCCCTTCAGGCGGGAGTGGAGGACGGGGTCGTCGGCCGCGGCCTTGGCCAGCATGGCCATTTTGCCCTCGACCGTGTCGAGGACGGCGACCAGCCCCGGAATGACATCGGCCGGGACGTCGCGCGAGACCCCCCCGACCCGCATGATCCCGTAGTGATTGCGGTTGCCGGAGACGACCTCGAACATGTCCAGGACGGACTCCCGGTATTTCCAGGCCCACATCCATAGGGTGTCGTAGCCGATGAAATGCCCGGCCAGTCCCAGCCAGAGCAGATGGCTGTGGATGCGCTCCAGCTCCCCGACCAGAGTGCGGATGTAGGCCGCCCGGGCGGGAACTTCCGTCTGGGCGACGTCCTCCACGGCGTGGACGAAGGCGAGCGGATGGGAGGTCGAGCAGATCCCGCAGATCCGTTCGACGAGGAAGATGGACTGCGTAAAGGTCTTGCGCTCGGAGATGAATTCGTGGCCCCGGTGCATGTAGCCGATATCCACCTCGATATCGGTCACGGTTTCGCCGTCGACGGTCAACTTGAAATATTCCGCCTCCTCCAGCAGCGGGTGGAAGGGACCGATGGGGATGACGTTCTTGGTCACGGCTGCCTCCTCAGGCGCAGGGGCCGATCCAGGCGGCCTGGATGGCGGCGGGTCAGGAGCTTCTCCGGCCCCGGATGACCCTCGAAGCGGATTCCCCACAGCTCGGCCATCTCCCGCTCGATCCACTCTGCGCCCGGGACGATGGGCGTGATCGAGGTCACTCGCGGGGCGTTTTTATCGGTGATGATGACCCTCGGGCAGTAGTACTGGCCGGTCGCGTCGTGGGAGAAATGGTAGAGAACCTCCAGGCCATGGTATGTTTCCATGGCCGTCGCGGTCGAGAGCCGGCAGCCCATCGTCCGGAAGAGGTAGCGGGCGACCTCGGACAGCTGTTCGTCCGCCAGCTCGAAATAAAGCCGTCCTTTCTTGTCGATGATCGAGCCGATCCTGTTCCTCATGGCCTCCAGGAACTGATTTTTATCAACCACGGAGCACTCCGATCAGCCGGACGATTCCGTCGATCATCGCCTCGGGCTTGGGCGGACAGCCCGGGATGTAGAGATCGATCGGGATGATCTCTTCCCGGCGGGGGACGATATTGTAGCTCTCCTTGAAGCAGCATCCCGAGGTCGGGCAGGTCCCGACCCCGACCACGAAGACCGGCCGGGGGGCCTGCTCATAGAGCCGGCGGATGTAGGGGGCGACTTTTTGATTGATGACGCCCGAGACCAGAAGGACATCGGCCTGCCGGACCGAGCCGACCAGCTTGATCCCGAAGCGCTCGACGTCGAAGCGGGGCGTCAGGAGATCCAGGATCTCGATGTCGCAGTTGTTGCAGGGCGAGGCGCTGACGTGGAAGACCCACAAGGATTTGGCCAGACGTTTGTTGTACCATCCCATTTTAAACTCCCAGGACCGCCAGGACGACGGCCGCCAAGGCCAGCGGGGCGGCGAGCTTCCAGAAGAAGGCCAGGGCCGTATCCGTCCTCAGGCGGGGATTCGTGTTCTTGATGATGATCATGACGACGACGATCAGCAGGTACTTTCCCGCCGCTCCCAGCCAGCCCATGCCCCGGAGGTTGAACCCCCCCCAGAAGAGGAGGATGAGCAGGAAGGGAAAAACGGCATACATCATGAACTGGGCGATTTTCCAGAAGGCGAGGAGCGGGCCGCCGTATTCCATGAGCGGTCCTCCCACGATTTCGGTTTCGGCCTCGGCGATATGAAAGGGCGGAAGGGCCATTTTAGCTTGGACGGAGAGGAGGCCCACGACGAAGGCCAGGACGCCCGAGATCGACCCTAAGAACACCCCATGCTCGGCCTGGGCCGCCAGGATCCGGTCGAGCTCCAGCGAGTAGCCCGAACGGATGACGGGGACCAGGCAGACGAGAAGAAAAGCCAGCTCGTCGGCCAGCAGCAGTTTGATTTCCCGGCCGGCGCCCAGGCTGGAAAAGACATTGCCGGTCGCGGCGCCGCCGAGGACGACGGCCACCGAGTAGATCATCAGGAGATAGATCACGACGACGAGGTCGCCGCCGGCGCCCCGCCCGAAGAACAGAGCGCCGCCGACCAGGGTCGCGACGACCGAGAGCATGGCCAGGGCGACGACCGGGGCCGCCGTGAACAGCCAGGGAAGGCCGGATTTGGGCAGGATCGTCTCCTTGCCCATGAGCTTGAAAACGTCGTTGAAATTCTGGAAGAGCGGCGGCCCGACCCGATATTGGAAACGCGCCGAGACCTTTCGATCCAGCCAGCCGGCCATCAGGCCCAACCCGGCCGAGAACAGGAACCCGGGAAAGAGGAGAAGCTGAACGATGATCGATCCGCTCATGGCCGGCCTTCCTTGCGGCGCCAGTTCGGGCTTTTCAAAGCCAGGCGCTCGCCGACGAGATAGATATGATTCTTGGGATCTTCCTTTTCGACGTCTTTCATCGCGAAACTCCCGGGCGGGGCCGTCCGGACGCAGAGAGGTTGATAGTCCGGATCGTCATGGAGCTGGTTCAGGCAGAGGTCGCAGTGGGCGGTGACGTAGTTGATGACCTCGGGAACAATCGTCCCGAACGGGCAGGCCAGGACGCAGCTCTTGCAGCCGACACAGCGCATGTTGAAGCGTTTGACGGTCCCGTTGGCCTGCCGTTCCAGGGCCTCCTTGGGGCAGGCTTTGACGCAGAAGGCTTCCCGGCATTGCCGGCAGTAGGCGGCGAACTCGGCGACCTCGAGGAGCGAGAACACGCCGGGATTGACCCGGTGGAACAGGTACTCGCAGGCGATGGTTTCGGCGGAGACGCCGGACGCCAAGAGCGCGGGGACATCGATGAATAATTTCTTCAATCCCATAGTCCCTCCTCGTTCTTGATTTGGGCATAGGTGAAGACGGGGCCGTGTTTGCAGACGTAGTATTCCCCCATCAGGCAGTGGCGGCACTGGCCGATCCCGCAGTACATTTTCTTCTCCATGGACAGGTAGATGTTCTCCTCCCGGAATCCGAGCTTGAGGAGGTCCAAGGTCCCGTATTTCATCATGACCGGCGGGCCGCAGACGACGGCCGGATTGGTACGGGGGTCGATCTCCAGCTTGGCGAGGAGTTTGGTCACCAGGCAGATGTCCTCGTCCCAGGTTTCGCCGGCGGGGACGGCGTCCACGGCCCGGATGAGGCGGACCTTGGGGTGGCTGCGCCATTTGGGGAAGGCGTCCTTGTAAATGCAGTCCTGGGGGGTTTTGGAACCGGCGTAGAACGTGATGCTGTTGTATTTGTCGCTCTCGTCGAGGAGCGTCAGGAACAACGAGCGGAGCGGCGCCAGTCCGCAACCGCCCCCGAGGATGAGAAGGTCCTTGCCTTCGAACTTGTCCAGCGGATAGAACGAACCGAATGGCCCCCGCAAACCGGCCCGATCTCCGGGCCGGGAGAGATGGACCTGCTCGGTGACAAACCCGGCTTTCATGACCGTCACGTCGATGACGTCCGAGACGAAATGGGACGAGGACGGGGTAAACGGCGCTTCTCCGATGCCGGGAAGGCTGAGTTCGATGAACTGGCCGGTCCGGAACGGGATGGGGCGCTCGGGCCGGAGACGGAGGGTCAGGATAAGGGACGATTCCGGGATGGTTTCCTCGATCACGGCCGGAATCACCTCATAAGGATTGGGGTTCATGATCGACTCCTCATCGGGGAACGTTCCGGCCCTGAGGTTGAGCGGAGGGCTCCCCCAGCATCCGGCGAACCACGTCCCGGAACTCGATGCCGCCCGGACAGGCTTCCGTACAGCGTCCGCATCCGGTGCAGCCCAGGCGTCCGAATTGGCCGTTCATGAAGACGAATTTGCAGAGATACCTATGGCGGAAGCGCTCGGAGATTCGGGGCCGGGGCGACGCCCCGCTGGCGACGCGGGCGTAACCGTGCCACTGACAGGAATCGTAGGAGCGAGCTTTGACGAACGGCCCGCCCTCTCCTTCCTCATTCAGGATGAGACAGTAGCAGGTGGGGCAGATGTTGGTGCAGGCCCCACAGCCGACGCACTCGCCGGCCGCCTCCTTCCAGCCCTCCGGGGGGGCGGATCGGAGCCGGGCGTAGTCGTCCGGACGCCGGAACGGCTCGTTCTGGAAACGGACGCGCCGAACCATTTCCGCGCGTCGCGCCTCGACCGCCGGCATGATCCGGCTGTCGGGCTCTTCCAGGGAGGCATTGGCCTTGAGTTCCTCCACGAACCGCTTCCCTTTTTCGCTCGCCGCGGTCAGGAGGTAGCTCCCCTCGACCGGGGAAGCGTTCAGGTCGAATCCCGTTTCCGCATAGGGTTTCCCCCCGACCAGCGTGCAGTGGCAGGTCGGCGCCGCGTCGGTGCAATCGAACGCGATGAGAGTCGTGTCCTCGCGCCAGGCCGCGTAGGCGGGGTCGATGAAGTCGTCGTTGATCAGGGCGCGGTCGAGGAGCTCGAGACCTTTGAGGTCACAGGCTTTCGCCCCCGCGATGAGGCGCCGGACACGCTTCCGGGCGAACGGCGCGACGCGTTCCCGGGCCAGATAGAAAAGGGATTTGAGGGGGTCGATGGAGCGAAAGCCGTCGAGTGCGGGTCGTCCCCGGGCCGGGAACGGCTTGAAGAAGGATTTTCCTCCGAGGTCTTCTGAAGGCAAGATGGGGAGATAAACCTCCTCGTAGGGGCTGATTCTCTCTTCGGAACACCGTCTGAGAAAGGCGAGGAACGGTTCGGCAGGAATAAGCACTCGGCTACCTCCTTCAAGATGGGGAAGATGGGGATGGAAGACGAGATAATCGAAAAATCAAATCTGCTTCGCTCTTGCGGCACGCCGATCAATCCCTGTTTTAAGTTTCCCAATTTTGTGATTCGTTTATATAATGGAAAAGAAATCTTGTCAATATCTCTTTTTCCGTCCGTCCCGCCGGGGCGGTTTCCCCGACGCCCGTTGTACTCGTTCAGGCGTTTGACTCATCCCGCCAATTGTGCTACTAATAATCTCTCTCGAGTTCGACTAAAGTAGATAGCGATGGCTTTTGTCAACTATACAACCAACAACCTGGCCGTCAAGGTCGTCTATTACGGCCCTGGGCTGAGCGGGAAAACGACCAACCTCCGCTATATCTACTTCAAGCTCGACGCCGCCTCCCGGGGCGACCTGGTCTGCCTGGAGACGGATACCGAGCGGACCTTCTTCTTCGACCTCCTCCCGATCAAGGCCGGCCTGATCGGCGATTTCAAGGTCCATTTCCAGCTCCTGACCGTCCCCGGCCAGGTCTTCTACGAGGCCTCCCGCAAGAGCGTCCTCAAGGGCTCGGACGGGATCATCTTCGTGGCCGATTCCCAGATCCCCCTCCTTGACGCCAACCTGGAGAGCTTCGACGGGCTGCGCCGGAACCTCCTCGAGCAGGACGTCGACCTCAACCAAGTCCCGCTCGTTTTCCAGTACAACAAGCGCGACCTGGAGCACCTCATCCCGGTCGAGACCTTCAACAACCTCCTCAACCCGCGGCGTCTTCCCTTCATCGAGGCCGCGGCCCTCAACGGCCAGGGCGTTTTTGAGACCCTGCACGAGATCGCCAAGATCACCATTCCGGCCGTCCGGGAGAAGGTCCTGGGCGACAAGCTCAAGCCGGACCAGAAAGAGATCGCCGAGAAGCGGATGGACGAGTATATCGAGCGGGAGGACCAGCGGCGGAGGGAGATGAAGGACGCCAGGGTCGACGTCGAATTCGCCCCGCCGGAGTCTGCCGCTCCGGTCAAGGTCCACAAGATCAAGATCAAGCATCCCGACGAGATCGAAAAAGAGATCGAGCGACTGGCCCGGGAATTCACGAGCAAAAAATAAAGTCGGGGTCAAACCTGCACTTTGCACTTTTTCCCGAGGAGTAGAGGGCTTCTGAGAAAAAGTGCAAAGTGCAGGTTTGACCCCTGATAAAATCTCCGGCCGCGGCGCGTCTTTTCTCGATGGGGATGCCATGCTGTTCCGGATCGCCTCGGCCGCCTTACTGGGGATCGACGCCTACCTCGTTGAGGTCGAGGTCGACGTTTCGGCCGGGCTCCCCCAGTTCGTGATCGTGGGGCTCCCCGACGCCGCCGTCCGGGAGAGCAAAGAACGCGTTCAGGCGGCCCTCAAGAACTGCGGCTACGAGGGGATGCCCTCCAAGGTCGTGGTCAACCTCGCCCCGGCCAACCGGCGCAAGGAGGGGTCGTCTTTTGACCTGCCCATCGCCCTCGGTCTTCTCGCGAACCTGGGCGTCGTGCCCGCCGAGAAGCTTCAGGATCGTCTCTTCATGGCCGAACTGGCCCTGGACGGGCGCCTCAAGCCGTCCCGGGGGATTCTCTCGGCCACGGTCTTGGCCCGGAACAAGGGATTCCAAGGCATTGTAGTCGCCAGGGACAACGAGAAGGAGGCCTGCCTGGTCGAGGATATCGCCGTCCACGGCCTGGAAAACCTCGTCCAGGTTGTCCGGCTTCTCCGGGAGCCCGAGGCCGTGCCGCCGGCCCGTCATGGCCTGGAGCTCCCGGCGGCTTCCGAGGACCATGACCTCGATTACAAGGACGTCAAAGGCCAGGCTCACGCCAAGCGCGCCCTGGAAGTGGCCTCGGCGGGGGCCCATAACCTCTTGATGGTCGGGCCGCCGGGCGCCGGGAAGACCATGCTGGCCCGGCGCCTGCCGACCATCCTCCCTCCCTTGACCTTCCAGGAGATCATCGAGGCGACCCAGATCTACAGCGCGGCGGGACTGCTCCAGGACCAAGCCTGCCTCGCCGCCCGGCCTTTCCGGGCTCCCCATCACACTGCCACCGACTCGGCGATGATCGGGGGCGGATTCGTCCCCAGGCCCGGGGAGGTCAGCCTGGCCCACCACGGCGTCCTGTTTCTCGACGAACTCCCCGAGTTCCGGCGTCGGGTCCTCGACGGCCTTCGCCAACCGGTCGAGGACGGACGGGTCACCATCAGCCGCGTTTGGCATTCCGTGACCTTTCCCTCCCGGTTCATGCTCGTCGCGGCCATGAATCCCTGCGAGGAGGTCCTGCGCGGGCTGGCCGGGGCCGGGGTCGAGTGCAGCGAGAGCCAGCGGCGGCGCTACTATTCGAAAATATCCGGCCCCCTCCTCGATCGGATCGACATCCTGGTCGAGGTCCCGGCCGTACGTTTCAATGAGGTCGTGGGGCGGGCCGAATCCGAGAGCTCCGAGAAAATTCGAGCCCGGGTTGTGGCCGCCCGGGATCGGCAACTCGGACGTTTCCGGAAGAAGCGGATTTTCGCCAACGCCCAGATGGGGCCGCGCGAGGTCAAGGCGCACTGCAAAATCGACGGGGAGGGGGAGAGGCTTCTGGAGGCGGCCGTGAACAGCCTGGGGTTGAGCGCGAGGGGCTATGACAGAATTCTCAAGGTGGCCCGGACGATCGCGGATTTGGCGGGGGAGGAGGAGATCCGGCCCGCCCACCTCGCCGAGGCCATCCAGTACCGGATGCAGGATCGGTATTAGTAAGACTATTATACCGTGTTTCCTTAAAACACCCTTTATAATGATACAAAAATGATAAAAAACACCCTTGATTTTGTGACAGCAAGAATTCATAATATATCTTGAAAGGGAAGGTATGTTCAATCGCTCGATCCTTCATAAGTTAAACGCCTGGAAAAATTCCAAGGATCGTAAGCCTCTGATTTTAAGAGGAGCGCGCCAGGTAGGCAAAACGACGGCTATAGAAATCTTTTCCAAATCATACGATCAATTCATTTCATTAAACCTCGAAAAACCGGAAGAAGCAAAGCTTTTCTCGCAGGAGTTGACGGTCCGGGATTTATTTCAATCCATCCTTCTTTATAAAAACCTGCCCTCTGCCGATGGGCGAGTTCTTCTTTTTTTGGACGAGATTCAGAATTCATCTGAAGCCGTTCGCCTCTTAAGATATTTTTATGAGGAACTCCCGAAGATTCACGTTGTTGCCGCCGGTTCTCTATTGGAGATTGCCTTGACCCAAAAGAATATCGGCGTTCCGGTTGGACGTGTCCACTATCTATTCATGTTTCCGTTGTCATTCAAGGAATTTCTCGAAGCAATGCAGGAACAACAAGCTCTCGAATCCTTGAACACGATCCCTGTCCCTCCTTTTGCCGTTCCTCGTCTCCTGGAGTTGTTTCATCGATATGCTCTCCTCGGGGGAATGCCCGAAGTAATCTCCCGGTACGCCGAAGAAAAGAATATTGTCGCCCTCGCGTCCTATTATCAATCCCTTTTTACGTCGTTTCTGGACGACATTCCCAAGTATGCGCGGAACGAAACGATGAAGCGCATCATTCGGCATTGTTTCGAGGCCGCTCCCCTGGAGGCCGGGGAGCGCATCAAATTTGCGGGCTTCGGGAAATCGAACTACCGTTCGCGAGAGGTCGGCGATGCTTTGAGAACTTTGGAGCAGGCGATGCTCGTCCATCTCTTGTATCCGACGACTTCGGTGGAAATTCCCTTGGCCCCCGATTATAAGAAGTCGCCGAGGCTGCAATTTCTAGATGTCGGGCTGATCAATTTCTCGCTCGGGCTCCAAGGCCATTATTTCCGGCACTCCGACCTGCATTCCTTTTTCAGAGGGAAGATCGCGGAAATGATCGTCGGCCAAGAACTGATTGCCGGCGGCTCGGAAGAGCATTTAAAGCCCGTTTTTTGGGTCCGCGAAAAAAGCCAGGCTCCCGCTGAAGTTGATTTCGTCGTCCAATTCGGGAAATATGCCGTCCCCATCGAGGTTAAGGCAGGAGCGAAAGGCACTCTCAAATCCCTCCATCAGTTTATCAATCGAAGTCCCCATCCTTATGCCGTCCGGCTCTATGCGGGGCCGCTCGAGGCTCAGGACTCAAGGACGCCCGAAGGTAAAGCGTTTTCTTTGTTGAATCTTCCTTATTTTCTAGCCGGTTCGATTCGAGATTACATTCGTTGGTTCATTGAACATTGATAAAGGAAAAATATGGAGCCGAGCGGGAGGCCGTGGCCCAGGTCATCCTAAAAGCGATGAAGAGGATGAGGGAGAAGAAGTGAAAGAAGAAGAATTATTTAAATATAGGTTTAAATGACATCATGTCTGGAAAAAGACAGCATATCTTACCTCAATTCTTGGTTAAAGGTTTTTCGAGTAGATCGGCACATTCCAATCATTTTGTCTGGGTCTATAGAAAAGGCCAAGCTCCCTTTGAATCTAATATTATTAATGTTGGAGTTGAGAAAAATTTCTATTCTGAAGATGATTCAACAATCGATGAAAAGATTACAGATGCAGAAAGAGGATATGCCGAATTACTCAACGAACTTCGGCGCATTAAAAAAAGCGAGTTGATCAATAAAGAAATGTTGCCTTATTTTATAGCTCATTTAGAAATTAGAACAAGAAATGTGAGAGAATCTCTTATTGAAATATCGGATTTATCGAAGCCTTTGAAGAATACCCCGCGGCTTGCCGCGGGGATGAATTCATGCCTTTCCGAGGGGGTTATAAGGGGGACCGGAAAGTCCCCCTTATCCGCATAGGCCCTTG
>Ga0315274_10005401_pt1 | contig 18683 bp, 19 predicted proteins | sample YL17G02_20_MG_FD_203700 | JGI IMG/M metagenome (GOLD analysis project Ga0315274, IMG submission 203700) | Sediment microbial communities from Yellowstone Lake, YNP, Wyoming, USA - YL17G02_20 | ecosystem: Environmental > Aquatic > Freshwater > Lake > Sediment | place: USA: Wyoming | collected... | reverse complement strand
CTGAATGCTGAACGCTGACTGCTGAATGCTGAGTCCTGAGTGCTGAGCGATGAGTGCTGAGTAGAACGAGAGGTAATTGGAGGACCAGAGCGACTGCCATCTTTGACTTCTCTCCTGTCCCTTTTGTCCCTGTGGTCCCTTTGGTCTCTTCAATCTGCCGGGGCTGCGTTTGGCCTATTCGGCTTGACGTTTTCAGAGCCAGGTTCCATACTCTGTGACGATGGGTGCTGAGGGAGTCAGAGGAATGCGAAACATCGCCTGCCGGAAGTCTCGACGGCGGGCTTTTTCTTGGCACGCCGCCGTGCTGGCTTGCGGCGCGCTGTTCGTAAGCCGGCCCGCGCCGTTGCGCGCCGGCGAGGCCGATTCGACTTCTGCCACAACAACGACCGAGCGAATCTGCTTTGTCTTCACCGGGTCGCGCGCCAGCGAACTCGAATCGTGCGGCTGTCATGAGCTGCAAACCGGCGGCGTGGACCGCGAGGCCTACCTCTACGAGCAACTGCGCAAGGCCTTTCCCCATGTGGTTCTGATCGAGGCCGGCGCCTGGACCGATCCGTTCCAGACGCCCAACGAGCGCCTGAAAACCGACTATCTCGTCAAGGCGCTGCGCCTCATGCGCTTCGACGTCTTTAATGTGACGCCTTACGACCTCGCTTTCGGAACCACCTATCCGCTTCAGCTGATCGAGAACGGCGTGGGGCGCCTGATTTCGGCCAACGTGCGGTCGCGTTCGTTCGATCCCCAGACGGGCACGACCGCCACGAAGGCGCTTTTTGCTCCCTACACAATCCTCGAAGTCCCGCGCAAAGATGGCCGCCGCGCGGTTCGCGTCGGCATCATCGGCGTGACCCATCGCGAGTCGCTCGACCCAACCGCCCTCCAGCGGCTGCGAAGCGGCTCGCGCTCGAAGTTCGACTACGAAGTCGCCGACCTGGCCGACACTCTCAAGGCGACCGTCCCCGAGGTTCGCAAGCAGGCCGACTACGTGATTGTTCTGGCCCACGTGGACCGCGCCGCCGCCATGCAGCAGATTCCCCAATTTCAGGACGTGGACCTGTTCGTCACCACGTGGAACATCCAGGCCTATCGCGTGTTGCTGCCGTTCGGCAAGACGACGCTCGTCAACACCGGCTTCTATGGCCGCTACTACGTTCATGCCATTACGGATTTTGATGGCGACAATCGGCCGCTCCGGGTCACCGGCGAGATGATGAACATCGCCTCGAACGGAACCACCGAGCCAGCCGTCGTCAAGCTGCTCGACGAGTACCGCGAGGATACGAAGAATCTGACCCGCCAGATCGCCGTCGCGATGGAACAAAGCCGTTTCGCGGGCCGCTCGCAGTGCATCAGCTGCCACAGCCCCGCTTACCTGCAATGGACCCGCACGTCGCACAATCTCGCTTACGCGACGCTGGCCCAGAAGAACCAGCACTACAATCCCGATTGTCTGGGCTGCCACGTGACCGCCCACGACGAACCCGACGGCTTTGTGGACGTCATGCAGACCGGGCATCTGGTCAGCGTCCAGTGCGAGGTCTGCCACGGCCCCGGTCGCGCCCACGTCAAGGCGCTGACCGCGATGATGAAGCCCGACACGTCAGGCACCGTGAAGCGCCCCCCCACAACCGCCGACTACCCGCACCTGGCAATGGGCACGTCGGAGACGATGTGCCTCAAATGCCACGTCAAGGATCACGACCCGAACTTCAACTACGAGCGCGACCTCCTGCTGGTTTCGCACAAGAACCAGCAAGGCCCCTTCCGCCGCCAGCTCGCCGCATCGGCCACGTCGGCTTCTTTGGCGATGAACCCGCTGGCGCCGCCGCCTGTCGCGCCACGACCGGTTTCGGCGGGACCGACCGGCCCGCCCGAGCCTGCTCCCCCGCCATCGCCCGCGCTGTCCCCAAAGCAGTGGGCCACGATCAAGTAGGCTGAATGCACTGAAAGACCGAAGTGGGGCAGGCTGTCAGCCTGTCTGCGTTTGGCGCCTTCTTCGGTGCGCAAGGTGGGGCAGGCTGTCCGCCTGTCTGCGGGGCGTAAAAAAACGGGTCTGGTCGGTAGTGCTCACAGGCTGACAGCCTGCGCCACTTTGCAGCCGTTTTTACCGCCGGAGATAGAGGACGGCATCGGCGGCGAAAGGGGATTTCAGAGTCCGGCGGCCGCCCCCCGCAACCGCTTCCGCCCGCGTCGTGGTCCCTTCGGCGGCATCCATCCACTCGACCGCCAGCTCGCCCGTCGCGGCGGACAAATCCACCGTCACCTCGCCGCCCTTGGGCAGATAGACCAGATACTCGCGGCCGGGATCGGCCAAGCAGAAGCCGGTCGAGGCCAGTTCGCCGTGCGGCACGGCGGCGGCCAGGTTCATTCGCTCGGCCCAGGCGCGCGTCCGGCCCATCGCGTCGCGAAGCGTGTCCCAGTAGGGATCGGGCTTGCCGCCGGCGGGGTCGTTGCGGCCCGGGTCGTGGCTGGGATCGAGATAGGGGTCCATGAAAAGACACTGATTGCCGCGCGTGAAATTCTCCCACACCCAGACGCGCTGGGCCGCCGGCCCGTCCTTCCTCAGACCGATCCAGAAGTAGGAGTGGTCGGTGTCGTTGACAATGACCTTGCGGCCATCGCTCGCGGGCAACTTCGCGGCGGGCGAAATCCAGTCGGCGGGACTCTGCGCCAGAACGGCGTCGTTGCCGCCCGGATAGGCCACCGTGAAGCCCACCGGATGCTGTTTGGGTTTGGTCGCCTCATAGCGCTTGATGAACTGGATGATATGGGTTTGCCAGGCGATGTCGGCGGAGGTCCCGGTGTCCTCGTTGGTGATTTCGTAAAGCACGTTGTCGAGATCGGCGACCGTATCAATGACCTTGCGGACGTAGGCTTCCTGGTGGGCGGTGACCGCCGGATTGGAGAGCGTATGGACAGCGCCGTTGGCGCCGCCGTCAATGCCGTTGACGTTGTTGGCGGGGTTGAAGGGATGGCCGCGCCAGGGATCGCCGCCGACGTTTCCCTTGCCCACGATGCTGAAGCCGTTGAAGAGCATGACGGAGGCGTAAATGCCGTTGTCGCGGGCGGCGGCGATGCGGCTTCGCATGCGGTCGAAGTAGGCCGGATTGAAGCGGGTCAGGTCGAAGCGGGGCTTGCCGTCGAGGGCCGCGCCGGGACCGGGCCGCTCGTACGGCATCGGATCGTAGGTGATCGTGCCTTGCTTGGCGTTGGGATTCCAGCAACTCTCCCACGCCCACAGCCGGAAGAAGTTGTGGTTGTGGCGCGTGAGGAAGGCCAGATAGGCGTCGAAGTCCATCGGCGCGGGCGAAGGGAGCGTTGCGTAACGATAGTCCTGAAGATTGCCCCAGGTGTGCGAACCGGTCAGGAAGACGGCTTTGCCGCTGCCATCGGTAAAGTAGCGCGGGTTGGCGGGATGCACCCGCAACGGGCCGGTGGCCTTCGCTGCGAAAGATTGTCCGGCCATGAACGACGCCAACAGTAGTCCTTTCGTGCAGAGCATCAGTAGTGTCTTCATGGAAGATCCTTTCGATCAGGTCTCGAAAATGAGATAGCCGTCCCTTCAATATCAAGTCGCCCTACTTCGGCGACTTGAGATGCCTGTCGAGAAAGGAGTCAAGCAGTTCCGTGCATTCGCGACTGGAGAAGGCCGGGCCACCGTGACCCGCCCCGCGGACCACCTTAAAGGTCGCCTCGACGCCCGCTTTGTTCAACGCTGCGTAAAGATCTTCGCTAATCTGGAGCGGCACAAGTTTGTCGCGGTCGCCGTGCATGATCAGAAACGGTGGATCGTCCGGGGTGACATATTTGACGGGACTCGCTTCCGGGACCTCCCGGAGGTAACCGGATAATCCGAACCAGTCCACGACCGCTTGAACGCGGCTGGAATGTTCGGGCCAACCGCCCCGGCCTTCGAGTTCTTTGATGTCCCCCGTCGTACCGACAAGTGCGGCCAAATGGCCGCCCGCCGAAGGGCCCCACACGCCGATGCGATCGGGATTGATGTGGTACGCGGCGGCCTTGGCCCGGAGGAAACGAATGGCGCACTTGCAGTCCTCCAGCGGCGCCGGGAACGGGGCTTGTTCGCCGATGCGAAACTCAATCGTGGCGCAGCAGTATCCGCGTTGCGCCAGACGGGCCAGCTGCGGCAGGACGTAGTCGTTCCTCCCACCCACAAACACCACGACCGGCAGAGGCTCGGCGGGCAGCGTCCGGGGCCGCAGCACGTGCATTCGGAGCGGTTGCCCGCCCCCGGTGCCGTACTCCACGTCGCGAATCACTTCGACGTCGGCGGGCAGGAGCGACTGCTTGGCTGGGCACGAGATGGCCGCCGCGCCCAGGAACAAAGTCCATAGCAGGCCGGCGATTCTTTGGTTGGCTCGGCGGCTGTGTCTGGCCGGATACGATTCCCATTCCGACATGATCTTACAGGTGTATCTCACTGGTCGTGTCTCCCTATTTGAGTCCAGCCATGCGTTCCGGGCGAAGGTGCGCGTTCTCATCCGAGCTGGAGGCGAGGGGTTCGAGAGTGATGTGCCTTGTCCTCATGTTCTTGGGAGGGTTTTTGAGACTCATCTCAACCTCGGCGGCGGCCTTCGCTGCGAAAGACTGTCCGGACATGAACAGACCCAGGAATAGCCCTTCCGTGCAGAGCATCAGTAGCGTCTTCATGGAAGATCTTTTTCGCTTAGGTTTCGAAAATGAGGTGACCGTCCCTTCCGCAAAAGGCTTTGTCGAGGATCGAGGGCAGGAAGACGTCGAGTTCAGCGGCAATCTGGGCTTGCAGCCGCCTCAGCGCGTTCGCCGTTCATTTGTTTTGAGTCAGGGCACGATGCCTCCACTTTTGGGTTGGGATACAAAGTCCCGAAGGCCTCTTGCCAGTTTAGAGCAAACGTCCGCCAAGCGGAGGACAGATGCTTCTTGAACGACCAATCGCTGGCCGACAGCGTATGTCGTGTCTCCGGATCTCGAGATGTATTCCTGATCAACGATACCATCGCGATGGGAGATAAGGTGACGTTGTTGAAAGAGCCTGTTCATGTCTGCCATTTCTGCGGCAGACAACATGTCGTCATACCCCTTTGCGCAAGCCTTGCGCCAAAGATCGCTGCCCTCGGAAAGACTTTGAAAAACGTTCTTGCGAAGATTAAACTGACTTGCGTTGAGCAGACTCTCAAACATCGCTTGCGCAAATCGCTGAAATGAAGCCACCAAGCGGTTGAGACTGTCCTCGATAATGTGTCGCACGGTGTCTTGTGCAGCATCCGCTCCCGAGGCAGTTGTGATCGTGCCTCGGATGCATGGAATTGTGGCTATCGTGTTTCGAATGGTCTGGACCGCTCCGTCGAATGTGGTTGCCGCTGAATTGTGACCACAGGCGGGACAAAAAAATGCCGCGCCAATCGAAGCATATCGGCAACCGCATGATTCACAGATGGACTTATGCTGCATCACGGCGGCAGCGGAAATGGGGATGACAATTGGCGGAGTGCCAGGACGATGGGACAGGTGGAACTGAATGAAGGAATCTTTTGAAGGCCAAGGTCGAGATCTCTCAGCCCCACGCCTTAACGCCTCATTGATGACCTTGTGTGCATGACGGAGAGCTACCTGCTTGAAGTACCGTTTCTGCTTTGGCGTTGACCATTCTTTGGCGGGTGCTTGGTGGCGGCATATCGGGCAATGCACGACTTCTTCTCTAACCTTGTCACACCAGTCGTCGAAGTGAAGCTTGAATTCTGCGCCGCACTCAGGCGACTGACATTTTCGGTCAAAGAAGCCGTCTTCGTCGAGCGGGACCTTGACTGGGACTCGAACACCCTTTTCAAGACCGGTCCGTTTCAATTCCTTGATGACCTCATCGAACATAGTCAGAATTCTCCTTTGAATGCTCTATCGAGGATGGAAGGGAGGAGGACGTTGAGTTCGGCGGCGGTCTCGGCTTGTGACCGCTTCAGCACGTCCACCTGTAGCCAACGAGACCTCTTGTTGCCGCAGTCCTGGATCATTCTGGCCGATCCTCCAAGGCTTCGAGGGTGTACATGAACGGAACCATTTCCAGAATCTTCGTCCGGCTGGGGCCGTTCAGGCTGCTGCCGTAACGCGAGTCGAAGTGTTGGCAATAATCCGCCGCCAGCTTGTAGCCGTGGGACGGCGAGTCGGCATGCCACAGGCAGATCGCCAACCCTTGCTCCACCAGCAGCAGGTTCCAGTTGTGGATGACGCGAACCGGTCCCCATCGCTGGTTCTGGTACTCATTCTGAAAGTCGCGCAAGCGGTCGTGCAAGGCCTCGGCGGCCCGACGGTTGCTCAGCTTCGGCTTATACTTGTTCAGGCCGGCCAGCAATGCCCGCGCTTGCCGGAAGAGTTCCGCTGCGGCGCCCCCGGTTTTGCCCTTGCGCGAAGCCGCTCTTGCCGCCACCCAGAGCGCAAAAGCGGTCAGTCGCCCGGGGCGCTCGAACCACTTCTTCAAGACGGTCAGTTTCGTCAGGCTCGCGTCGCCATGGCTGTCAATCTCATCAACGATTTTCAGAAGTTTTTCAGGGATGTTCGTGCGCATGGCAGCAGGCTGAAATTACAGTTCTCCTTTGAAGGCGTGGAGTAAAGGAACAGCTACCTCACTTACTCACAACGCCCTTCGCATCGCGATCCATACGTCCCTGTCTCCAATCAGTATCGGAACGGCACGTTGCGAGGGAGCACTCGCGCGAAGCGTCCTCGACCGCGTCCTTATGTTCTGATGTTCCGCGCCGGGAGGAAGCGGGTCAAGGTCGAAATTGAAGCCCGCTGTGCGGCCTCTTCGACGTTCGACCTTCGACGTTCGACTTGCGACATTCGACTCGCGACCCTCGACATTCGACCAGAGACAAGAAACCCACCGCGCGAACGGGCCGTGTACGGGGAAAGAAGGCAAACCGATCACGAGCGCGCACTCGATCCCGAAAACCGCACTCGGCATAGTTCAGGTTGACAAGACGAGGCGGGTTGGCCAAAGTCGGCCAAGAACAAGAGGAATCCCAAGCGGCAAAGGAGATTGCACGATGAGCGCGAAGGACATGACACGGCGGCGTTTTTTGAGAACCACGGCGGCGGGGACGACGGGGATTTCGCTGGCCGGGCCGACGATCTTCGCCGCGGCGGCGGCCTCGGAGAGCGCCAAACCGGCGATCCTCGGCGGCAAACCGCTCCGCACGGGCAAGTCCCCCTCGTGGCCGGTGATCGGCGAAGGCGACGACGAGGCCTGGACGAACGTCTTCCACGCCCGAAAATGGTTCAACGACACGGTCGTCCAGGAGTTCGAGGCCAAATACGCGGCCCTGACGGGGACGAAGTTCTGCGTGGCGACCAACGGCGGAACGACGGCGCTCCAGACCTCGCTGGTCGCGGTGGGCGTCGGGCCGGGCGACGAGGTGCTCGTACCGCCCTACACGTTTGTCGCCACCGTCAACGTGGTGCTGCTGCAATTCGCCATCCCGGTCTTTGTGGACACCGACCGCCAGACGTTCCAGATTGACGCAAAAAAACTGGAGGAGAAGATCACCGACCGAACGCGCTGCATCCTGCCCGTCCATCTCGGCGGCAATCCGGCGGATATGGACACCATCCTGGCCGTGGCCAAGAAGCGCAATCTCCCGGTGGTTGAAGACGCCTGCCAGGCCCATCTGGCTGAGTGGCGAGGCAAGAAGGTCGGCTCGCTGGGCGATACCGGCGGCTTCAGTTTCCAGGTCACGAAGAATCTCTGTTCGGGCGAAGGCGGAGCGATCATCAGCAACAATGAGCAACTGATTGACCGCTGCTTCTCGTTCCACACCAACGGCCGGGAGAGAAGCAAGGCGGGCAGCTTTTCCTATCAGCACAGCGGAACCAACGTCCGCATGACGGAATTCCAGGCGGCGTTGCTGCTGCGCGGAATGACGCGCGTGGAGAAACAGTCGCAGACTCGCTCGGAAAACGCGGCGCACCTCACCGCTCAGCTGGAAAAGATTCCCGGTATCTCTCCGGCCAAAATGTACGACGGCGCGACCCGCAACGCTTATCACCTTTACATGTTCCGCTATGACAAGGATCAGTTCGCGGGACTGACGCGCGACAAGTTCATGCGGGCGCTCAGCGCCGAAGGAATTTCCTGCATGAAGGGCTATTCGCCGCTGAACAAAGAGCCGTTCCTCAAGGACACGCTGTATTCGCGCGGTTACCTCAATGTCTTTCCGCGCGACTACGTTGACAAGTATTTCAAGAACAGCGAATGCCCGGAGAACGATCGCCTTTGCGAAGAGGCCGTCTGGTTTACGCAGACCATGTTCCTGGGAACCAAGAGCGATATGGACCAGATCGCGGAGGCGATCCGACGGATTCAGGCCAACGCGGCAGCCGTTGCGAAGGCATAGGCGCAAACCGGAACCACTTCGGCAGGGACTTGCGGGATTAAGAGCCGCGCAGGTTGCTCGACTCGGTCGCGGGGTGGAGGGGGACTCTTTTCTGCATTTCGGCTCCGGGGGCCAATTGCCATGAACGAGGCAGCAGGCGCCTCGTTTCGATTATAGACATCTGCGTAAGTAATGCAACATTCACTGTCCTTGCACAGCCTTGTTTCATGCGCTTCGTATGGCAATGCACCGTTGCATTACTTATACAGACATCTATAATAGGTTCATCCGGATAGAGAGTACCTTTGTCTATGGAGATGATAGAGTCGAAGTGTAAAGTAGTGATCATCGCGAAAGCCGTACGCTTGTTGTTTAAGGGTTTTGATTTTGTTCACAATGCCCTCGATCATGCCGGACGTATGCCATGGGGGAAGTAGTTCAGGAGGAACGTGCGATAGAACAGGAGCGTTCTGCCGACGCGCACGAGCGGGGGGATGCACGACTGCATAGCGTCGCGACACCAGGCGGTGAGGAAGGAGGCGGCGCTGTGCGCCGTGTGAAGTGCTGCCAGAAGATTCGCAGCTGTTCCTTCATGGTGTGCATGATCAGGAGCGGTTCGTTGATCTGGAGCAACCGGTCCAACCGGGTCTTCTTCTGGGCGGGGAGCTCTTCGTAGTTGCGCAGGAGGAGGAAGCGACAGCCCTTGAGCGTCTTCTGGCCCAGGCGTTCGAGTTCCGCCTGTTGGCCGCGCCGGCATTCCTCGATGGCACGGTTGGCCAGAGCCATCACATGGTAGCGGTCGAGGACGATCGCGACGTGCGGGAGGTGCTCGGTCACTGCCGCCAGGTAGGCCGGGCTAATGTCCATGGCCACGGCCCGAAGATTGGGGGCCTGGCGCGCCAGCACGTGCAAGAACGGCGTGACCGCCGCGGCCGACTTGCCGGGCGTGGCGTGCAGAATCCGGCCGCTCGCCAGGTCCAGGACAATCGTCATGTACTCGTGCCCCTTGCGCACGGCCTGCGACGAGCTCAGTCGAGCCGCGAACTCGTCAATAGCCACCGTCTCCACGTCCGCCAGTGGAATGTTCCGATACCGGCGCGTCAGGGCGCGTTTGTGGATGTCCTTGATCATATCCCAGCCGGCGCGCAGGCAATCGGCGCAACTGGCAATCGTCATGTGCCGGAGCAGTTCGACCACGAACTGCTCAAAGGCGTGGGTCACCGTACGGCGCGGATCGGCAAACGGCAGGTGCGGCCAGCGGACCCTGCTTCGCCAAAGCGCTCTCGCCGCGCTATCGCTTTGGCGCAGCGGGTCGCGCCGGCGAGTCGCCCCGCACGCCTTGCAGCCCAGGCGGTGGACCGTCAGGTCGAGCCAGACCCGTCTGCTACCGAGCGGCACCATCCGCAGCCCCCGCACACACGCCCCTTTGTAGATCACGTCGGGGCTCCCGCACACCGGACAGATCGCCAACGCCTCCGTCATCACGACCTCGAAAATGATCTCTCCCTGCTCGAATCGCGTGCAACAATGCTTGACGCCCCGGATGCCAAATGCATGATACAAAATCGAGGTGGACATGGCTTGACCTCCTGGATGGGTTTCCACAGGCCTTGCCGTGTTCGCCTCTTTCTTTCAAGTCTCAAGTACCCTCAAACCGGATGAACCGGTTATTTGATCTTCTTAGCCGTTCCCTGCTTCTCGTCATATTCCCACACCTCGACATCTTTCGGGATGAGGTGAGGATTCGTTCGGATGTAGTATTCTGCAAGGGTTTCGTTTCTTTTTTGACTGAAATCCCTGAGAACAAAGAGAATTCTCCGGTAGGCCAATGGAGCCGCATGGAAGAAAAACATCGCTTGGTTCCACGCGGTCATTTTCGCGCTCGGGACATTCCCGCCTTCAGTCCATGTGTGAGCCTTGCATTCAACGACGACTTTCTTCTGTTGATCTCCAAGGTCAAAGTTGTGTGACTTCCGTCCATTGATGCCGATTTCAACTGCCATGCCGGGAGTCAAATGCAGGCCTTGTTGACTAAAGAAAACCTGAGCCTTGGCCTCAAAATCACGACCGACCTGGGTATTGCTTTCCGCTCCTTTGCGTTGGTATGGTTTATCCATGCTTCATTTCTTCAGCGAACGTCACGCTCCAGTTTCGTTTTGCCCGCCGCGGGCAAAACGTAAACTGGAAGCTACGGTTCGGCCATTCATATCAGTCCACAAGCGCCGAGTTCCCTCTCAATCTCCAACGACTTCTCCTCGACGTTGTCGCGGAATTGAATTCGCGATACCCCGTGAATGTCTGAATGAATCTCGGTACCTTCCTTGAGCAGGATCGCCACGCGGTGTTTTCCAAGTCGGCCTACAAACCAGCCCAACTCAAAGATCACATTTGGACGCGCTTGGTGATAGCGGCGAGAAGGCGATGCAATTTCGTCGTCGGGTGTTACTAGCGCTAAGGCGAATGAACAGAATGAAGCGCTATCTTCGTACTTCTCGATGAGGGGCCGACTCATGCCGGGCTTGGAGATGATCGTCACTGGATTAAGTTGGAGATGGTTCCGAAGAAGGTCCGTCAGCCGGCGCGTATTCAACTCATCATGTCCATGAATGATGAAGACGTTCTTGCCCGAGGGCGGAACGCTGTGAGTTGAGACAGCATTCAGTGCTTCTGTACGTGCCGAGTATTCCATCTGGTCAATCAGACCCTTAAGATTCGCAATTTCGGATTCAAACTCCTCTCGTGATACCCCGCTCCTCTGAACGTTCAGCGCCTTCTCCCGAAGGAACTTCACGATTGGTGTCGACGGTCCATAGAGGACCTGAAGGTTGCTCTTTAACCCATTTAGCCAAACATCCACTTCTCCCTTTCGTATTTGCTGATTCTTCAGAATCTCAAGTCCGCGGGTGTAACTCCTCCGTAGTCTCTCGAGTATCGGCGATGGCGGCAGTGGTAGGCTTGGGAATTGGAGGGCGCTTGTATCCATGAGTTATCCCTTCATTTGTGACGGAACAATGTTCACACAGCCTGTATGAAACGGGAAACACAGGCTGTGTCCTTCTGTATAAGAAGTTCCCGTGTCTTCTTGTTTCTTCGCGTAGTGTCATTCATATCAACCATGCAAGGACGGAATGGGATGATGAATGTAGCCGTACTTCTGCTCCGAGCAGTCAATCAGGGTCGTTCGCACATCGTTGCGCCCCAGGAGTTCCTGGACGTGTCGAATGTCATAACCGCTTGCAAGGAGATGGCTGGCCAATGGACGGCCGCAGCGTGTGGCAAGCGGCATCTTTGGCGATTCCCACCCGCCAGGCCATGAAATCCTTTTCCCTGTCCTCATGCAACATTCCATCAGGCGCAGCTCCCCCCGCTCAGACTCGCTATCGGCCATCACCTACCTTTGGTTGTGAGAATTGCTCGAACAGCAGGCGCCTGTCAAGCTCAATTCCAGCACGAGGCGAGCGATGGGCGCATGTCGAAATCGCAACAGTACGGCCTCCGATGGATTTGCTCTCGCCACGCCGGTCTGCCGCGGGCGACAGTGGTATCGAGCAAAACACCGAACCACGGATGCACACGGATTTACACAGATGGCCCTTTCAAAATGCAATCGGTGTGAATCTGTGTGCATCCGTGGTTCCATTGGTTTTAGACCAACGCATCGGACGGCGGAACGGGGGCATTGGAATCCAGAACATGCACCCCTTCGGTGCCTCTTGCTCCATCTTGGTCTTGACACTTCCGACGCGCGGAGTTGAGGATTCATGGGCGTTTCTTGTTTGCGCAGAAGCGGAGGACTCGGTCGCTTTGGGACTCAACAGAGATCAGTTGCAGGCCGCCCTGTCCCGAATCCGGATGCTGGTGCTCGACGTGGACGGCGTGATGACCGACGGCGGCATCTTTCTCGGCGCCGACGAGGAGATTAAGCGCTTCGACAGCCGCGACGGGGCGGCGATCAAATACCTGGTTCGCCACGGCGTCGTCGTGGCCGTCATCAGTGGTCGCGAGTCGGCGGCGGTTGAGCGGCGCTGCGCCGAGTTGGGCGTCACCGAGGTTCACCAGCGCGTGCTCCAGAAAATGCCGGTTTTTGTGGCGCTTCTCGAACGCCACCAAGTCCGCCCGGAGGAAGCGGTCGTCATGGGCGACGATCTGGCCGAGCTGCCGTTGATGCGGCGGGCCGGTCTGGGCATCGCCGTGGCCGACGCCTGTCCCGACGTGCGCCGCCACGCCGACTGGGTGACGCGGGCGGCGGGCGGCCACGGCGCGGTCCGCGAGGTCGCCGAGGCCCTTCTCAAGGCCAAGGGGCTTTGGGCCAGGTTGCTGGAGAAGTATCTTGCCTAAGAATCGCGTGCTCCGAACTCTGCGCCACCGATTCGTCAGCGACGGCATGCGGGTCACGCGCGTGCTGATGCGGCGACTGCCCTACCCGACAGCGGTGGCGCTGGGCGCTTGGTTTGGAAAACAGACCTTTTGGATGCTGCGAACCGAGCGGCGCAAGGCGATCGCCCATCTGACGCAGGCGTTTGGGCGCGAGAAGTCGCCGGGCGAGATTCACGAACTCGCGCGGGCTGTTTTCGCCAACGCCGGCCGCGCCTCGGTCGAAGGGATGTTTTTCCCCTATTGGAGCAAGGAGTTTCTCGGGCGCTGGATTTCGTCGGTCAATCCCGAACCGGCACTTGCCCTCCAGCGCGAGGGCCGCGGGTTCGTCGTCATGACCGGCCATTTCGGCAACTGGGAGATGATGGGCGCCTACGCGGTCAACGTTTTGGGGCTGAACCTCGGAGTGATCGCGCGCCGGCTGAGCAACCCCCGCCTGGATCAGATGATGAACGAGTTTCGCGAACAGATCGGACTGAAGGTCTTTCTGCGCGGCGAGCGGGCGAGCAATTTCTTTCGTCATCTGAAGGGAGGCGGCCAAATCGCCATTCTCGGCGACCAGGCCATTCGGCGGATTGACGGCATTTTTGTTGATTTCTTCGGCCACCCGGCCCATACCGCATCGGGGCCGGCAGAACTCATCCTCCGCTCACGTTCGCCATGGTTTTTTGCGGTGTTGATTCGCCAACCCGACGGCCTTTCCCACCAGTTGCATTGGGAAGGGCCGCTGGCGGTTCCCGACGGCCAGGATCACGAGACCCGGATTCGGCGGCTCGTGGAGGAGTATAACCGCCGGATGGAGGAAATGATTCGTCGCTATCCAGCTCAGTGGATGTGGATGCACAACCGATGGAAAAGGAAGCCCAGGAAAAGTGAAGAATAGGCCGATTCTGCCCCCGTTTGCGTTCATTCGGGTCTGTTCGGCAGTCTGGATTGCTTTGTCCAGCCTCTTTGCGACGGCCATAGCGTCCCCGACTTTCGAGCAGGCCGTAGCCCTGGACGCCGATACAAGCGGCCTGCCCCGGCCGGCGGTCATGACGAATTTCACGGTTTTCGTCGAGACCGAGGGGGCTGTTCGGCAGGAGGTGTCCGCCGAGATCGCTCTGCTTTATCAGTCGCTCGGCATCGCCCACCTTCGCCGGCTGCATGTGGACTTCATCGAAAAAGAGAACGCTGAAAAAGATACACTTGACGCCCCGGAAGGGTTCCTGTATCTACGTAACTTCACGAAGGAGAAGAAGACAGACACTCGAATGCGTCCAGATTTTCCGTTCTACAGAAGGATCGGTGGAAAACTGGCAAATATAGACTTGGCGACGACTACGACGCGTCTGAAGGGGCCGCTCCCTGACGAGGTGGTTCGCAACCGGAATGACATTGACCTGATTGGCACGGCAGCAAGCAGGATCGTCTATCGGCGCTCCGATGGCACGTTTGCGACTTGTCTTCGCGCCTATCGAGACAACACCCAGGGCAAGGTTTACGGGGTGGATGAGTGCGAGATACGTCGCCCAACAGCAGACAAAAGTCAGTCTAACATCATCAAGGGTAAGGTTTTTGTCAGTGATGATGCGTTGAAGGGGATTGGCATCCGCGGCGCGCCAACGATGACAGGAACGGCCGAAGAAAGCAGCGCGCCGCCAAAACCTTGAGAAGAACCGTGTGCGTTTCTCCGCAGAAAGGATGTAGCGTCATGAAGAAGACCTTGAATCCAACCCGAGGCCGCAGAGTCCTGTTCTCTGTTGCGTTTCTCGCCATTACGGCCGTGTGCCGAGGCGCCGCGGCGCCTCCACCGCCGGCGCCAGAGAAACCGGCCGCTCCGGCCAGCACCAATCCCAACGCCGCCGTCACGCTGCAAGACATGAGTTCCATTTTTGGCCCGGGCAGCCAGTTGCAGGCCGCGCCCGACGGCGAATTCAATATCAACATCGGCGAGGACAACCAGCTCGAGAACTTTCGGGCGGTCAAGGACGTTATCCTCCTGAGCAAGGACAACGATCTGCGTTGCGACGAAATGGTCTATGACCGCACCAAAGGGCTGCTGACGGCAACGGCCCCGGACAAAGGGCTGGTCTATATCACCATGCGCAACACCAACGCCGTTCCTGCCGCCGGCGCGGGCGGCAGCCAGAACAGCGACACGCGCGCCACGTGTGGACGCTATGAGTATTATGTGAACGAGAAGCGCCACGTTCTCCGGGAGCATCCCATTATCTACCAGAAAGACAAACAAGGCAAAGAGGCGGCCATCATCGGCAAGCACATCGAGATGACTCAGGACAACGCCGGCCGGTGGCGCATGAACGTCAAGGGCGATCCGGCGATCGTGGACCCGAGCCGGACCGGCGATCTGGCCAAGGCGCGCGCGCAGATGGGCGCCGCCGCCAAACCCGTTCTTTCGCTAGATACGGCCGCCCCCAAGACCCCAACGAAAGCCGGCGCGCCGACCAAGCCCCTCAAGATTGACGAGGGCAACGTCGAGAAACTCCAGCGACCCAAGCCCGTGCGCGTCGCCCGGCTCGAAGAGGGCGGCTGATTGAAGGCGAGTGGCATCGGCTTTGACCGGTGATCGGGACGAGGGATCAGGGAATGAGTCGAACTCCGGTTCTGGATATTCCACGCGAGCGGATCGCCGAGTTCTGTCGGCGAAACCACATCCGCAAGCTCTCTTTTTTCGGCTCCGTGTTGCGCGATGATTTTCGGTCCGACAGCGACGTGGACGTTCTGGTGGAATTCGAACCGGGCCACGTTCCGGGGTATATTCGCCTTGCCGGCATGGAGATCGACCTTTCGGAGATTCTTGGCCGCAGAGTGGACATGAATACAGCCGGCTGTCTGAGCCCTTATTTTCGCGAGGAAGTCCTGGCTGAGGCCGAAGTGGAATATGCTCAAGGATGATCTGGTTCGACTCCGGCACATGCTGGATGCGGCAAGAGAGGCCGTGTCGCTTGCGTCCGGCAAATCCCGCCAGGATATTGGGCACGAGCGACTCCTGAATCTCTCACTGGTACGGTTGGTTGAAATCGTTGGCGAGGCGGCCAACCGCATTTCTGCCCAGACTCAGGCGAAGTATCCTGCTATTCGCTGGTCACGGATTGTCGGGATGCGCCATCGGCTCATCCATGGCTACGACAACATTGACTTTGACATTCTCTACTCCACTGTTACTGAAGATCTCCCCGAACTGATTGCCGAACTTGAACTGATTCTCTAGCTTCACCGGGCAGCCGTTCAAAGGAACAGAGAATGCGCGTCTTGATCACGGGGGTGGCGGGATTTATTGGCTCTTCGATTGCGCGAGCCGAACTCCAACGCGGCAACGACGTTCTGAGCATTGACTGCTTCATTGACTACTATCCGCGCGCCATCAAGGAGAACAACCTCAAGCCTCTGCTTTCCGACCCGCACTTTCGTTTTCAAGAAGCCAGTCTCCTCGACGCCAACCTCGACGCGCTCCTCGACGGTGTGGCGGTGATCTACCACCAGGCGGCTCAGGCAGGAGTGCGCGCCAGCTGGGGTCGCGATTTTCAAATCTACACGCAGAACAACGTTCAGGCCACGCAGCGCCTGCTCGAAGCCTGCAAGGGCCGCGATCTGCGGCTGGTCTATGCCTCCTCGTCGTCGGTCTATGGCAACACCGAGCACCTGCCGATGAACGAGGAGCATCCGACCGTTCCGATTTCCCCTTACGGAGTGACAAAGCTCGCCGCCGAGTATCTCGCGCGGCTCTACTGGACGAATTTCGGTGTGCCGACCGTCTCGCTTCGCTACTTCACGGTCTATGGTCCCGGTCAGCGACCCGACATGGCCTTTCACAAACTCATCAAGGCGATGTTGCGCGGCGAAGAGTTTGCGGTCTTCGGCGACGGCGACCAGACGCGCGACTTTACCTTCATCAGCGACGCCGTGGCGGCCAATCTCGCGGCGGCCGAACGCGGGCGCTCGGGCGGCGTCTATAACATCGGCGGCGGCTCGCGCGTGACGCTCAAGGAAGTCATCGCCCTGCTCGAAAAGATTGTCGCCAAGCCCGCGCGTATTCGTAACGTCGAGCCGCAGAAAGGCGACGTGCGCCACACCTACGCCGATACGTCGCGGGCGCGCGAGGACTTCGGCTATTCTCCCCGTGTGAAGCTCGAAGACGGCCTCGCCGCCGAAGTCGAATGGATCCGCGCGGTCATTCTCCCTTTCGAAAACTCCCGCATCCCTTGAACGGCCTCCTCCCAGGACATAGGTTGCGCAGTGGTCCTGACAACGGAGAGTAAGCCGTCGGCTGTCAGCGGCCCATCAACGGCAGGGCAAGCAGAAACGGAAACAACACGCGAGCCATCAAGTGCAAGCCGAATCTCCATGTCTTCAGCCCTATTGGGTGGCTTGTGCACATGGAACCACAAGCAGGGCGTGCTCATGGTGAATTCAAGCAGATTCCTTGCGATAGGTACACCTTGTCAACAGCCGCAGTAGTTTGACCCACCTTGAGTCGGCCGGTGTGACCCACCGCTGATCGGCCGATTTGACCCACGAGTGATCGGCCAGTGTGACCCACCGCTGATCGGCCGGTGTGACCCACGAGTGATCGGCCGGTTTGACCCGGGGGGTGGGTGTGGTAGAGGTCCCTGCATCGTTGAGGCTGAGATGCTGAAAGATGCGGAGGATCGAGATGGAGCGAGTGCACATGAATGAGGTTCGAGAGTTGATTCACCGACTGCGGCAAGGCGAAGGGGTTCGAGAGATCGCGCGGGCGATGACGTTGTCGCGCAACACGGTACGGAAGTATCGGGACGTGGCGGCGGAGCGCGGCTGGCTCGATCCGGGCCAGGGGCTGCCGGACCTGGCGGCGCTGGGCGCGGTTTTCGGACCGCCGCTTCGACCGCGCCACATGCGAAGCACAGTGGAGCCGTTTGGCGAGGTCGTGGAAGAGTTGTGGAACGCGGGCGTGGAGAGGGCGGCGATCTGGCAGCGGCTGCGCGACGAACATGGATACACGGGCGGCTACTCGTCGGTGCGGCGTTACGTGGCGCGCGTGCATCCGAAGAAGCCCGAAGCGTTTTGCCGGATCGAGACGGCGCCGGGCGAAGAGGCGCAGGTGGACTTTGGGTCGGCGGGGCATCAGTGGGATGGCACGGCGGGTCGGTCCCGGAGTGCCTGGGTGTTTGTGCCGTCAGTCGCTGCTGTTCATAGTGCGGGGCGGCCGACAGAACATCTTGGATGGCTCTTTCCTCCGCCAGCACCATCATTGAACCGTCGGTGAGGCTGTAACCCTTGTCCATGCGATTCCGATAGAGGTCGAACGCGCGGGTGAACAGTTCGTGCGTTTGTTGGTAAACCCTGACGTTACGCTTCTTGAATATCCTATCAATCATACTCACCGCCGCTTGCCTGAAGATCTCGCCTTTCTCGCTGAAGAAATTCAGGAATTCCACAAGAACCATCTCGCTCGTGACGATTCTTCCCCCTGCAATCGTCTTTGAAAGCTGCATGGCGATCTCATGGTAGGGATCGTTCCGACTGGTCAGGGCGATCCAGTACGATCTGTCCGCGAAGAACTTTCTCATCGCTTGGGGGCGCCGTATAGGTAGTGGTCCAAATTGACGGAAGCATCGGGCGGAATCTTCGCCAGCTCTTCGTCAGGAATCTGGTTGGCGATTTCGAGGATCTTCTCCCAGATTGGCCGTTCGTTGGGGTCAAACGGCGGCTCCTCGTTTGAGAGCGGGGTCACTTCGTCCACCTTCGTGATGCCTCGCAGTTTTCCTGCGGGAGGCCCGAACTCGCCACGCCCCCTCACACGCAAGCGACGTGTGTGGTGCTCTTTCAGGGCCTCCGTTATCGTCGTCTCATACTCCGGCGGGTAACTGGTTACCTCGACACCGCTGGGGTCTTCGGGATTCGGGTAGATGGTAAAGCGTCCGTTCTTCACATCCGCGGCGAGAACAACCCCCGTAATCT
>Ga0315274_10005400_pt1 | contig 18684 bp, 27 predicted proteins | sample YL17G02_20_MG_FD_203700 | JGI IMG/M metagenome (GOLD analysis project Ga0315274, IMG submission 203700) | Sediment microbial communities from Yellowstone Lake, YNP, Wyoming, USA - YL17G02_20 | ecosystem: Environmental > Aquatic > Freshwater > Lake > Sediment | place: USA: Wyoming | collected... | reverse complement strand
TCCCACGCCTTCCAGACTTGGCGGATCGGTTTGAGTCGCATCTGAAGGCCAACACCTTCGAAAGCTCGTTCCTGGATCGCTACGGCTTCAACGCCCTTTGTCCAATGTTTAGATGATTTCTCTATAAAGCCGGCCCTTCGCTTCTGGCTCTATGTCCGCCACCTTGGCCAGGGCTTTCTCGAAACTCTCCCAGTCGCCGCTCCTTGCTCGCTGACCCAGGTACTCCTCGGTCATGAGTGCGGACAATTTCTCGGCCAGGGCCAGGCTGATAAACTGGTTGATAGAGATGCCTTCCCTGTCGGCCAGTTCCCGTACCCTCTCGTGCAGATAGGCCGGCAATCTAAGGCTGATTGTGCTCATGACAACACTCCTAATCACCCGCAAGAACTCCTTGGGCATCAGTGTAACCCTCTCGCAGGTTGCCTTGGGTCAAGGGTGCTTCTGTAGAAGGTGACATAGGCGTCAAGGAGTGCTCTGTTGGCAGGAAACCTGCGGGAGGGTCTTATAGGTACGCCTTGTACCGCTCGATCTTGTCCAAGAGGCGTGTGGCCAGGGACTCGCTAGCCGCGCGCAGCGCGTCATAGATCTCGATCGCTTCTTGCCAGTACTGCACGATCTTTTCTTTTGTCCAGTAGTGCGGAGGAGGCTCCAGGTTTGAGATCCGATCCGCCAGCTTGACCATCCAGATCTCCTGCGGCTGCTGCTGGATCCGGGTCAGGCTGTCCCGCATCTGCAGCGAGCGATCCAGGTTCTTGTCTTTGCTCAACGCCAGGACCCCCTGGGCCACCCGTTCCCCGAATGCGGCGCACAACCCCTCGTAGGTGACGGCGGTGTCCTCGATCACGTCGTGCAGCAGTGCACACTGCACCGCCAGGGTGCCGTCGCGCCCGCTTTCCACCTCGAACGCGGCGATCACCTCCATACTGACCAGGGTGACGTGCGCGACGTACGGCAGGTCGCTGCCTGGCACGGTCTGGCCCAGGTGAGCCTCGGCCGCAAACCGGTAAGCCCTCACATACTCGTCTTGGGACCAGCTACGCTGCATCCAGCATCTCCTGTGGCGATCTCAGTACGGTGGTTCCGCCGGTCCGATATAGCCGCACATGCCCGTGCGCGGCGAGTTGACCAGCGGCATGAGGGATTCCTCGTGCGGATGGTCCACTGCGTGCTGGGCGCACAGTTCGCAGGCCCCGTCTTGCCGTTCATAGCACTCTGTGCACAGGTAGATGGCTGGTTTGCCGCACTCCATGCACGGCGGGTGGTCCAGCTTGTTGCGGGCCATGAGGAAGACCGGGCGCGGCGTCGTCGGCTTGCCCTGGCGTTGGGCAAGCACCTTGATCGTCAGGCTGGTAGTTGAGCCAAAATCGTACTCGTACGGGATGTCCATGCCAGGCACGAAAAGCTGGTCTACCCGCACAGTCATGGGCTTTTCCTGGTCGTCAGCCCAGTCCCCCTCCGAGATCTGCGTATAGCGCCATGGATCGATCGCAAAGGCGCTGAGGTGCCCGCAGCATTCCAGCCAGATGGCGCGCAAGTACTCGTCAAGATCCTGCAAAGTGGCGTTGCCACGCATCTCCAGGTGCAGCCAGAAACAGCCATTCCAGGCATCTTGGACCTGGAGATGGTAGATCGTTTGCGTTCGCCTCCGGCTCTGGTTCGCGTCTACCTGTGCTGCCAGGCGACTGGCACAGGTCTTGAGGTGGCGGGCTATGCCGCTTCGGGTCATCTCGCGACCGCAGTAGGCGCAGTCGCCACGAGATTGCTGGGTACCTGCCATAAAAGCCTCCTTACACCCGGTGCAGATCCCGCGTCTCGCGGATCTGCCGGACGTGCCATGGGACGTGGCATGCGTGGATCAAGACGGTGCTCCTGACCGTGCTCTCGTATCCATCGGGAATGTCGAGCCATGTGGTGAGCACCGATCGCTCCCAGGCATCGGGGAAATGGGCCGCCAGTGCTACGATCACTGCGCGGTTGGCGCGCAAGAGCGCCAGCGCCGGCGCAATTGCTCGTCCAGGGTAATAGAGCGTCTGCGCCCATGCCTCCTGGTTGTACCAATCCATGGACACGGTGCAGCCGGGATTGGCGATCGCTGCCCGGATCCACATGGAAGAGAGGTGGTCACCGTCAACCACGTGATGGACGATCTGGCGAATGGTCCATTTGCCGCTGCCGCGGGCCAGGTCGAGCGATGGCTTGGTCAGGCCGGCGATGGCATGCTCCAGCTCATCTGCCCCAGCGGCATACCGAGTGAGGATCGCCTCTGGCGTTTTCAGCTCCTGCTGCATGCGCTGGACAAAGAGCGAGAACGAGTCCTGGCTGTTGTCCATCACCACATCCTCCCTGATTCACGCTTCGGCCTGGAGCAGATGCACAGTGTTCCCTGGGCTGATCGGCCGGTTTTTCGCCACCCACACCATCTCCGCGGAACCGTCTGTCAGCGCCTCACCCAAAAAGTCCCCGTACAGGGCTGTGACCTCAAAGCCCGTCCGTGCCGGCAGGTGCTCCATCTCGAACCGGAACACACAGTGCAGGGGCACCGGTCCCCTCCGCCAGCGGACGACGACTGTCCCATCGGCGCCGATCTCTTCCCAGACCGTGGTGAGCGATGCCGTCTGCGTGGACCGCTCATAGGACCATGCCCGGCGGGTGCGAATCCGGCGCCCCGTGCGCGGATGGGTCAGCTCCTGTGTCGGCATCGGGGCACTCTCCCGTCCTGTGCACAGCTCGCCAAGCCAGCTCAAGTCCTGGTGGTCCAGGTGCACCACCAACACCCCGCCAGCGGTCAGGTGCCGCCGGATGCATGCCAGGCATGCCATCTGATCGCCTGGCGTCAGCATGTGCTGGAAAGAGTGCCCGGGGATGATCACAAGCCCAAACGCCGTGCCGAGGTCGAAGGACCTCATGTCGGCCTGGACCCAGCGCACGTTCGGCATGGTGGCGCTTTTACCCCGCGCCACGTCTAGCATCGCCGTGGAGCGGTCGATGCCGGTGACCATGTACACCATCCTGTGCCAGCCGGATCGCCACGCGCCCCGTCCCACAGGCGACCTCCAGCACCGCACCGCCGCTCGATCGGACATCCGCGGCCAACTGCCGGTAAAAGTCGATCTCCCCGGGCCAATCGGGCACAGAGACGTCGTAGAGCTCGGCGGCTCGCTCGTCAATCGACTGGTTCATCGACCCTATCCGCCCTCCCTTCGATCACAGGACCTGGCATGTTCAGCTCCTGTCGCATCTGCTGCACCCAGAACGAGCAAGAGCCCCGTCAACGCGTCAGGAAAGCCTTCAACTCGGCCATGGTCTGAACCTCTTTCTCGGTAGCCACTCGTTGGCCGGGCAAGAACGCAGCACAGATCTTGTCGTACAGGGCGCTATCTACCCAGGCCACGGCGCCAATGCCTCCGTCCCCTTGAAGAAAGTGGGGCGAGCGAACATAGGCCAGTGAAACGCCCAAGATGCCGGGGCTCGCCTTTCCTCCAGCCCGGTTCGCCAGCTCGGCCCATGTCTGCCCAGCGGGCGTAGTGGCGGCCGAATCTCGCAGCATGATGCCAATCCTATCCACGTCATCCATCCAGAAGGCCAGGGCCTGGAAACAACCACATGAAGTGTGCGGGAAATCGCGCAAGGAGTGGAGATAGACCCGCTGCAGTTGCCCGTGAGTCAGTGCCCGGTAGACCTTGTTGCTGCCCTCATATTCGCCCCGTTCGGCATCCAATATCTGGCCCTTGCGGAAAGCAAGACGCATTGGCAGTTCGCCCTCAGATGGGCGCGACCAGGGCACTTGAGCAGAGCCGAGATAGGCGGCGGCTTTGATCGAAGCATACGTCCGAGCTGCACACATCGGCGGCCGTTCCGGTGTGGCGATGCAGGTATGCACCAACGAAAAGGGCCGGCACTCGGTGCAGGCAACAAAGACGTCGGTATTGTGTTCGGTCATGCTCTGGATGAACTGTTGGCGCTCGCGCTTGTACCGTCTCACATCTTCTGCTTGCGATGCCAGCAAGGTAGAGTCACAGACCAGGCGAACTGCTATCTGCTCCAGGCGAGGGTATTCCACGCGAATGCCCCAGTAGATCGCGTCAGCCACCCGCTGTGGATCAAATGCCACTCCCTTGGCCAGCTCGATGTGGAATCGGTCGTTCTCCTCGTAGGCTCGGACTCCCGACAGGTAGCTGATGGCCCGGATAGCCGTTTTTTCCACCGTGTAGGCCATGTCGTCGCTCAAGCGTTCGTGGGCGATCTCGACCAAGATGCCTATGTCGTTGGCCGGCTGGCCGACGATCGCCATTCGCTGCCCGACCTGAGCCGCCGGTCGCACGCAGAAAAAGGAGTCGAGCTGACCACCCAGACGCTGGTCTGCGTCGAACTGCTCCGCCGCAAAGGCAGGGTTGCAGAAATCGGGCAGCCGGACGATCTCGTCCCTGTAATAGCGCTGGCGGAGGTTGGAAAAGTGACGCAAACGGTCAAGAACCTCCCCTGAGTCTTCTGCTGTCACGCGATTGCCATAGGGGAATGGGAAGGTGGGAGGGACAATCGCCGGAGCACCCAGCTTCATCAACCCAAGGGCCACCAGGTACTTGAGCGGCGGCAGGTCTGTGTGGATGACGATCAGTCCCGGCAGGTCCTTTTCCAGGAAATGGCTCATCTCGTGGTCGTCGCCTGGGGCGATGCCACCCCAGATCAGGCCGTAGCGAACCATCAACTGCGCAAAGTAGATGGGCGATGTGGATCGCGAGCCTATACATGCGGTGTTGGGGATATCCGGTGAATCGGTAAAGACCATAAAGTCATGTTCCTGGAGCTGCGCAACCAGCTCGGCCTGGTCCTGGCCCAGGACGAGCGCCCAACCCGCTCGCCATTTGGCGCCGGTGAACACGCAGGACTGCACCTTGCGGTCGGTCAGAAAGTAGCGATCTCGGTCTGCACAAGAAGCTTCATACAACTCGGCTGCCAGCAGAACGGGTTCCAGAAGCTCTTTGACATCGCTGTCCCGCTTCTGGACAAGCTCCTGCCGCACAGCCTGCGGGTGAATCTCGCTGTTCCCCAGAATAGCCGTTTTGATGGGCAAGGCGTACTCTGAGCCCTGGAAGGAATGGACGTGGTCGGGCAAGAGGCTCAGCATCTCGTCTATGGCTGTTTGAAACTGCATGGAAAGCTCCTTTATCTGCATCTTCCCGGGTCATCTGCTGTGCCTATGATACCACGGATCGAAGCCAGACTCAATTGTGGAGCTTCCTCTACCGCAAGCGCCTCTTTTCGTCTCGTCTATAGTGCACTCATCTATTGACAATTAGCATATAGTGTGGTATAATGCAGACAGATATATGCATCCTGAACTGGAAAGGAGGTGAACGAGATGCCAAGAGGTGATCGAACTGGACCGACGGGCGCGGGACCGATGACGGGCCGCGCGGCCGGCTACTGTGCTGGCTACCCGGTGCCGGGCTACATGAACCCTATGCCTGGGCGCGGCTTTGGCTCAGGACGGGGCGGCGGCTGGGGTCACGGCTGGCGGCACTGGTTTCATGCCACCGGCCTGCCCGGCTGGGCGCGCTCTGGCTATGCCCCTGCGTGGGGATATGGCCCAAGTGCGCCGCCGACGCCGGAGCAGGAAGCCGAGGGCCTCAATGCACAGGCCGAGTGGCTGAAGGACCAACTGAATGCCATCAACCAGCGCATCGAGGAACTCGGGAAGGAGCGGTAGCCGTTCCACGGAGCGGGGCGGATGAAAGCGCCACAAGCTTTGCCATCCGCCCCGGGACCCAAGGGGTGGGGCGCCCGTCGGGCGCTCCACCCAATGGGATGCCCCGTGCAGGGGCAGTAGCATTATAGTCGCTTATCTGGAGGCAGGCAAATGAAGATCGTCGTCACGGCGAATGGTGCAGGTCTCGACGCGGCAGCCAGCCCGGTGTTCGGGCGCTGCCCAACATACGTCTTTGTGGACACGGACACGATGCAGTGTGAGTCGGTGGAAAACCCGGCGGTAGGCGCTTCGGGAGGAGCGGGCATTCAGGCCGCGCAGTTTGTGCTGGAGCGGGGAGCACAGGCGGCGGTGACCGGCAACGTGGGGCCCAACGCCTTTGGCGTCTTTCAGGCCTCTGGGGTGGAGGTCTACCTGTTCGGGGACGGCACGGTGCGGGAAGCTGTCGAAGCGTACAAGGCAGGACAGCTCCACCCCATGGGCGGAGCGAACGTGCCCGCCCATAGTGGAATGGGCGGGGGCATGGGACGCGGGATGGGCAGAGGCGGAGGGGGAAGCGGAGGGCGCGGCGGAGGTGGAGGGCGTGGCCCGGGCAGAGGACCCAACGCGTAGGAGGCGAGTCTCCAACTCGAGGTACTCCCTCAACTGCTCCTGGCGAAAGAGATCGCTATCCTATAGTTGGAGCGTCTCAAGGAGTGGGCAAGCGAGGATGAGAGATGGTTTACATAGATAGCGAACGGTGCACCGGGTGCGGCGCATGCGTGGAGGTATGCCCGCCTGGTGCCATTCGGTTGGTAGAAGACATAACCGGGCGCTGCGCTGAGGTCGATCGGGCCATATGCCAGGAGTGCCAGGCATGCCTAGAGGTTTGCCCGGAGGAGGCTATACGGGTTGAGGCCGAGCCAGCCATTGAAGGAGAGCTGGTTGCGGCAGAGCCAAGGGCTGGGCAAGTCAACGTAGGTCTTCAGGAGCCGCGCCCTGCGCGGCCGACGCTCAGGGCGTTGGCGTGGCTGGGGCCGGCGTTGGCCTATGTAGGGCGCGAGATCGTGCCCCGCGTGGCTGCTTCTCTGCTGGATGCCTGGGATCGCCGTGCCAGTGGCCCGACGTCCACGTTGGGCGTGCCGGACGACTCGACGTCCGTGCGATCGGCGCGGCAGTCAACGCCAAGCCTGCCTGGATCGGGCGGCGGACGGTATCGCTGGCGAAGGGGCCGGGATAGATAGTGGGATCGGCTTTCTCAAGCACACGGTGATGCTTGGTGCCAGCGGAGACACGGCGTGGAGGGTCCATATGCCAATCTATGAATATCGATGTCACCACTGTGCTGCGACCTTTGAGTTGCTCGTGCGGGATGACAAGGCCGTTACCTGCCCGGACTGCGGCAGCTTATGGGTGGACAAGCTGATCTCTGCTCCATTTGTGTCGAGCGGGCAGACGGCCCGACAGCCAGGCCATACGTGCTGCGGTCGGGAGGAGCGTTGTGCCATGCCTCCTTGCTCTGAGGGAGGCACGTGTCGGCGCGGATGACGAGTGGCCGAACGCCAGGGCGCGGTCGGGAATCGGGCAACCACCCAGCTTCTGGATATAGGATCCAATACACTGACTGGAACAAGGGAAAAGCACGTACCCGTTATCGAGTGTCCAGACTAGGTCTAGGCAGACGAGCTGTTGGAGGTGAAGGTCAGCCTCGGCAAAGAGATCGGTCTGCTCTAGGGAAATGGGAAGTCGGACCTAGCTCATCCATCATTCACGCGCACAGAGCGAGGGGGAAAACCAATGCCAGAATTCGTCAACCCATTCAGCGGAAAAGTGCCCGATCGCAAGCTGACAGACCAAGAGTTGGTCCGGGCGATTCGCCTGAACGTTGCCGCTGAGCACGAGGCCATCCACCTGTACATGGCCCACGCAGAGGCCACGGACCACCCGCTGGCCAGGAAGGTGCTGATTGACGTCGCAAACGAGGAAAGGCAGCACGCCGGCGAGTTTACGCGCTTGCTCGAGATCCTGACTGGGGACGAAGAAGTGTGGGTGGGGCACGGCCGGGAAGAAGTGGACGAAATAGCCGTGGAACTTGCCAAGGAGCCTGGCAAAGAGACGACCGTCGGATCGTTGAGGGAGTGACCGTTTTCCGTAAAGTTGTCTCGTTAGACACAGACCCGGTGACAGAGGCGACCATGGAATGCACGTGCCTGGAGGATGGCCCGATCTTTCACGGAGGGCCGGAGGTGCCTGGTCTGCTGACGGTAGAAGGTCTAAACGATCGGATCTTGCTTGCCTGGGACGAGGTCGGCGCGGTGGCTCAGGACATGAAGGCGGTCAACATCCCTCGTGAGTGGCCCTGGGCGCAGATGCGCTTGCCCTGGGGAGGGTTCGTTGGCACGGAACTGGTGCTGTCGCCGTCGGTGGGGAAGGGAGAGGCGAGATGACGCGGCAGCAAGACGGATAGGGGCGTGGATAGCGAGCCTGTTGGTCGCCGGGTGCACGGTGCGGCCAGGGCCGGCGATTTCTGACCGATCTGCCGCATTGATGCCGACAAAGATGCCGGATCCCACACTCACTCCTGAGCTGACCCAGGTTCTGGCTTTGCCGGAGAGGGGGCCGACGGCAGCATTCACAGTGGTTTGTGATAACAACGGGTATGACCCGGTACTGCGCACGGCCTGGGGCTTCTGCTGGGTAGAGGCTGGCGAGGCAACGATGCTTTTGGACACCGGGGGAGATGGCGCCATGCTGTTGGGCAACTTGGCAAAGCTGGACCTTGACCCCCAGGCGATCGACGCCGTCGTGCTCTCCCACATTCACGGTGACCACACCGGTGGGTTGGCGAGCTTGCTGAACACAGGCGTCAGGCCGACAGTCTACGTGCCGGCGGCTTTTCCCGAGTCATTCAAGGCAGACGTGCGTGCGCGAACCGATCTCTTTGCAGAGGCCAGCCGGGAGGCGATTGGCCGGGCGCTGACGATACTGTGATGCGGGCGTAGGTCGTTCGTGTGGTATCGCTAGGTGCGACCGCGGATGGTTTCCTGGTTCTGTACAGTTGGGACGTGCCCGGCGCTTTCCGGGAAAGCCCAAGAACCAAAGGAGAAAAGGCAATGCAGGAGTTCGATGTAGTCGTAGTGGGTGGGAGCGCAGCAGGGATCACCGCCGCCACAACTTGCCGCAGGCACTATCCGGAGAAGAGAGTTTTGCTAGTCAGGAAAGAGGATCAGGTGTTGATCCCTTGTGGGATCCCCTACATCTTTGGGATCGTGGGAAGCCCGGAAAAGAACCTGATCCCCGACTCGGTGCTGGAAGGAAACGATATCGAGTTTGCGGTTGGCGAGGTCATCGCCATAGACCGCGAGAGCCGGACCGTCGAGACCGCTGGCAGTGAAACGATCGGCTACCAGAGACTTGTTCTGGCTACAGGATCTGTGCCGATCGTGCCTCCTATACCCGGCGCGGACAAGGGAAACATCTTTGCCATTGAGAAGAGTGTCCCTTATATGCACACGATGTGTCAGGCCGTGGACGGGGCCTCGGACCTGCTCATCGTAGGGTGCGGGTTCATCGGTGTGGAGATTGCCGAAGAGTGCCGGCGGAGCCACCCAGGCGTCAACATCAAGATCGTGGAGATGCTCCGGCATTGCCTGCAGCTCGTGTACGATGAGGATTTTTGCCTCAAAGCCGAAGAGACATTGAGAAGCCAGGGCATTGACCTGCTGCTGGACGAGAAGGTCGAGGCCTTTCTCGGCGATGGCAGGGTGACAGGGGTACGGCTTGCAGGCGGGAAGGAAATCAAGGCCGACGTGGTGATCATGGGCATCGGGGCGGCGCCAAACGTGGAACTCGCCAGGAAGGCGGGGCTTGACATAGGCCCTGGTAGAGGCATTCAGGTCGACCGCTATCTGCAGACCAGCGATGCGAACATCTTTGCCTGCGGCGACTGCGCTGACAAGGTATCCTTCTTTGATGGCAAGCCCTCTGGCCTGAAGCTCGCCTCGATCGCGACCATGGAAGCCCGAATTGCCGGGGCCAACCTCTTTGGCCCGCGTCGCGTGAACATGGGTGTGATCGGCGTCTACTCGACCCTCCTTGGCGATACCGCCTTTGCTGCTGCGGGACTCACCGAGTCACTGGCCAGGGAAAAGGGCTATCGCATCATCGTCGGAGAGGCAGAGGCCATCAACCGCCATCCTGCCTGCATGCCTGGGGCGGAAAAGATGAAGGTCAAGCTGATCTTCGAGGCCGGAAGCCGTGTGCTCCTGGGCGGGCAGGTCTCCGGTGCCAGGAGCGGTGGGGAACTCATCAATGCGATCAGTGCCTGTATTCACCAGAGGATGACCGCTGACGACATTGCCACCTTTCAGACAGGTACACATCCAGCGCTCACGGCCTCACCCATTTCCTACCAACTCGTCAATGCAGCGGAGATAGCTATTGCAGCCTCGTGGAGGCCATCGGGCAGATAGGCAGTGCGACACCCTCACGGCTGCCCGGCATGCGACCAGGTGCCGGGCAGCCAGCCGCTAGATCAGGCAAAGGCCGATGGATGGCTGTTCGAGAGATTGTCATGTATCTGGATGACAAAGAAGCCCTGCGCAAGAAAAGCAAGCCGGTCAAGGAGCTGAACCGGCAGGTCAGAGAGCTGACCCAGGACGTGAAGGACACGTTGGAGCGCAGTTCCGGCTGGTATACTGCCTGGCGTTCACGGTGCCATTGATCGTGGTATTCACGCTTTCCTGTGTGGGCACGAATTCGAAACGGTTCAGCCGCTTCTTGACCCGGTACGCTGCATCGATCAAGCTCTTGATGACGCTCGTATTCCTGGGCATCGGCCTCTGGCCAATCTATGATATTCTGCGCATCTGGGGCGTGGCTGACTGGGCGCCGGCACTCGGAATAGGACTTGTTTCCTCAAGCAGGTAGAGTGATAAAGACCTATCTGGGGTGTTACCCGTGTTTCCTGCGTCAAGCGTTGGACGCGGCGCGATTGGCCGGGGCCAGCGACGAGCAGCAAAAGACTATACTCGATCGTGTGCTGGAGATGTTGACACAGATCGCACTATCGAGTACACCGCCCGAGATCGGCGACCGGGTGCACCGCATCGTGCGCCAGGAGGTTGGTCATCGCGATCCGTATCGGGAGGCCAAAGAGACGAGCACGCGTCAGGCGCTGGCCCTCTACCCCCGGCTCAGGAAGTGTGTGCAGGAAGCGGATGATCCGCTGGATGTGGCCGTGCGGTTGAGCATCGCCGGCAATATCATTGACCTGGGCCCCCATCAACAATATGACCTGTGGGATGTGATCGAACGGGTGCTAACCCAGCCCTTTGCGATAGATGACCGAACAGCCTTTCGTGAGGCACTTGGCATGGCTGACCGGGTGCTCTACCTGGCAGACAATGCCGGCGAGACGGTCTTTGATCGGTTGTTGATTGAGGTCCTGCAGGTGCCGGTGGTCTATACAGTAAAGGGAGGCCCGGTGCTGAACGATGCGACGCGGGAGGATGCGCTCGCGGCTGGCCTGGACCAGGTGGCACAGGTCGTCGAGACCAGATCGGACGCTCCTGGCACGATCCTGGACCGCTGCTCGGACGAGTTTTGGCGGTTGTACAATGAGGTCGGGGTGATCGTGGCCAAGGGGCAGGCCAACTATGAGACATTGAGCCATGTGGGGCCAAAGGTGTTCTTTCTGCTGCAGGTCAAGTGTCCAGTCATCGCCCGTGATGCTGGTGCGGGGGTGGGGAGCTTTGTCCTGAAGCAGGGATAGCGGATTGGTCTGCAAAGGAGGTGTGGAGAATGCCAGGTGGAGATCGAAACGGATCGATGAACATGGGGCGGAGAGCAGGACACAGGAGGGGTACACGATGAGGATCGCCATTTCAGCAGACACTGACCAGGGACTGGACAGCGCAGTCAGTCCCCACTTTGGGCGCTGCCCCTACTTTGTGCTGGTGGACGTGGAAGGGCGGGAGGTGAAAGCGGTCCAGACCGTTGCCAACCCCTACTATGGCCATCACCAGCCGGGGCAGGTGCCTACCTTCATCCACAGCCAGGGGGCGGACGTCATGCTCACCGGTGGCATGGGCGGCCGTGCAGTGGAGTTCTTTCAGCAGGCTGGCATTCGTCCGGTGACCGGGGCCGGCGGCACCGCGCGCCGCGCCGTGGAGGAGTTCCTCAACGGTTCCCTGCAAGGGACTGCACCGTGCCGGGAAAGCGTCGAGCACGGGCACGGCCAGGGAGGGATCTGAGCGACTCAGTCTGGTGGCAGGCTGGCGCGTGGGGACATGGCTCTGAGAATCGCATCATAGGAGGTCAGCAAGGTATGACAGCCGACTTGGATCGTCTCGTTGAGGGACTTGAACGACAGGTTATGGAGCAGGCGCGGGCAGTTTATTCGGACAAGGTCATCCAGGAATTCCACAATCCCAAGAACGTGGGCCGCATGCCTGCCCCGGATGCCTGCGGGATCGTGCACGGTTGGTGTGGTGACACGATGGAGGTCTATCTGCGGCTGGATGGGGAGCGCATCGTGCAGGCCAGCTTTATGACCGACGGTTGCGGGCCGACGATTGCCTGTGCAAGCATGCTCACCCAGATGGCAACGGGGATATCGCTGGCAGAGGCGGCCAGGATCGAGCCGGAGGACTTGCTCGCCCTCCTGGATGGCCTGCCCGAGGAAAACGCCCACTGTGCCGAGCTGGCGGTGAACACACTGCGCGAGGCTATCACAAATGGGAACGAGTCAAGGATAGAGCGGTGAGATAGGGCATCTGAAGATGCGCGCAGGTTTCGCTCTCGACGTCTCGGTGGCCGAGAACGGAACGGGAGACCAATCCGGTTCTTTCGGAGGATGAGCATGCCGATCTACGAGTATCGATGTGAAGCATGCGGCGAGGGGTTCGAGGTGTTTGTGCGTTCACCCTCCCGGCAGGCCAATCCCACCTGTCCCAAGTGCGGGAGTCAAAAGGTGGAGAAGGCCATTTCGCTGTTTGGGGTTGGCGGGGCGACCACGGGCAACGCATCGCGTGCCTCATGTAGCTCCGGCTCTACCTGAACGCTGAGCCGCTAGGGGGCCGTGGGCCCCCAACAGCATGCGAGGGAAAATACAACCGATTACGCTTGGCCGTTTTGCAGGGTTGTTGGAGGATGCTCTGACCGCGGGTGCTGTGGAGGGCGCTTCAGAGTAATGGGGGCTCAGAGAGAGGAGAGGTTGGAGATGAGCATGGTAATGGCGCAGGTCAGCCTCTATCCGCTACGGCAGGCTTCGATCGGGCCAGTTATTCGCGCGGTAGTGCGTACCTTTGGTCAGCATGGGTTGACAGCTCGCATGGGTGAGATGAGCACTTTGGTGTGGGGGGAGGAGCAGGCGCTCTTTGCGGCGCTGCGAGACGCATTCCACCAAGCCGCGGAGAGCGGAGACACCGTGATGGCGGTGACTCTTTCCAATGCCTGTCCCTCGCCCGAGGAGCCGTGAAATGGGCCCTGGGGCCGTGGCCTTTGACGAGCATATCGCCGCTTACTATGAGGCCTGGTACGAGGCGCCCGAGGGCCGGCGGGCGGATGCATTGGAGAAAGCGTCGCTTTGCCGATTGCTGGGGAGCTTTCCCGGTGCCTCAAGTGTCCTGGAGGTAGGCAGCGGCACAGGGCACTTAACCCGGTGGCTGAACGAGCAAGGGTTGGCAGCAATGGGTCTGGACCTGTCGGCAGCGATGCTGGCACAAGCGCGGATGCTAGACGGCGCCCTGATGGTGCGGGGCGACGCCTGCCGGCTCCCCTTTGCCGATGGCACGTTCGACCTGGTGGCGTTGATCACCACGCTGGAATTCCTGGAAACTCCCTGGCAGGCGTTGGCAGAGGCGCTGCGCGTAACCCGGCAGGGATTGCTCCTGGGCGTGCTCAATCGGTGGAGCCTGCTTGGCCTGCAACGCCGGCTGGCCGGTCTCCTGCGGCCAACGGTCTATGATGCAGGTCGCTTTTACGGTGTAGGGGAGTTGAGGCGCTTGCTGCAGTCTGTCGCTGGTGAAGAGGCGAACATCGCGTGGCACACTACCCTGTTTCCCTGTGGGTGGCCGTGGCCGCGTATGACTTGGCCCTGGGGAGGGTTCATCGGGATGGCCTTGCGAAAAGAGGTCTCAACTGGCTGCTAACGGCCGGCGTTCATGTTGAGCATCTTTGGGAGGGAAAAGAGGCGAGATGCTTCTCTATAGCAAGAGAAGGGAGGAAGATGATCGGAAAGAGGGGGCGTAGCGCGCTGCCCTTTCGAAGGGCAGGCATTCGTATGCACCGTGAAGGAGGTGACTGAGATGACTCAGAATCGTGGAGGTGGTAGACGTGGAGGTGGGGCTGGTCGCGGCAGTGGACAAGGGCCAGGACGGATGGGCGGCGCCAAGGCCGCTGGGCCGGATGGCACCTGTGTGTGCCCCAATTGCGGGCATCGCAAGCCGCACACGATCGGTGTGCCTTGTTCCCGGGAAAAGTGCCCCAAGTGTGGAACGCAGATGACACGGGAGTGATAAACTAAAGAGGAGTCAGACATTGGACCATCACGTCGAGATCACCTGTCTGGTGGACAACGCCGCCGGGCGTGGCTCAAGCCTGTGGGGCGAGCACGGGCTGGCGTTTCTGATCGAGGCCGGGCCTGTACGGCTGCTCTTCGACACCGGCCAGAGCGGCGCGGTCTTGCTGCACAACACGGGGATGTTGGGGCTCGACCCGCGAACGTTCGACGCTCTGGCGATCAGCCACGCGCACTATGACCACACCGGCGGACTGCCGGCGCTGCTGGAGCAGGTCCGTCACGGCCTTCCGCTGTATGCGCACTCGGATCTGTTCCAAGAGCGGTTCTCCCGTCGCCAGGGGAAATCGACATCTATCGGCATGCCGCTGACGCGAGAAGCGCTGGCCGCGCAGACGACGCTACATCTGAGCGACCAGCCCCAAGAGGTGTGTCCTGGCATCTGGACGACCGGCGAGATCACCCTACGTCGAGAGCCGGAAGGACGCAGTGCACCTCACGTAGTCAAGACCCAGGACGGTTGGGCACCTGATCCCTATCGTGACGACATGTCCCTGGTTGTCGAGGTGCCTGGGGGGCTGGCCCTGCTCTGCGGCTGCTGTCACGCTGGGCTGCTCAACACGCTGGCCCATGTCGGGCGCACCTTCGATCGGCCGGTTGTCCTCATCGCAGGCGGCACCCATCTGGTCAGCGCCGACGCGGCGCACCTGCGGCGCGTCGGCGAGACGCTGCTCGAGCTCCGGTCGGTGCAGCGCTTGTACCTGAACCACTGCTCGGGAGAAGGGGCGTTTCACGCGCTGTGGCTGGCGTTGGGAGCGGATGTCGTCCGTCCCTGCCCGGCTGGGACGCGGCTCGATCTGGAGGCACTGCGATGATCGTGACTGTAGCGAGCGGCAAAGGGGGCACGGGCAAGACCACCGTGGCCGTCAACCTGGCCCTCAGTCTGGCAGCGCGAGGCGGCAATCCGGCCGCGCCGTTGCTGCTGGACTGCGATGTGGAAGAGCCGAACGCCGCCCTGTTCCTCAAGCTGGCCATCGAGGATCGCCGCGATGTTGGACAGATGGTGCCGGAGATCGATCTCGCCCGGTGCACCTACTGCGGTCGTTGCGCCGAGGTCTGTCAGTACCATGCCATCGCTGTGGTCGGCAAGAGGGTGCTTGTTTTCCCTGAGTTGTGCCACGCCTGCGGCAGTTGCGCCCTCAACTGCCCGACCGGAGCGATCCACGAGGTGCTGAACGTGATGGGCGTGCTGGAGCGCGGTTGGGCCGGGCCGGTCGAGTTTGCCCAGGGGACGATGAACGTGGGGGAGCCCATGGCCGCGCCGATCATCCGCCAGTTGAAACGCTGGACGATCCCCTCCGATCGAGGGGATCGTCCGATCATCCTGGACGCATCGCCGGGCACGGCCTGTCCCGTGGTGGAGGCGATGCGCGGGGCGGACGCAGCGTTGATGGTGACCGAGCCGACTCCCTTTGGCCTGCACGACCTGCGGCTGGCGGTGGAGGTGGCGCGCGACGAGCTGGGGCTGCCTGTTGGCGTGGTGATCAACCGCGATGGCGTGGGCGACCGGGGAGTGGAAACCTACTGCGCAGCCGAAGGGATCCCCATTCTGATGCGCATCCCACTGGACCGGCGCATCGCCGAGGCCTATTCGGAAGGGATACCGCTGGTCGAGGCGTATCCCACATATCGGGAGCGGTTCGTGGGGCTCTGGAAGCGACTGGAACAGCTTGTACATCGCCAAGGAGGCCATTGCGGCCAGGAGCGGAAGCGTTGAAGCAGATGGTGATCTTGAGCGGAAAGGGGGGCACAGGCAAGACGACCGTCGCCGCGGCGTTCGCTCACCTGGCCTCCCAGGAACTCGCCATCGTTATGGCCGATGCGGACGTGGATGCGGCCAACCTGGAGCTGGTGCTGGACCCGGTGAGACAGGAGGAGCACGACTTTGCTGGCGGCAAGGTGGCGGTGATTGCCGGGACCAAGTGTACGGCCTGCGGCACCTGCCATCAGGTGTGCCGGTTCGAGGCGGTGATCCCTGGCGACGAAGCGTATCGCGTGGACTCGTCTGCCTGCGAGGGGTGCGCCGCCTGCACCTATCGGTGCCCTGTGGAGGCGATCCAGATGGTGGAACAGCGGGACGGGCAGTGGTTCCGCTCGGACACCCGCTTCGGTCCCCTCTTCCACGCCTGCCTCCATGCCGGGCGAGAGAACTCGGGCAAGCTGGTTACGCTGGTCAAGCAGCAGGCCCGGCTGCTGGCGCAGGACACCGGAGCGACATTGCTGCTGGTGGACGGCCCTCCGGGCATCGGCTGCCCGGTTATCTCTGCCTGCGCGGGGATGGACCTGGCGCTCCACGTGGTCGAGCCGACGCTCTCCGGCATACACGACCTGGAGCGCGTGATGGCGACGACCGATCACTTTGGCGTGCCATCGCTGGTGGCGATCAACAAGGCGGACCTGAACCGGGCGCGCGCCGACGAGATCGCTGCCTTTTGCGCCAGCCGGGAGGTGGAGCTGGTAAGCTGCGTTCCCTATGACAACGTCGTCACCCGAGCGATGGTGCAGGGCCAGCCGGTGACGGCATACGGCGACGGCCCGGTCACGGCGGCACTGAGGGATACGTGGGCGCGGGTCAGGAAGCGGCTTTTCTCGGACGACGTGGGCCCCCGAGAAGGGGGGCGACCATGGTAGACCAGGACGCGCTGCGCCAGGCTGTCCTCGCCCGGCTCTCCGCCGTCATCGATCCCGAGACAGGGGTGGACGTGATGCGCATGCGGCTGATCGAGGATCTGATGGTGGATGAGCGGGGCGTGGTGCGCTACAGGTTCCGCCCTTCCTCTCCGCTGTGTCCCCTCGCGGTGCCGCTGGCGCTCTCGATCTGCGAGGCAGTGGCTGAGGTGGATGGCGTGAGCCATCAGGAGATCGAGGTGGTCGGTTACATCCAGGCCAGGGAACTGAACGCCATCCTGCGGGAGGTCACAGGATGATCGCTTTCGGACCAGTTCCTTCCCGGCGACTGGGGCGGAGCTTGGGGATCAACAACATCCCGCCCAAGATATGCACCTATTCCTGCACCTACTGCCAGTTGGGCCGCACCATCCAGGTGCATGTAGAGCGCCAGGCATTCTACGAGGCCATGGACATCCTGAGCGAGGTGCGAGACAAGGTCGAAGCAGCAAGAGAAAAGGGGGAGCTGGTCGACTATCTGACCTTTGTGCCCGACGGGGAGCCCACGCTGGACGCCGGGCTGGGTCGAGAGATCAGGTTGCTGAAGCGTCTCGGCATTCCCATCGCCGTGATCACCAATTCCTCCCTCATCTGGCAGCCTGAGGTCAGGGAGGATTTGATGGAGGCGGACTGGGTCTCCCTGAAGGTGGACTCGGTGCAAGAGCCAGTGTGGCGGCGGATCGATCGCCCTCATCGGAGCCTGCGGCTGGCCTCGATCCTGGATGGAGCACTGGCCTTTGCGCGTTCCTTCCGGGGGAGGCTGGTGACAGAGACAATGCTTGTCGCAGGCGTCAACGATGGCGAGGCGCATCTCGGGGAAGTGGCTGGCTTTCTCGCCCGCCTGCAGCCGGCCATGGCCTACCTGGCTGTGCCCACCCGGCCGCCGGCGGAGGGATGGGTACGGCCGCCCGACGAGGAGGCAGTGAACCGGGCCTACCAGATCTGGAGCGAGAAGCTGAGGCAGGGCGAGTACCTGATCGGCTACGAGGGGGATGCCTTTGCCTGTACCGGCGCCGCCGAAGAGGATCTCTTGAGCATCACCGCCGTCCACCCGATGCGGGAGGACGCCGTGGGCACGTTTCTGGCGCGGGCCGGGCGGGACTGGTCCACAATTCACGGCCTGCTGGCTCGGGGGCAGCTCATGGAGATGGAGTACCAGGGACGAAAGTTCTACATGCGGAAACTCGGTAGAAGGCATGGATGAGAGGAGGCCCAGGAGGGCCAAGGGCCAAGGAGACGAGTCCAATGCGAGAGCTGATGAGACGGTTCCTGACCCGATATGGTGTTGATGTCGATCGCCTCTTGCGGAGCGTAATGGTGATCTTGGCAGCGATCGTCCTGGGCAGTATTCTCTTTACGCCACCCGACCTGCCTGTACCGGTCGGAGGTGTCGATGGCGACCCGTCGATCACCTCCGAGAGCATGGAAGGGCGAATCACCCGTGTACTCTCCGAAGAGGCGTTCGAAACAGGAGGTAGTACCCAGTACGTGCAACAGATGGAAGTGGAGATCACGTCGGGAAGCATGCAGGGACAGACGGTGATCACCGAACACGGTGATGTGATGGTCACAGCCCGATCCAGCCGGATGAGACCGGGGATGCGGGTCATGGTTGAGCACACCTCGGGCCCGGTTGGGCAGAGAACCTATATCAGCGGTATCATCCGCCGCCCGGCGCTCGCTGGCCTGGTGGTGCTCTTTGTGGTGCTGACGGTCTTGGTCGGCCGGTGGACGGGAATACGCTCCCTGGTTG
>Ga0315274_10005399_pt1 | contig 18684 bp, 21 predicted proteins | sample YL17G02_20_MG_FD_203700 | JGI IMG/M metagenome (GOLD analysis project Ga0315274, IMG submission 203700) | Sediment microbial communities from Yellowstone Lake, YNP, Wyoming, USA - YL17G02_20 | ecosystem: Environmental > Aquatic > Freshwater > Lake > Sediment | place: USA: Wyoming | collected... | reverse complement strand
CCAACAGCAACGTTGATCCCTGCCCCAGGTGCCGCGGCACCGGCCACGCCAGGAACCCCGTGGCCTGCGGATGGTGTGGTGGCTCGGGCCACCGCAGCGTCGCGGCGTTGGCGAAGGCCCGCGGCGAGCATGTCGAGGCGACGATGAAGTTCCTGGAGGAGACCTCAAGCAAGGTCAACGGGGCGACGATGACGTTCCCGTGCTTCGTCTGCGAGGGGGGTCTGGTCCCCGTGGAGTGCTCGTGGTGCCGCGGCCTCGGCTCCCGCGAGGCATACCTGGACCAGGAGTGGTACGAGGCTCTCGACCAAGTGGCGGGGGAGCATGGCCTCTACATCGAGAGTGGTGAGGGCGACCCCTGCGACCTCCTTGCCACCATCTCCGTGGAGGCCGACGAGGAGGGGGATGAGGAGCCGGGTGGGGATGAGTGCCCACCCCAGGCCCCCGCCCTGCCGATGGAGGCACCCAGGGGCATGGGGTTTCGAGGGTAGCGCAACCGAGCAACGGCAACAGGAGAATCGCAATGAGTCGAATCGTCTTCCGCGGCTACGACCCCGACCCCAAGAGCGAGCAGAAGGACAGGCAGGATGCCGAAGACGAGATTCTGCGCCACAACCTCAAGCTCATCATGGACGCCGCGGAGCGAATCCTCGGCAACCCCCAGCACTTCTTCTGCCAACCCGTCTCCGCCTTCTTGTCCACCGCCTACGTCGCAGGAGGCCCGATCCCGCTGGGCATCCTCGTGACCCTCTGGAAGGAAGGGAAACTGCTGGACAAGTGCCAAGCGTGCGGCGGGGTCGTCCACATCATCGGCGCGGGCGGGGCCCTCAGCATGAACTCGTGGTGGGGCTACTGCGCCGAATGCGGAGCACCGCAACACGGTTCCAAGAAGACGTTTTGGGCCGATACTTGTGCCCCAATCCACAGAATGTGGCAGCAATACCCCAATCGAACCATCATCAGGCGGGGTACGCATGCGGCCTACATTCGCAAGGGGAACCGCGTCGAGAGAGTCGTGCCCGATGTGGTAGTCGCGCGTAGGATCGAGGCCCCCCCCCTGGCTGCGCTCATCGAGGAACTGAGGCGGCCCGAGCCGTTGCCCCAGGCGCACGAGGGCCCGCTGGGCGGCCCTGTGGTAGTTGGCAACGAGGCCAGGTGCCTGACCCCAGTGGCCGCGCCGGCTGTCGGCGGTGCCGCAGGTGCATTCCACTTCGGCAAGACGCAGAACGGCGAGCCGGCCCTCTCGCCGCGGGCGATCTCCGAGGCTGTGGTCTTGCCGCCCGACCCCGACCTGCCGCCGGCAACCCACCCGCAAGCCCCGCGACCCGGTTCTCCCCTGCCCCTCGTGCCAACTGGCCTAGCCACGCTCGACAGATGCCTTTCGGGCGGGCTTCCCTCCGGTGCCCTCACCTATGTGGCCACCGACTGGCGCGGGGACGCGAGGGCGCTCATGCTCACCATCTGCGGGCGGCACCTCTTGGCGCGCCCGGGGGCTGTCGCGTATGCCGCGTGCGAGCGGCCAGAAAGCGTTATGGCGACCCTCGCCAAAGGGCGGGTGAGCAGCAATAACCCATATCCCCTCGCCCGTGCGACCGCGGAGGACAGGGCGGAGTATGAGGCGGCGCTGCGTGCCGTCGAGGAAGCCTCATTCTACTTTGTCCCAATCCCACTGGGTCACTCGATGTATCTGGGGGACCTCATTGCGTCAGTGCGGCTAGTGCGGGAAGCGGAGCCGCTGGGGCTGTTGCTCATCAGCGACCTCTCTGCGCTCAGGCTGGAGGAGGCCGGCGGGTATCCGCCAGGGCCAGTCGTGGTCAGGACCCTTCAGGAACTCGCGGCTTCACTGCGAGCGCCCGTCGTCGTGGCGCTCAGCCCACGCGGGGAGCACGGGGCGGGCTCCAACGAGCCATTCACGCTCCCGCAGGAAGAGGTCCAGCGATACGTGAGGTCGGGCACCGACGCCTGCCTGCTCCTGGGGCGCTTGCCGTTCCCTGACCATCGCGTAAGGCACCTGACCGTCACCATCCATGTGGCGTCACACCCTCTCGGCATGAACGGGGGTGTCGTCCATTACGATTTCGACCACTTCACCAAGAACCTCCACGAGATGGAAATCCGTCGGTCAGACCCGGAATCACTGATCTGTTAGGAGTTCGCTGATGCACATGCCACTGTGGTGCCTGCTTCGCCGGCACAGATGGATGCTGGGGATCAAAGGGACGATCCGTGGTGCCGACATGCACCCGCCGGGTGCGGGTGCGTACCTCCCGCCGTGGAAAGACATCGCGGTGCGGATTGAGCATTGCCCCTACTGCGCCGCGGTCAGGGCCGTGGCGTCGTGGGACAACGAGGAGACCACGATCTCCTTGGCATGGGCGTTGTGGCACCTTTGGGGAGGGGGTAAGAAGTGAGGCCGCTCCGGTGCTTCTTCGGCATTCATCACTACGGGTTTCGCCACCGCGCCCAGGTGGAAGTCCTGGAACCGACCCCGCTGCCCCTGGTGGGGGAAGTCGTGGTCCCGTAGGGGGCCACGGCTGCCCTATCAACCCATAGGAGTCCACTGATGGCTCGTCGTACCCATCCTGTCCTCACCGGTGGTGTCCGGTTCAAGTTCGAGGCCGATCTCAAGATCGCCCTCGACGCGGTGCGGCATGCGTTGAAAACCACAGAGGAACCGATGATGGATGAGTTCCTCGCCCCCTATGGCCGTGCCGATGTCCTCATTGACATCCATGAGGCCGAGAAGCGCCTCACCACTGTCCTGGCCGATCTCGACGCCCTGCCCGCCAAAGTGGAGTTTGAGTTCAAGGAGGACTGAACCCGTGCCCCAGAACTGCTCAAGCGGGGGTGCGGACCAGCCCGTAATGGCCTCAGCAAGGCCCATGGGAGGCCCGTACAGCCCCGATCAGGGCTCCACTGGACCATCCCCGGGGCCATTGGGCAGCAGTTCCCGCCGCAAGGCCCCCGTGGGGCACTGGCCCAGAGGCGCTCAGCGACCCCCGCGCCCAGCGCCGCGAGGCCATTGACACCTACGTCGAGGCCCTGAGCTACCCAAAGGGTGCCCGTGGGGCCATCGTGGCCGTTCGTGGCAGATTACCGGCCTCGACCTCTTCGACAAACCGGACACGCTCCGCCGTGTCTGGCCGAGGCTGCTCAGTGGCCATGTCCTCGACGCCCTCGGCGGACGGCCATTGAGGGCCAAGCCCCTCACGGCAAGGCGGCTGAGGGCGTTGCTGGAACACCTCGGACAGGTTCCCTGCCAGCCGTGCCCATCCGTGGGCATAGGCGAGGACTGGCGGTTCGAGTCCGAGGCCGTCGTCGGCCAGGCACTTGTGGCCGAGGGAGCCTGCATCCACGTGTGTGTCTTTCCCAACGGCGATGCCCAGATTGTGGAGCTGCCCAGGCCGAGCATCAGACCGCCGTCTCTCCGACGCCACCTGGGTCCAGCCTGCCCTCTCTGCTCGATGGGCCATGAGATGCCGGTGGGAGCCGGGGCAGGGCAAGCCTCAGCGGCCCCGGCGCTGACTGGGCGCCGCGCCGACCATGGGACAGGAACCCAGGCGATGCCCACACGAGAACCCACACGGGGACCCAATGTGCTCGACAGGTTAGGCTTGTTGACTTGCGCTCGCCTCGCCGGCCGCCTCGGGGGGGCAGTGGCGTCCGTCCCCATCATGGAGGGCCGCAGGGTGATTGCCTACAGGTGCCGGTGCGGGGAAGGTGTATGACCTGGCCGACGACAAGGCCGGCGCGCGGGCCAAGTGCGGGGGGTGCGGCACTGTGGGGCGGGTGGCCACACTGGCTTCCGCGTCCGTCGTGAAGACCGTGGTTCGGACCTCGGGGGCCTGGCTGTACACAAGGTCGGTCCCGCGCGGCGCTTGACTCTCCCACGCGAGAGGGTTATATATTCGGGCGGCTCGCCTTCTCACCTTGGTCTCCCGCAACGACACGATTGGGGGGGGGCGGGCGGACACGACGGCCTCTGAACCAGAGACGATGGGGGGTCCTGATGCCCGAGGCGCTGTTGCCAGGGACAGAGGTTGAAGCCAGGGGCCTGCGCTGGGAGGTGGTGTTCTCGCAGCAGCTCGGCCAGCAGACGCTCTATCGCCTCCGCGGCGTAGAGGGGGCGGTCAAGGGGCAGGAGCTTGACCTTCTCTCGCCCTTCGAGCCAATCCAGGCGAACCAAGCCGACCTCCGCCCCGACAGGGCGACGACCCTCCGAAACTGGCTCGTCTACCATCAGGCATTCCTGCTCGAACAGGCGCTCGGCCCCGACACGCTGCTGGCGGTTCAGCCGGGCCGCCTCCGCCTGGAACCCTACCAACTCGTGCCCGTGATGCGGGCGCTCCGAATGAGCCGCGTCCGCCTCCTTCTCGCGGATGGCGTCGGCCTCGGCAAGACCATTGAAGCGGGCCTGGTCATCACGGAGTTGATGGCCCGCCGCCTCGCCCACCGCCTCCTCGTCGTGTCTCCCGCAGGCGTGCTTCTCGAAGAGTGGCGCACGGAGCTTCTCGAACGCCTTGGCCTCCGCATGGAGGTCATAGACCGCGCCAAGCTCCAGGAGGTCACGCGCCAGCAGGAGCTTGGAGCCGTCCCCTTCGATTTCATCCCCCTCGGCCTCGTGTCCATTGACTTCCTCAAGCAGGAGCGCATCCTCGACCTCCTGGAACGCTCCAGCTACGACATCATCGTGATTGACGAGGCCCATCACTGCACCGACCTCGGCATCGCTCAGAACCGCGAGGACTCTCTCCGCCGCCGCATGTCAGAGGCGCTCGCCCGGCGCTGCGACTCGCTGCTGCTTCTCACCGCCACGCCCCACGACGGCAACGACCGCTCCTTCGCCTCCCTCTGCGAGCTGCTCGACCCCTCCCTCGTGGACGGCAAGGGGGTGCTCCGCGGCCAACGCTACCGCGACCACGTGGTTCGCCGCCTCAAGAGCCACCTCGGCGACAAGTTCAAGGAGCGCATCGTCCACCCGATCCCCGTCGCCCCCAACGAAAGGGATCACCCCCAGTTCCTGGCCTTTCACCGTCGCCTCGTGGAGTTCATTGTCCCTCAGCTCCGCCGCGCCTTCCACGCGAAGCGCTATAGCGAGGTTCTCGCATTCATCTCCCTGCTGAAGCGTTCCGTCTCGACGGTTGCCGCATGCCGAGCTACGCTTCAAACCATCCTCACCCGCTACGAGCAGATCATCGCCGAAGAGGCCGAGAGCCAGGAGAGCCGCCGCGAGCGGCTCAGCACACTCCGCGACTATCGCCGCAAGCTCGAACGCTTCGGCACCCTCAGCCACGACGAGGAGCAGGAGCAGGTGTTCCTCGAAGCCGAGGACATCGCCCAGGAACTCGCCAGTTTGGAACGCGAGGTCCGCTCAGGCACGTCCAGGATGACCCGCACGGCAGGCGCGATGGAGCAACTGGCCGAGCTGTACGATCTCGCCTCCGCTACGGTGGGCCAGGACCCGAAGCTCGACGGGATCGCCGACCAAATCCGTACCATCCGAGGCGAATGCCCAAGCGCCAACGTCCTCGTCTACACCGAATACATTGACAGCCAGGATGCCGTTTCCCAGTACCTCAGGCGTCAGGAACTCGGTGAAATCCTGACTCTCAGCGGCAAGGACGATGAGCCGACCCGCATGAGGATCACCGAGCGCTTCCGCACCCGCCACAACCAGGTCCTCGTCAGCACCGATGCCTCCGCCGAGGGCATCAACCTTCAGGAGCGCTGCTACCATCTCATCCATGCCGAACTGCCCTGGAACCCGAACCGCCTGGAGCAGCGCAACGGCCGCATTGACCGCTACGGCCAGACTCACAACCCCATCGTCCGCTACCTCTTCCTGCGGGGCACCTTCGAGGAGAGTATCCTTCTGCTCTTGATCGGCAAGTACGAGCGCCAGCGTAAGGCGCTGACGTTCGTGCCCGACACTCTCGGTGGCGCAACCTCGTCTTCCGAAGCGGGCGCAGCTCGGTTGCTCAAGTGCTTCCTGGACGAAGACCAGAAGCTTTTCAAGCGAGGCGAGACGCTCTTCAGCTTCGATGAACCCGAGGAGGTGAACCCCGAGAGCCCTGCTATCAAAGAGCTCATGGAGGAAGTCGAGCGCGGCTTCCGAGGTTTCCGCGAAGCGACCAAGACGCACTCCTGGCTTGGCGCCATAGGCGCGCATGCTGACGCGAAGTCCGTCGAGGACGCCGACGCCGCCCGCAAGAGCGGCCAGGCCGAGGCCGTGGACCTCGCCCGATTCGTCCTCGACGCCATCCTGCTCGACGGCGGCTCCGTCGAGGAAGGCGACGGCATCCACATCGTCACCCTGCCCCCCGACTGGCAGCACGGGCTGGACGACATCCCAGGCTATGACCCCGACTCCCGCCGCATCCGTCTCACCACAGACATTGACGTGTTCCGTGACGCGGACGACAACCCCGTCGGCTTCCTGGGCCGCGCCCACCCGCTCGTCCGCCGGGCGCTCGACCGCGTGCGCAACATCAGCTTCGGCGGCCAGGCCGAGCGCGACCAGGACCGCCGCGTCAGCGCCGCCAATGCCCCCGTCGGCGAGCCGCAACTCCTCTTCACCTTCCTGGGGCGGGTCTCCAGCCGGGCCGGCCGCGAGTTCGAGCGCGTCCTCGCCGTCCGCATGAAACAGGCCGGCTGCGTTGCCCGCTACTGCTCTGCCGACGAGTGGGCGCCCCTCCGCGACCCCGAGAAGGCCATCCCCACCCGCGACCTCTGGCAAAGGCACTTCGCCGCGTGGGGCGACGCGGCCGGCGACCCGGCGAAGGCCGCCGCCCTCGAAGCCTTCCAGCCCATCGCCAAGGAACTCATCGCCGAACGCGCCAAGGCTCTCAACGCCGAGAAGCGCCGCCAGGAGGAATGGCTCGCGCAGCGCTGTAGCGACCTCGTGGACGAGGCCCGGAAGCAGCCGCGCGAAGCCCCCACCCTGTTCGACCAGACACCCATCCGTCCCCCGAGCCAGGACTGGCTCACCCTCAGTGACCCCCGCAAGCGCCTCGCCGCCCTTGGCTCCGACCGCAGCGTCCATCCCAAGCTTCGCGGCGAGGCTGAGACAGTCCTCCGAATCGACAAGGAGCGGATGGAGCGCCTCGACGCCTGCCTCGCCCTCGGCCAGCCCGAAATCCTGCCCCTCGGCCTCCTGATGCTCGTGCCGGAGCGGGAGGTGCCGCGTGGCTTTTGACCTCTCCACCTGCACCTTCCTCGGCCCCGCGCTCCCCGCCCCTTTCGTGAAGCTCGACCTCGAAGCCGAGCTGCACAGGGCCAAGCTCCTCCCCAAGAGGATTGGCGACGAAGGCTATGCCCTCCAAGACTCCTGGGACGCCTATCGCCGTAAGCTCCGCGAGCTGATCGCCCAGGGCGGCGCCATCCGCGTCCTCAACCACGTCATCGAGCCGCTCGTCGCCCGCCTCGGCTACGCGAAAATCGAGCAGGCCGACCTCGTCCGCACCCGCCTGGAGCCCGACAAGGGCGAGAGCGGCGGCTGGAGGAGTTTGTCGTGCGTCTCTCCGAGGTCCGCGTTCGCCTGTGGCAGAAGACACCGGTTTGGGAGCAAGCGATGGTCTGCACCGACAGCAGCTGACGTGAGGACGGCGGCCCGCCAGGCAGGACAGTCGGGATGTGGGGGAGACTCTGCCCTCGTCCGGGCGGCGCCCCGCTTCGGCGTATCTGCCGGGCAGGGAAGATGCCGGACGAAGCGGCGAAGAGCCGTCGGCGGAGGTCAACCCACCCGACCGGGGCCTTCCGGAGCGCTTACAGACCGACCTGCAATCGCGCACCCACCCCGCCCGCCAGCGGCTCTGCAGGCTTAGCGAACGATTAAGGTGTCCTCATTCACACTTGACAGACGCCTCTCCGGGGTGTATAAACACTTGTCACAAGCTCCCAGGGTGCGGATTTGGCCTTTGTTAGGGAGCGGCACCGGTCATGTCACATCCCGCTGAACTCCTCCTGGATCTGACGTTGTCCCCCACCGATGCGGTGAGCCGCCCGGGCCTTCATCATTCCCTGGGCCAGACGGTGGTAGAGTTCGATCGGTTCACCCGCACGCACATGCAACGAATCTCGAACGTGGAGTTCAGCCCGCATGCGCTGACGCACATTGACCTGCCCGACTCGGTAGGCCTCTCTCCTCAGAAGCCGATGGGGAAGGGGATACCGGGTACTCGCGAGTGGTTGTGGTGCGAAGCCGTTATCGTCAACCTCCTGAGCAAGCGCGAATTCCTCAAGGAGTATTTTGCAGATCTGCGTTGGCCCATTTCCTTTCACGATTTGCCGATCATACGAGAGCGGCTCTCGGCCAGGCAAACGAGGGAGAGGCTGAGGACGGGATTGCGCATACCGAAGCGGACCCTTAGCCAGATAGCCAAGCGTAACGGCGGGTTCCGGGAGAAGCTGGTGATCCTTCACACCGGGTGGGACTACTTCGTGCCCCGCAGCACGGAGCTGGGCCATCCTTTCTGGGTCGGTCTGCACCCTTACTTCCTGTTCCCCTACTTGCCCGAGGAAGCGGCGGAGTTCCTGGTCGACTCTGGGGCGCTGGGGGTCGGAATGGACACTGCGAGCGCGGAGCCCCCGGAATGGATGTGGAGGCTGAACCCGCTCTTGCGCGAGCACCTCGGCGAGGCCGCCCGCCGGGAACGGGGGTTTGGGCCGGTACATAGGCGGCTTCTCGGGAGGCGGGTTGCCGTTATCGAGAACCTGTCGATCCCGGTCTCCGTGTACGGCAAGAAGCCTGATCCCTCGAGCTTCGCGGCCCTTTTCCGCTCCCGACGCGGCTGGGTGCAACCGGCATCTGTGGACGGTAAGGTGCTCGTTATCCCCTTCATCATGAGCCCACAACGTGAGGCCGTTGTGGTGAAAGTGTACTTCCGATCCAATGCGTGGCAGGGAGAGGGGGAGAGCCATGGCTAAGCGGCACCCCAAGGGCACGGACAGTTCTCTCGTCATCATCGACATGTCGATGCTCATAGCCCTGGTCCGATCAGAGGACCCCCTGCATCCCGTCGCGGCGGAAGCCTTCTCGCGCCTGAAACGCCCGTGCCGGTTCGCCGTGTGTGAGGCGACGCTGGAGCGGCTGGCCCAGCGACTCGAGGAGACACGGCTCGCCGTGCGCGTGCTGGAGGCGGTGGCGCCAGAGCTGTACGAGGCGGAGTACGAGAAGCACCGGGCACGGACGTTGGCTCCGCACTTCGTCCTGGCATATCGCAACTCATACGACGCCTTCGTCCTGGAGATGTTCACCGCGCTCTCGGACCTGATCAGGGACCACAGCATCGAGATCCTGCCTCCCCCCAGGGATGCCAAAGCGTCCCGTCAACTTACCGGGAAGATCCTCGAGCTCTTGCCAAACGAGGAAGGCCCCCGCGCAGCATACGTCGCGACGCTCCTCACCACAGCCGTCGAGGCCGCTCGAGATGGCGTCCGCCATTGCGCGATCTGGACTCTTCACCCGAGCGTGGCGCATTACGAGCTCGTGGCCAAGCTCGCGGGACTCAAAGGAGTCTCGCTTGGGGTCGGCTCCCTGGCCGTGACCCATGGAGAGGGGGCATCGTGATGGCGAAGCGAAAGACGAAAAAAGAGGAAGATTCCCCGTTCGACCTCACCCGCGCCATCAACTTCACCGCTGACTGGGGTGATGCATTCGCGCATCATGGCACTACGCTGAATCGCTACGAGAGGGGCCTCCTGGCTCCCCTGGGGCCGGAAACCGAGCAGGAGAGGATGTGGACGAGCTTCCGGGTCCATCTGTCTCCTCACAGCGTGACCCACATGGACCTCCCGTGGGCGCTGGCGCGCATGTCGCCCGATTATGCTAGCTTAGCAGGTCAGAAACTGCGGATGGCCAGGTACACGACGACACTCGTTTTCGATGCCATCGTCCTGGACCTCAGGGACAAGCAGCGCTTCCTCGAGGGCGCGCTGGCCTCAACGCCGCTCGGTGAATTCAAGCCCGTCAGGAGGCTGGAACCGGAGGAGGTGAGGGACCTGAACACTGATCTCCTGATCACGAGACGCGACATCCTCGGCGCCCTGCAGGGAGCGGAGAACCCCACCCGCGAGCACCTCGCGCTCAAGGAGCGTTTCGTGGTCCTTCACACAGGCTGGCGCGAGCGATACGCAAAGGGATGGCATGACCTCAGCAACCCTGCGTGGGAGTTCCTCCACCCCTACTTGACCCATCCCTACCTGAACGATGAGACCGCCGACTGGTTGGTCCGCTGCGGAATCAAGGGGATTGGGATCGACTCCTCTAACATGGAGTGCCCGCTCTACATGCTTGACCCCGATCTAGCGCCGAAGTACGCGGAGGTCCAAAGGGAGTACTGGCGGAAGACGGTGTCGTCCAACGGGCTCTTCGAGCCTGTCCACGGACGGATTCTGCGATCCGGCACGCTCCTGGTCGAGAGCTTGGCGATCTACAGCCGGGATCTGGACCCTTACTACCGCGGGCACCTCATTCGCGGCAAGCTCTGGTCCTTCCCTCTTCATATTCGCAACCTTCCGGACAGTTGCCTGACCAGCATCATCTTCGAACCGGAGAGGAGTGATGGCCCCGAACAAGAGAGCGCCTGAGCCGGAGCCCCTCCAGGATCAGGAAAACAGCTCGGGCGGAATAGGCCCGACTGGACAACCTGCCGAGCCGAGATCCCCCGGCAGACCCTTGGGGACCCAGATGGTCGAAACCCGTAAGGGCCCCCCGAACCTGACCGCGCCTCGGGGTGAGCCGCCTGCGGGTCTCCCGGATATTCAGCCTTTGCCTTCTGAGAGGCTGGCTACGCCACTCGGGTGGCTGGCAGCAGCCGCAGAGCAAGCAAGGAAGCACGCGGAATCAGCGCCACTCCCACAAGAGGACACGCAGTTGTTCCGGGATTGCCTTAGGGAGATCCGGGACAATGTCGAGTTCATGAGCCACGAAATGGCTGGAGAAGAGAATTACCCGGAGCTGGCGCAGGCCGTGGACTTCCTATGCAACGCAGTTGGTACCGCCGTCCCCGACGACTTGCGCCACGGCCTTGCTACGGTGGTCCTGGAGGCCGTCCGAATCTTGCGCCGACCGAGCTTTGGGCCGAAGGACTTGGACGCGATCAGAAACATTCTCTACCCGGGTAAGTGACAATGGAGGGAGGCCGGATCGAATTCCGTTTTGAGGCCGAGCGCGGATAGAGGGGCAAGACTGTGTGGCAACGGGATGCGTACGCGGACGGCGCGGCGGTGCGGGAGCACCTGTTCCGCCCAGCGGGGGCCACCGGGGGTGGCCCGTACCCTGGTGATGCCAGGAACGATGCCGCTTTGGTGCCCCCGGTACAGCGCTGGAGCGCACGCTTCGCCCATGTCTTCCGGTACGGCACACGCGTACGGCTCCCCTCCCCCACGAAAGGGCAGTCTCTGCGAGAGACCGTCGTGAGCCTGGTTCGGGCCTACCGCTCGGTCAGCGCTGCGCTGGACAGGAAGGGTGTGAGCCTTAAGCAAGAGATGGAGCGGTTGCGAAGCGATGATGGCCTGACGTTTGACCTGGTCCGGTCCCTTGCCGAGGACTGGGCGCGGATCAAGGACAAGCCGTGGTATGAGGGCACTGTTATCGGCGCCGTGCGCACCAGCCTGGACGCGGAGATCCGACGCTGGTGGTACCAGACGCAGGAGCTTGAACGCGATGTTGACTGCCCTTACGCGAGCGAAGGCATATACCTCGACCCCGCTGGGCGATGGAATGTTGGCCTGCGCTGCGAAAAGGCCGGCAACCGGCCAGTGTGCAACGTTCGGGAGGTCCTCGGCGAGCTGCAGCTGGCTCCCGGGGCCCCCGCCGCTTCCTCCGTCGCTCAGGATATCCTTCGACTGCAGCAGGAGTGGCCCAACGCGACGACGCGCGCTCAACTGTGTCAGAGGCTGGCTCCTGTGCTGCTCGCCGCGCGCCTGCCCGACGGCGCCATAGCTCATACGGGCGCCCGCAAGTCGCTCTGGGCAGTGCTGGAGTCATTGGGCAAAGACCCAAAACGTACTTGCTGCTCCCGGAGATACCCACGCGAGAGGAGTGTGAGCCCCGATCTCGCCACGGTCCGCTTCTGGACGCAGACGCCGCGTGGTTACTGGTTGGGCGATGGAAGGCTGAGCAATGTGTCCTTGTCGGGCGCCGAAGTCACCCTGGATGCGCCCTTGACGATCAAGGGGACTGTTCGTCCTCCCGAATTCGTGGCGGGGAACCCCATCTGGCTCGTCTTTCTGCGCCGGGAGGTCGAGAAGGGGTCGGTCTTGCGCGGGACGGTTGCCTGGGTTGGAGATGGGGTACGGAAGGGGAAATGCGGGCTCCGGTACGTTGAACTGAACGAGGCGCGTCTCCGGACGCTCTATAGCCTCTTTAGGCCTGTGCACGAGGCCGCGATTGCCGGGGAATAGGAGGGGATCTGGTGAGCCGCAGTGCCGCAGCTACCGCGCAGAGCACCGTCCTGAGGCGCGAGCTTGGGCGCCTCGTCGGAGAGCTCGACAGGGGGATCCTCCCAGAGGGGTGCAGGGGGCCTGCAATCTGCGATAGCGTGTCCTCGGAGCAGCTAGAACGGGCCAAGGGCGCCACCCGGGCGCTCCTGGCGGGACTGCTGGGCTATCTCGAAGATCGCCGGGACGAAGAGACGGCGACCCGTCGGCGATCGCCGTCCTTCGCGCCGCTGGCGACGAAGGGTGGACTGCTGAAGGCCGTGCGCGCCGTGCTCTCAGAAGCGGCTCGCATGCGCAATAAAGCCCAAGACGACGATGCCTTCTTGGAGGCACGGTATGCGGCTCTGTATGAGGCCGTGCGTGTCCTGGCCCGGAAACATTCCGGCCTTCCAGAGCTGCCGGAACGCGAGCGCGATCCGCGCGTGGGGTTGACGACGTTAGTCCAATGGTGCTGCCAGAGGAGGCAGGCGGAGAGGAAGGCCCGGCGACCCGGCAAGACCTCTGAAGCGGTCCGACCGGACGAAGAGAAGCTGATCGCGGCGCCCCTATTCACATCAGTGAGCTGGCGGGGACACCAGTGGTGCTTTGCCCCCCAAGGGGCGAAGGTCGTGGAGATGCTCTGCAATCGGCTCCGCAAGGGGCTTTCAGCGGCTTCGATTGCTGAGCTCCATGAGGCGGCAGAGAGCGTGGCGGACAAGTTTAGGCTGAAGCATGCCTTCCGCGGACGAGGCGCGAGAGCTCTAGCCGGGACACCCACCATCGGGGCAGTGGGCTCGGACGCGCTCGTCGTGAGAGTGGGACGGGGGCGGTATGCGTTGAACCCGGCGATACGCGATGTAGAGGAACTGGGGGCGAAGTAGGGAAGGCCTGACGGCGGTCGTGAGAAAAGAACGGGCGCAGAAGAATCCCCCTTCTTGCGCCTCTTGGTGCAACCTGCCTTGTGTATACTCCTGAGCAAGGGTGGTAGGCAAGCCCGTTCAGGAGTGTGCCGTGACCCATCAAGGGCACCTTCTTTGTGAGCCGCAAGCGGTGGCCCTGGCCGGTTTGGCAACGGAGCACACCGCCCGTGCCTACCGCGAAGGGCCGGGGCCACAATGTCCCGCCGGCCCCGGGCCATCCCGCTGCCGATCGGCGGTTGCCAGCCCTATCGGCAGACGGACGGGGCCGGGTCTAGTGGGTCACCCATTGCCCCAAGGAGAACTCAGGATCTGCGAGGCCAGGAGCACCTGCGCCCCCGCGCCCGAGATCCACACGGGCGTCACGCCCGACGCGCTCGGCCGACTCCCCGGCGTCGGGCCCGCTCCAGTCGCCTCTGGTGGCGGGATTCGCGTGGCGGATGGCCCAGGCGGAGCCGTGAGCAGCGATGAACTGCGCGCCGAGGGCGCGTCCGGCACGTGGACACTCGTGTGGATACCTCTCACAAAGGGGCCCGCCGGGCGGTGCGATTGCAGTTCTCCCACGCGGTGGCTCAGCCGCTCTCCTCTTTCACCAGCAGTGCCAGGCCTTGCCTTCCTCTTGCCGAAGTGCCACCTCTCTCTGACCTCCCATGCATCTCATCCGCTAGGCAATACTTCAGCCTCTCGGTCACAGGCTCTTCAGCCCGCGCGGGAAGCACTGGCACGGTGTTTGCTTCGGGAGAAACCCAGAGGCCCCGGAAGGCCCTTCTCTGCTGCCCGGTAGGGCCTGGCAACTGCATTCGGCGACCAGGGCAGCGGCCGTCGGAGAGACCCCCGATGCCTCATCCCCTCGCCATCGACAACGCAAGACAGGTCGAAGCGCGCGCCGAAGCATTCGTCCAGGAAGGACTGCTGTCGGAAGCGATTCGCGTGGTCTATGAAGCCCTGGAGAGCGTGGGTTACCCATCCTGGCAGATGGCGGAGTCGGCTGTCCTCAAGCGGTGGCCAACTGAGACGGCGGCTCTCGTCAGTGCAGGGAGTTCGCCTAACCATCGCGGTTCGATGAGCCAGGAGAAGTAGCTTGGCTCTGCATGAGGCAGGGGACGTCGCCCCCAGGACCGCCCCTGCGACAAGAGGGGGTGACATGACGGAGGAGCATCACGGAGGAATCTGGGTCGATCCTTCGGCCTTGATGGCCCAGTTGGATGCTCTTCTCAGGCAATACGCCGAGACCGGCGGCGTGATCGCACGCTTTTCCGAAGTGACCATCGTGATACATGAGGGTCAGGTCAGTGACCTGCGCATAACGAACAAGACGAGAAGGGTCACGCTGAGGAGACCCGTCGGACGCTGAAGCTGTGACCTGTCCCGATCTCGATCGGGACCTCAGTGAGATCAACAACCCTGACGCCTGAGCGGACAACCGCAGGGCCGCGTTCAATGACGGCTCTGCGGTTTTTCTTTCTCTGGGCACCCGCGGGGCCGAGAGCTGAAGGATGATCGGAAACGCGGAGAACTCGATCAGATTTGCGGAGCTTTTCCACGTTTGCCGACCTAAGGTACGCGTGCAGAGACCTGAGCCATGCGTGTCGAGGCCGCTGGTTCTGACAGATCATGTGCGTAACACTGGCCCGCAAGCCGTGGGCGTTCCCATGCTTTACAGCTCGACCGTCCTGAAGCATTTCACCAACCCGAGCAATGCCGGTCGCCTCGAGGATGCCAATGCGGTGGGCCAAGCGGGTACACCAGGCCAGGGCAACTACTTAGTGCTCCATCTGAGGATCGCGGGCGACCGCGTTGTGAAGGCCACGTTCCAAAGCTATGGGTGCCCTGGCGCCATAGCCTCGGGTAGCGTGACCACAGAGTTGGTTGCGGGGAAGACCGTCGAAGAGGCCGCCACGATCTCCCCCCGGACGATCTTGGATGCCCTCGATGGCCTGCCTCTCGGCAGGGCTCACTGCGCCGAACTGGCGGCCGCGGCGCTCAAGGACGCTCTGGGGCACTACATAAGAGGGTGAGGTTACTGGTTAGGGGCCTGGTGGGTGCTCGCGAATGGCCGCTGCCGCAGGGATGCCGGCGAAGTGCTCCCGGACGACGAGCACGGTCGAGATCCGGCTGAACGTCCGGATGACATGCCGGTCTGCGGGCCGAGATGTCTCAGAGAGGCGCTGCGGCGCTTCGCCATTGAAGCCGGCTCCCCGGATGTAACCCAGCGGTGCAAGACATCATGCGAGGGCACATCGATACGGAATCTTCTTGCAGCAGCGCGGTCCTACGAGCTGCGCGCCTATGTGTGCAAGGTGGGCACCGAGCTCCTCCTGGACCTCGTGTGCTCCGGCGACTCCATCATCATTGCCCACACGAGGAAGGGGCATTTCGTGTTGGTTGAATGCGTCACCGAGGAATCGGTCACGCTCTGGGACCCTGACCAGGGAACCTGTGAGTTGAGCCGCCTCGACTTCGAGGAGGCATGGGATGGCGTCTGCATCGTGCTTCGCTCTCCGCCCACAGGCAGTGCTCAGGCTGGCCTCTAGTGTTCGTCATGACGCGGAAACCGGCCGTATGCGTCGCTGAAAGCGCCCGTTGTGGGTGAAGGTGGTCGCAATGGGCTCCGGCTGTGAGGATCTCCCTCCCGATGGTGCCGCGCGTCGCGCGGCGCAATCGGTCGATATGCGCGGCCGGCCGCGGTGCCACGCGGTCCATCTCTTCCCGGAGGAACAGCGTGCGGTGGTGACTTACGACGCGCCCACGAGCGTCAGAGGCCGCCGGCAGCTCCGCAGCATCCTGGTCGTCCACAGGGCCTTCGAGACACTGGTGCAGCTCCTCCCTTTCGGCATGGCGGCCTTGGTGCAGTGGTTGGAGGCGATGTTGAAGCCGCCAGAGGACGGCTCACTGGGGTTGGAGCAACGAGCGAGGGCCAGGGCTCTCGCTCACCGCATCATGGAGCAGATGCTGGGCGCGACAGAAAGGGATGGAGGGACGAAGGGAGTGGGTGCGCCACCGCCGGCATTTCGTCGCCTCGATCCTCGACTGGCAACGGTACTGTCGTCTCTCGAACAAGAGTATGAACAGAAGATCTCCTTGAAGAGCGCGGCGAAGCTCATGCATCTAAGTCCAGGTCGGTTTCGTCAGGTCTTCAAGAAAGCGACCGGCAAGACATTCAAGCAGTTCCTGACCGAGCTCCGGGTGCAGATCGCGGCCGCACTGCTCACTGAGGAACCTCTTGAGCAAGTGATAGCCATCGCAAATCGGACCGGCCCGTGGCAGCTCTGCGCCTTCGGGCGCGCATTCAAGAAGCACTTTGGCTGTACGCCCCGGCAGTATCGCAGGCGTTGCCAGTCAGCCAAGGAGCTGTGAAGCCGTCACACAACGGCAGGACGTTTGGGCATCAGGTGTAGGAGGACACAAGAAGTGCTTTCGCGTCTCTTGTTGCTGAGTGACCATGCCGACTGCCCGACGGGTTTCGGGGTCCAGCACGGCTATCTCGCAAGAGGACTTGCCAAGACGGGGCGGTGGGACGTCCATTCCGTCGGTCTTTGGGACAAGCGCCCCATCGCCCAGGTGGCCCCCCACCTTACCCGCTACCCCGGCGGCCATTGGCCTCCCAACGACCCCGAGCTCTGGCGTATCTATGGCTCGATTATCAAGCCCGACATCCTGATCACGCTCGGCGACCTCTGGATGTACGAGCACCTCCTGAAGGAACCGCCGACAGGCCTGACGTGGTTCCACTGGCTGCCCGTTGACGGGGCGCCGTTCCCAATGCTCTGGAGCACCTGGCTCGCCAACCTCGAGCACCTCGTCCTGATGTCGAAGTTTGGCGTTCAACTGTTCCGCGGGCAGCTACCCCAGAAGGTGCGATGCCATTATGTGGCACACGGTGTCGACACGGAACTGTTTCGGCCCCTGCCAGGCGACAGCAACCTGCGCAGCAAGTGGAGCACGCGACTTCACACCCACCTCGCCCCCGACGACTTCCTGCTCATCTCCCGCGATACGAACCAATGGCGGAAGCAACAACCTCTTCTCCTTGAGGCCCTTTCGCTCATCAATGACCCCACTGTCAAGCTCATGTTCCATTGCGACCCTGTGGCGGGGGACCCCGGGTCGGGCTGGGACCTCCGCTACGCTGCCAAACATGTCTACGGGGTCGAGGACCGCGTGATCTTCACGTCCCCGGGGGAAAAGGCGGACGCGCTACCGCAGAACGAGCTCAATGAACTCGACAACGTCTGCGACATCCGGGTCTCCGCCGCCGCGGGCGAGGGCTTTGGCGTCATCACGCTCGAGGGACTCGCCAACGGCACCCCATCAGTGATCACCGACTATACCACATCTCGTGAGCTCGTCGAGGGTTGCGGCGAACTGGTCAGGGTGGCCGGCCACACCCTCCAGCAGGGCGCCCACATCCTGCGGCCCATTGTGGACACCCTCGACTTCGCTCGCAGAATCCTCAAGCTTCGCCGCGACCCTGCTCTCCTATCAACCTATTGCCGCCGGGGACGCCAGCGAGCCGTCCGTCATTACACCGTCAAGCGAATGGTCCGAGCATGGTGCGACCTCATCCTCAAGAATACCTGACCTTTCCCCGCATGGCCGGGAGCGGCGAGGGGACCGGCTCGTGGCGGCCGAAGTGTGGTCGCCCCGGCCCCTGCCTCCTGGCCGTGACCTCAAGAACGACACGAATCGCAGCAACAATGACCGGAAGCGCCGAGACGGGGACAGACCTTGCAGTATGATCGAACCCAACGAGAACCGACCGAGCAGTTGCCGGGCGTGGGCCAGCAATCGGACCTCGCAGTCGGCGTTTGCTGCCTTGCCTCGTGGCCCCAGCCGAGAAATGCTCAGGAGCAACAGTGACATGCCCGAGGTCAACAAGCCCAATGAGAACGGACTGCGGCGGACTCTCGATGTCCGTCTGGTCGATGGCCTGCTTGAGCTTTCCGAGCTCAAGGGCGAGCTTCGCGCCTCCCTCCAGGCGATCAACGAGAAGATCGACCGGCTCCTTGTGCTCCAAGACAAAGTGGAGAGGCACTCGGTGGCCATCGGCCGGCTCAAGACGATGACCTCCTTGTTGTCCGCAGGAGTTGCCCTCGTGGTCTCTGTCGCGAAGGACTGGGTCTTGGGCAAGAAGTGAGCGTGGGAGAGGGTGTGGGGCTCAGGCGGGCTTGGGTCTTCTGGTGCTGGAGGGTTGGAGGACAGCAAGAATCGCTGCAAAAACGGGCGGAAACGCTGAGCAAATCGTCCGGCGGCGTGGTAGAGTTCTTGCGCGAGACTGGAGCGGCCGTCGGGCGGAGGCCCGCGGCCGAGCCTCCCAAGGAGAATGGTAGGGGTAGACCTGATGAAGCGA
>Ga0315274_10005398_pt1 | contig 18685 bp, 26 predicted proteins | sample YL17G02_20_MG_FD_203700 | JGI IMG/M metagenome (GOLD analysis project Ga0315274, IMG submission 203700) | Sediment microbial communities from Yellowstone Lake, YNP, Wyoming, USA - YL17G02_20 | ecosystem: Environmental > Aquatic > Freshwater > Lake > Sediment | place: USA: Wyoming | collected... | reverse complement strand
CTACGGGCTGTATAAGCCTGCGGTCGGGGGACTGCAGCGGGTGATCCCATCATAATGGAGGTGAACCGATGAAACGGGTGATCTGTCTTCTAATGGCTACCCTGGCCCTGGCCCTGGTGGGCTGTAGTGTGCAAAGCGGCAACGGGCAATTCCATGCGGGTGATCCTGTGCGCGAGGTACGCGCCGAGGCTACCGCCGTGGCGGTGACAGTCGCCAAAGGCAATGCCGACATGGACCTCCAGGTGCGGCAAGCCGATCTACAGAATGAGATTGAGTCGCACGACGTGGCGTTACAGGCGACTGTGACGGCCTACACTACACAAATGCAGACGCAACTCATTGTCGCGACGGTAGAGGCGGGCGCGCAAGCCGACGCGATACGAGCGCGCGGGCAGGCGGAAGCGTCAACCATCCTGGCACGGGCTGATGCAGACATACAGACCGACCGGGCACGGGCGGACGCAAGCGCGAAGACCTCGCGCACGCTGGCGACGGCGGGCGCTATCGCTATCCCAGTGGTAGCAATAGGGACGGCGGGGGCGTTCGTGATTCTGGCCTGGGGGCATAGTACAGCGACGGTCAAGCGCGCGATGCTGGCGGCGGGTTACGTGACCATCGGTGTAGAGAAACCGACCCTATTACCGCCTCCCCTGGTGGTACACGGCGGCTTTTTGATTGACACACGATCCGGCGAACGGGCGAAACTCTCAGACCCGGCGGGCGTTGACCGCATGAGGTTGGGCGCTATGGCACACACCACAGAAACGGCGCTGGTAGCACGGGCACAAGTGGCAATCGCGCGGGCAGTCAAGGACCCCAAGGCGGGCGATGCGCTGATGGCGTCAGTGAATGCCCTACCGACGATGTGTGACGCGGGCGATGTACCGCCAATGATTGAGGCGGGCGGTACCGGGAAGGGGGGCAACGGGCAACACGAACTGGCAAATTGAACCATCGGCAATTGAGTGGACACGCTACCCTGTCCCAAGCCGGCCCGGCCCGCCAGGGGGGACAGGGTATCACCCATCATATCATCAGGAATGGAGGAAAACGACGTGAGCGGTAAGATTCTGATTGACGTAACCGACCTGCTGAGCCTGACCGCGGGTGATCCGCAATTGGACAGCAGCATGCGGCGCGAACTGGCCGACCTGGCCGACGATCTTAACTCCAGCCTGGACGGCTACGAAGTGCGGTTGATTCACCTGGACTGCGCTGACTATCTGGAGTTTATCGGGCGTGACCCGACCGAAGGCGCATACTGGCACGAACTGGAGGAAGACCGGCGCGCGGTGGCAGAAGCCTTGCTCCCATCTACGGAAGACGGCCCGCCAGCATTCTGCAACGGCCCCGAGCCGGCGCAAGGGGGAGACAGTGGACACACTGCGGGTGAGTGAAGACTTGACCATCGAGGTTTACACGGATGACGAAACCCCACTGCTACGGCTGCGAGATAAGAGCCTGGAGCAAGATGGGGAGTGCACGACTGGTATCTTGATCTGGCCCAATGAAATCAAGGCGCTGATTGATTGCCTGGCGGTTGCGGCTGGCCTACTCGCACAAGGGGCGGCTGCAGCAGAGCCTGGGGCCTCCTGGGCGTTCGGGTGCGACCTGGGGCTGGCGCAAAACACCTGCGGGCAATACCTCGCGGATGCGAACTCACGCGGCGCGGCTGCCAACCTGGGGGGTTGCCCGTCTTGCGTTCACCGTGAACCGGACAACGCCAGGACGCGGACGGTAGAGACGGCGGCCAGCCTGGTGTTGCCCCGGCGGGCATATCGCGCGGGGGTGAGCGATGGCTGACAAATTGACGATCTATGTCAAGAACACGTCAAACAGCGAGGGCATGCCCTTGCAGTCGTTTGAGCGGCTATCCCCTGAGTGGACGGGTGATAGCGTGGTACTGCCCTTCGGCCCTGATGGTGAGGCCCTGGAGATGGCCGGCTGGACTGACCTTTTCGGTGGCCGGCCCTGCGCGGTGCACGTGGTCAAGGCGCGCTGGCTGCCCCACGAACGGCCAGACATCAGCGGCGGCCCCACTTCCCCCACTACCGGCTATCTGGTGTACGGGGGCAATAGCGGTGTGCGTATCCTGTCTGACGACGTGGAGCCTACGCCGGGCGTAGATGACCACCTACCGCGAGGGTACGGCCGGCCCATCGTTTGGGTGGACTTGGACAATGTGGCCGATCTGCCCGCCAACGTCCGCCAGGTGGTGGAAACTCCGATCTGCGAGGGTTGCGGCGCGATCCTGGACAAGAGCGCAAACCCCTACTTTGTGGACGTGGGGCAATCGGTCTACCTGTGCGAGCGATGCGCGGGCGGTGAGGCCGGCCCCGATCCTGAGCCTGGCCCGGTTGACTACCTGGCACGGGCAAAAGCAGACCTGGCGGCCCTGGAGCGTGGGGAGCCGGTGGACTTGAGCGGGTGGGGCGTTAGGGACCTGCGCGCGGGAGGTGGCCGGTGAGTTGCGGGTGGCGTGGCGGCGGGGGCGCACAGACAAAAAGGGGCGGTCTGACTGTAGGCCAGACCGCCTCCGCAGTGGCCCTGGCAAGGTCTCAAACGGGAAACTTGGGCCACACCAGGATTATACCATGAAAGGGAGACAAGCGCAGATGGCTACATGGTGTGTCTATCACTGGATTTACTACACAACTCCACACAAGCACGTCACAGAGCACGTCCCAAGACTGGTTATAACGGATGTGCCAGAGGGCGAGACGGTGACCCGTGAGCAGGTAGAGCGGGCGGGTTACCGGCCCCATGACTATGGTATCCCCTGGGAGAATCATTTTCTAAAGCCGGTTACCCAAGACTTGCCGGCTGACCTGCTGGCACGCATAGGGGCGGGTGAGGGTGAGCGTATCGCGTTTGACAGACTGCAAGAACTGGCGGCGGCCCCGTCATTGGAAAATGGCCGGAAAATGGCCGAAAAATGCACGGTTGGCCCCGATCCCACACGGGCGGGGGTGGCCGATGGGTGAGGGCAGCGTGAGGGTTCGCCAGTCCAGGGAGGCGCAACGCGCGGGCGGCCCTTGCCCGGTGTGCGGGTGGAAAGACGGCGACGGCGTCAAGACCTGCTTCTACTGGGTGATGCTCATCAAACCACGCCAGCGCGGTGGGGGGAAAGGCGGCAATGGCGCCAAGACCTGCTTCTACAGCCAAGAACTGGGGGCGGTGATCCACCAGAACAGCGACAAGGCAGCGGCGGACAGCACGACGGCCGGGCAACGGAGACTGTTTGAGGCGTACACGGCCCCTGGCTGCTCCAAGCGGCATGAGTGCAACAGCATCCCCCACCTCTGGTGGCCTGACCCCGACGTGGGTTGACCGGCTGACATTCTGCCCGTCACCCTGGAGCGGTGGCGGGCAGCAGTTAGACGGCCAGCACGGCGGGGGGACCACTGAGGGCAGTGGCCACCAGGTGAGGGACCGCTGAGGGCGGTGGCCACCAGGTGAGGGACCGCTGAGGGCGGTGGCCACCAGGTGAGGGACCGCTGAGGGCGGTGGCCACCAGGTGAGGGACCGCTGAGGGCGGTGGCCAGCACTGAGGGCGGCGGCCAGCACGGCGGGTGGTGACACACACGCCAGTGATCAGGCAAAATGACCTGGTGCACCTGTCACCACAGGGTGATGCTGTTAGACTGGTGACAATTACGGCAACCAGCTCGACCGCCGGTGTCACCATATCGAGGGAGGAATTGAGAAATGAACATTGACGTTGACCGACTGGTGAGACTGGCAGCAGGTGCGGGCGATGCACTGCGGGCGCGTGCTGATGAACTGGCGTGCTTGCGGGCAGACCTCGCGGCCCTGGACGGCCAGACGTGCACGGGCGTGGAATACGTGAGAAGGGAAGCCGGGAAGCCGGACCGCCTCTATATGAACCACGGTACCGACCAAGCATGCCCACTTCACGGTAAGCCTGAGCCTGGCGGGCGGCTGCGCTCCTACGTAGGCAGCGACCCGGACCGTATCGCAGAGGCACGGGCAGCGATGGCCCTGGAGAAGCGGCGGGCAGACCTGGAGCGTGAGGTTGGGACCGCTGAACGTGGCCTGGCGGCCTGTGGCAATGCCCTGCGGCATTTCTACGGCCTGTTGGGTTACAACGACGTGGCGATGGGGGAATGGTGACGGTGGCCGACGTCGGCGACGTGGAAACCGTCACCAGATGGTGACAGGAAACGCCGGCGGCCGTTTGGATCCCGTCACCAGGGCGTTTGAGGTGGTGACAGACAGGTGGTGCCAAGGGCGGTGATCCTGACCGCGGCGGGCACGGCCTGTCACCATCGGGTGGTGACACAAAACGGTGGCCAGCATCGAGCGCGCGTCACCACAGGGATACCCCACGTGGGCGGGGGAGAGAGTCTATCACCTTGACAAGTCAACCTGACAGCCAAAAAGGTAAGACAAAAGTAAGACACCTTTTCGACCGTCTTACTTTCCTGGAAGTGAAGTTTTGGCGACCTTGCGCGTTATATGGGCAGGGAGATGGAATGAGCAACGAACTGGTAATCATCAACAAGAAGGCCGATGTGAGGCCCATCGTCAACCTGGTGCTGGACGGCCTGACGTCCGAGCATAGCAAGCGATCCTACGAGCGGGCGCTGGCCGACTTCCTGACCTGGCACCAGGAGCAGGGACGGCCGGCACTGAGCAAGGCGGTTGTCCAGGCGTACAAGAGCAAGTTGGAGGTTGACGGCCTGGCACCTGCTACGGTCAACCTGCGCTTGAGCGCGATCCGCAAACTGGCGGTAGAGGCGGCTGATAATGGCCTGCTCGATCCCGTTCTTGCTCAGGGTATCACCCGTGTGCACGGCGTCAAGCAGGCGGGCACCAGGTCGGGCAACTGGTTGACCAGGGAGCAGGCGCAAGCCCTGCTCGATGCGCCAGACGCAAGGACCCTCAAGGGGCTGCGTGACCGGGCGATCTTGGCGGTACTGTTGGGTTGCGGGTTGCGCCGGTCAGAGTGTGCGGCGCTGGCGTTCGCCGGCCTGCAACAGCGTGAGGGGCGCTGGTGTATCGTTGACCTGGTGGGCAAAGGCCAGAGAGTGAGGACCGTTCCCATGCCCTCTTGGGCAAAGGCGGCGGTTGACGAATGGGCACACGCGGCGGGTATCGCTGATGGCCTGCTCGATACGATGAACGCCGGGCGCGTGTTTCGCTCAGTCAACAAGGGCGGTTGGGTGAACGGCGACGGGATGACCTCTCAGGGGGTGGCTGACGTCGTGAGGGAGTATGCGGCGGCCTGCGGTTTCTACGGGTTGGCAGCGCACGATCTACGCCGGACCTGGGCAAAGTTGGCCCACAAGGGAGGGGCGGCGGTGGACCAGATTCAATTGACCCTTGGGCACGCCAGCATGCAGACTACGGAGCGTTACCTTGGCGTGGCCCAAGACCTCACGGACGCGCCATGCGACGTGTTGGGGTTGCGGTTGGAGTAAGGCCGGCTTAAAATGGCTGTAGGCGGTTGGGTTGCTATAATGCACATTATCGTAAGTCAATCGAGCTGGCCCGGGGGCGGTGGGGGACCGCTGAGGGCGGTGGCCACCAGGTGGGGGACCGCTGAGGGCGGCGGGGGAAGGGTGGTCAGAATCGCTAGAGCGATCATGCCGCATGACCGCGCGGGTAACCCAACGCAACAGGCCGCGAAATGGAGTAGGGGGGGGGGTAGGAAACCCAAAGGGCAAAACTGGCCCGGGGGCGGGTGATCTGCTGTAGAAATGGCTGTAGACGATCCTGGAGGTGAGGGCGTGAGCAAATCGGTAAAGACTTGCACAACCTGCGGGCGTGTGTTGCCCCTGAGCGACTTCTACGAGGACCGGCGCAACCGTGACGGCCTGTACTCGGAGTGCAAACAGTGTGTCAAGGCCCGGCGCAAGGCGGACCGGCCCCGGACGCGCCAGACGGTGGCGGCCTGGCGTGAGGCGAACCGCGAGCGGGAGCGCGCGCGGGTGACCGCCTGGCAGCAAGCAAACCGGGAGCGAACCAGGGAGCGTCAACGGCGGTACAGGGAAGCGAACCGGGAGCGCATACGGGAACGTGACCGGGCGCGGTATCGCCCGAAGCGCCAAGGCGGTACATAATGCGCACAACGGGAATTGCGAAAACAGGCCAAAACAGGCCATTATGGTAAGTTATTGACATTACATAATTATTGTAGTCGGAAGTAGAGATTAGGATTTTGCAGAGAGAGCGCACAGGGAGGGCTAACAGGATGACGCCAGTTGACAACCCCCAGTTTTGTGTTATTATGTCTCTGTTTTCGGGGGCGGTGTCTTTGACACCTTTCGGCCCGCAACGGAACCCCTTATCCATTCGTCTGATGTTTGACGAACGGTTGGGTTGTCCCTTGCGGGCCTTTTGCATTTTAGGGGGTGTGAGATGACCATTGAGACGTATGGTGTTACGCTAACGGTGAGGATCCCCGTTCTGATGGTGGAACAGATTGAGGCACTTGCCCTTGCCCGTGGCTACCTGCGAGGTAAGCGGCCCAATCTCTCACGCGCATTGACGGAGATTGCTACGGTGGGCCTGGAAGCACTGGAGCAGCGCAACGCGGTACAGACATCGGAGGTGGAGCATGGGCAGAGTCAACCATAACGCGACCGCCCCCACCGATGGACCGGCGGGGGGCGGTGATGAAAAGGGAACCACCTTTACTGCTCCTATTGTACCACGGGAAGCCCAAGCCTGTCAAGGCGGGCTGGCGGTGTGGCACCTGGCACGGCTGTTGGCCGGCGTGAGTGACGCTGATGTGGCCCTGATCCGGGCGAGGTGGCCCGATGTTCCCTTGAACGGCGGGCGGCCTGATCTCGCCCTGGTGACCGCCTGGGTGGGCACTATGCCAGACCTCGCGCGGGCGGTCAAGGATATTGACCCGGACAATCCCCCACAACCCACAAAGAAAACTCGCTGGACTGCTCACGAACTGCTGACTACCGACTTTCCAGAGCCCCGCTGGGCAGTCCCCGGCCTGGTGCCAGAAGGGTTGACCCTCTTTGCTGGTAGGCCCAAACTGGGCAAGTCCTGGCTGGCCCTACAACTTTCCTGCGCGGTGGGGACCGGGGGACGTGTGCTTGACCAGGTGGTATCACGCGGCAAGGTGTTACACCTGGCACTGGAGGACAGCGAGCGGCGCATTAAGGGGCGCATGGTTACTCAGGGATGGCCGGGGGTTGCTGACGTCCATTTCTGCTTTAAATGGCCGGACCTTGCGCAAGATGGTGGCCTGGTGGCCCTACAGGACGCGATTGCAGAGGACGCGTACACGTTAGTTATCGTGGACACCTTGTCACGGGCGATGCGCTTTGATCAAGGTGACATGGGGGAGAGTACCGCCGTTATGAGCAACCTGCAACACCTGGCGGTAGACCATCGTTGTGCGATCCTCATGGTTGACCACTACCGGAAGCCCCTTGGCTTTGCGGGCGATTTGATTGACGATGTGCTGGGGAGCACAGGCAAGGCAGCGACCGCCGACGCGATCCTTGGCCTGGTGAGGGAGCGCGGCAAGCAGGGAGCGACCCTGAAGGTGACTGGCCGTGACCTGGAGGAAAAGGACTTAGCAATCGAGTGGGACCGCGTGACCTGCTGTTGGCAACTGTTGGGAGAAGCGCATGAGGTTGCCCGAACTCAGGGAGGGCGGGAAGTGTTGGAAGCCCTGGAAGCCCTGGGGGGTGAGACCACAACCCAAGACCTCGCTGACTATCTGAGCAAGGACAAAGGCAATACTTCTCGCTTGCTGGCCGACCTCGTAAACGATGGGAGGATTGTCAAGGGGGGAAAAGTAGGGCATAAGCAATACTACCGGCTGCCTGACTTGCCAGAAGGTGACAGCTATGATGATTAGACACAATCAATACAACAAATACAACCTTTACAATCTTCACAATCTTATACAACCTTCCGGGTTGTATCGGTTGCCCTGGTAGGTGGGGGGGGGTAGAGCGATGAATTTGACAGACCTCATAAAGCAAGACCTGGGGGAACCTGAAAAGCACGGCTGCCGCTTGTTTTGGCCTTGCCCGTTTCACAACGATAAGACCCCCTCGCTGACGGTGACGCCGGATGGAAGCCATTTTAAGTGCTTTGGTTGCGGGCAAGCGGGTGGCGCGGTGGTCTGGCTGGTAAAGAAGCGTGGCATGGAGACAAGGCAAGCATACCTGGAGGCCCAACGGTTGGGGCTGGCTGACGGGTGGGATGCTCCATGCACGCCGGCGGTAAAGGTGAAAGTGGCCCCGATCGTTGCGACCGAGGCCGAGCGGCCCACCTGGAAGCCTGGGGCGGCGCTGGCGGTAGTGACTGACTGCGAGGCGGCGCTTTGGACTGACGCCGGCGCAAAGGCGCGCGGCTGGTTGCACGGGCGTGGCCTGGCGGATGGGACAATCCGAGCCTGGCGGTTGGGGTACAACCCTACCGATGGCCGGCGTTTGCACGGCCTGCGCATACCGCGCGGTATCGTGATCCCGTGTTTCGTAGACGGCGCGGCGCAATACCTCAAAGTGCGGCGGCCCGTTCCTCCCTTGCCTGGCCCCAAGTACCAGCACGTGGCGGGCGGGAAGCCTGCCCTATTCGGCCTTGACCGTTTAACCTGGCAGCGGGTGGCGGTGATCTGTGAGGCGGAACTTGACGCGATCCTGCTGCACCAGGAAGCGGGCGACCTGGTTGACGTCGTGGCCCTGGGCAGCAAGGGCACACGTCCGGCCTTGCCCTGGCTGGCCCGGCTGTTGACCGCCTCGCGCTGGCTGGTGGCGCTGGATTGTGACGCTGACAAGGCGGCTGACTGGTGGGGGGACTTTTCGCCCCGAGTGCGGCGTGTGCGACCTCTCCAGGGAAACGACGTTACGGAGTTTCACCAGGCGGGCGGTGATCTGCAGACGTGGATTGAGTATCACCTTGCCCGCAATGCTGAGCCGGTGAGAGTGGCCCCACAGGCCGACGGCCTGGGGGACCCGCTTGTGAGTTTCGCAGTAGAGGAATTAGGCGCGGTGGTGAGTAATGCCTGACCTACGGTGAGGGCGTGGGCTGGTGGATTGTGGGGGCGATACAAGACGCGCAGTGGGAAGTTGACGAGATAGAGCGACGGATTGCCGGCGTTAGGGCAGAACTCGCGCGGCGGCGGGATGAGGTAGAGGGTTTGCCCGATACTACCGACCAGACGACGGAATCACAACGGGTGGTCTTGCAAGGGGTGATTGAAAGGTTGGAGGGGCTACTAACGCAAGCAGACCACTTACCCAACAGCAACGCGCGAAGCCTGGCCTATCGCCTGCGCATGGCCCAAGACAATCTACACAATCTACGGCGACAACGACAGGCGCTGGCCAGAGAGTTAGAAGCGATGCAGACCAAGGCGGCCATTCTGACCCCGCAACGTTACGGGTACATCCTGGACGGTCTGGTGGACCTCGATAAGGTGATGCGACAATACGGCTACCTGGAGAGTGATCCCCTACTGGACCGGTGTATCAGCCTGCGGGGGTGGCTGGTGCAACAGCGTGAGCGAATTGACGGTGTCCAGGTCCTGCAGGAGCGGCTTAAGGACTTAGGCCCGGCGGATTGAGGCTATATGCTGCTGAGTGAGGCGGTAGAGGCGCTTTGCATAGCGACCAGGGCGGACGGTAGGAGCCTGCGAACGGTAGAGGCGTACCGCCAGAAGTTGACCCCGCTGGTGGCCTTCCTGGGTGATCCGCCGGCTGAATTGGTCACTACCGGTGATCTAAGGCGCTTCGTTGTCCACCTCCAGGAGCAGCCAACCAGATGGGCGGACCATCCCCGGCACACTGAGCGGGCGGGCGGTCTATCGCCGTTTACTATCGCGTCCAGTGTGCGGCACGTCAAGAGGCTGTTTAACTTCCTGGAAGCGGAAGGGGTTATAACCGTCAACCCGGCAAGGCGCATTAAGACCCCATCCCCTCGACGGGTAGAGCCGAAGGGCATTGCTCAAGGCGACTTCCTGGCACTCCTGGGGACTACCGAGGGCGGGACCGTGGCCGATCTACGAGACAGGGCGGTATTGCTCCTGCTGGCCGATACTGGCTGCCGGGTGGGTGGTCTTTGCGGCTTGCGCGTTTATGATGTAAACTTGGGCACCAGGTTGGCAAGGGTGACTGAGAAGGGCGGCAAGACCAGGTTTGTACCCTTCACACGCACGACGGCGGAAGCCATACAGTGGTGGTTGGAGGTACGGCCACAAGGCAAGGGCGATTCTCTCTTTGTCGGCCTGGGCAACCGGGCAAGGGATGAACTGACCCCGACGGGGGTTGCCAAGATGCTAAAGGCACGGGCAAAGCGGGCGGGCGTGGCCGGCCCGGTCAATCCTCATAGTTTCAGGCACGCTTTTGCCCGTGATTTCCTGATGGGGGGCGGTGACCTGGGCACACTGGCGGACCTCTTGGGCCACACCAGTGTGATGGTCACGAAAGACTACTATGGCATTTTCACGACGCAAGAGTTACAGGAGAAGCACGCGCGGCACTCTCCCATAGCACAGTTGTTCGAGGGGGTGAGGGATGACAACAAACTGTAAATCCGTTGGCTCAGCCTTCGCAGGTTCGAGTCCTGCCCGGCCCACCTTATTGACTTCTGAAGGGGCAACGGTCATGCTTCAGTCTGTATCGTTGCGCGTGATTACACCTGTGGTCTGGCTGGAGGCCCCGGGCTGGCTAACGCCGGCAGAAGCGTCATACCTTTCAGGGTACGACGTGGAGACCGTTCGTTGGCTGGCAGAAGATGGGGGCTTTGACACCAGGGATGACGGCCTGATTGACAAGGCCAGCATACGCGAGTTTCAAGAGGCACTACTAGAGGTGCTGCACTGGCGCGACGGCTGACCCGGTGGTATTGGCTGCTCCAGGTCTTTGACTGCCCCACCCCACCAGGTGGGGCTTTTTCGTTTGGGAAGCGTAGTAAATGGAAGCACTTACTACGCTTACTACGCTACGGTTGTGGGGGGTGACGGTAACGTCATGGTGACAGTTGGATCCGCTGCAGCTGGCGAAACCGTCACCATCTGTGGTGACGGGAAACGCCGGCGGCCGTTTGGATCCCGTCACCAGGGCGTTTGAGGTGGTGACAGTGAGGTGGTGCCAAGGGCGGCGATCCTGACCGCGGCGGGCACGGCCTGTCACCATCTGACTGGTGACACAAAGCGCTGGCCAGCATCGAGGGCGTGTCACCACAGGCATACCCCACGTGGGCGGGGGAGAGGGCCCCGGGGATGATTGTCAGTTTGACAAGTCAGCCTGACAGCCAAGAGTAAGCCCAAGGGCTGGACGGCTTGACGTCGTGACGGGCGGGATGGTTGTAAAGGTTGTGAAGATTGTATTGGTTGTGTCCAATGTACGGCCCTATCGAGGCGGCCATGCCTGACTTTGACCCTATCGAGTGGATTACGACACAAGAGGCGGCGGACCTGACCGGCTACAGTGTGCAATACCTGCGGCGGGTGATTCGGCAAGGCCGGGTTAGGGCGCGCAAATGGGTAAACACATGGATGGTTGACCGAGTGGCCCTACTGGACTACAGGCAAGAAATGGACAGCCTGGGACGTGAGAAACACGATCCCCGGCGGACGGGAACAAGACGCAAGGGCAGCGAGGCGGGCTAACCCGCCTCTTTTCGTTTTCCCTCACATTCCCCTGACCGATCCTCATTTCTGCAATGCTGTTATGCAGCATTGGCAGACAACGCCACTTCCAAAGTATTGACACGCATGGTATAATAGTAGGTAACGTGGTAGTACTCAGTCTAAGCACGATACTAACCTATCAGATGGGGAGGCAAGCCAATGAGTGAAGTGGTAGCGGAAGGATGGATAACGGTAGAGGAAGCGCAAGCCCTGACCGGTTACTCTGTGGCCTACTTGCGACGGCTGGCCCGGCGCGGGCGTATTGAGGCCCAAAAAGTAGGCGGCGACCTGTGGCTGATTCACCGTGACGGTCTGCTGACCTACAGGCAAGAGATGGGCGCGCTAGGGGCTGCCAAGCATGATCCCCGGCGCGGGCGGGGGAAGGGATAAGAAATGCCCGGCGGTAGAAGCGCCGGGCAAGGTGGGCGACGTCGGAGGTACTGCAACCTGCGGCTTTGCCCATCCTTATTTTACCACAGGATGGAGGTACTGCAAGATGGACAAGAACCAGGTCTATCGAGAATGGCTAGAGGCGACCGATGATGCGATCCTGGCGCTGGCCGACTGGCGCGCGCAGTTGGCCGACTGGCAAGCGCGCGGCGGTGAGGCCCAGCCCGGCGACTTTGACGCAAACTTTCAGAACCTCTTCAACACTGGCCTGGGTGACACCTGGGCGGACAAGTGCACGGCCGGGGGCGGTATAGACGTTCTGGCAACCATCGTCAAGGGCGGTGACGTCTGCCCCACCTGTGACGGCAAGGGCAAGGTTCGTTACTCCTTCCTGCCCGAGACTTGCCCCACCTGCGGGGGCATGGGGGCGATCCCAGCGAGTGAGCCTGCTACCGGCCCGGTGGCTGACGGGCTGCGCGAGGCCTTGGCATTTGTGACCGCGCAGAAGCGTTTCGCGGTACACGTCTGGTACAAGAACGCGCGCGGGCTGAATGAAACCGGTCAAGTGCTGGTCTGGGATGGTGGCCCCTCACTGTTGGCCCTGACCGATCCTCTCACGGGTGAGCGCCAGACGGTCAACCTGGCCGACGTGTTTGATGTGGAGGTGGGAGAGTGACCGTCTACCTGCGCCACTTTGGGCGGAACTTTCGACACGCGCGGCACTACCTGGGTTTCTGCAAGGACCTGACCACCCGCCTGGAGCAGCACATCAGCGGTAGGGGTAGGGGCGTCAAAATCTCTGGCGTGATTTGGCGGCGAGACCGCGCGGGTAATCTCGCTCACACCTTGTCAAAATTGGATAGGGGGGGGGGGTAGGTAGGGGGATGGCGCAACGAGAATTGATTGAGGAGGCGGTATGCTGCTGAGTGAGGCATTGGAGGCGCTTTGCATGGCGACCAAGGCGGACGGCGGAAGCCCTGCGACTGTAGCAACCTATCGGCATAAACTGCGACCGCTGGTCAACTGCCTGAGCGGTGACGTCCAGGTGGAAACTATCACGGTTGGCGATCTGCGGCGCTATGTGGCCGGCCTGTGGGATGAGATGACGCTGTATGCAGACCACCCATACCATGTGGCGCGCGTGGGCACTCTCTCGCCCTTCACGGTATCTGGGCGTGTGCGGGCATTGAAACGTTTATTCAATTGGCTCGAGAGCGAGGGTATTATCGAGATAAACCCTGTGAGGAAGATAAAGACCCCGAGGCCCCGGTGTGACGAACCCAAGGCGGCCAGCATGGTTGCCTTTCGGGCGTTGTTGCGTGCTACCGAGGGCGGCGGCCTGGACGATCTACGGGATAGGGCGATCCTGTTTCTACTGGGGGACACAGGATGTAGGGTTGGGGGATTGTGCGGTTTGCGCGTCCAGGATGTAGACCTTGACAGGGGGTTAGTGTCCCTCAAGGAAAAGGGCGGCAAGTCCAGGCTGATGCCAGTCAACCCGCCGACGGTGGACGCGGTACGGGGGTGGCTGGCGGTGCGACCTGGGGACCAGGGACCGGCGCTTTTCGTCAGTCTCAGTACGAGCAAACACGGTGGGCTGGGACCTGCGGGCGTGGGGCAAATGCTCAAACGACGGGCACGGCGGGCGGGCGTGGCCGGCCCAGTCAACCCGCATAGTTGGAGGCACTTTTTTGCAAAGGAATACCTGCTTGCCGGTGGTGATCTGGCTACGGTGTCCGATCTGATGGGCCATAGCAGTATCGAGGTTACAAAGTCAAGTTACGCGATCTTCACACTTGGGGAACTGCGAGCAAAGCATGCACGTTACAGCCCGGTGGTACAGATGGGGGGGGGGGGGGGGGTGAGCGATGACTGTTTACCTGCTCCACTTCCAGGAAAACTACAAGCACGCGCGGCACTACCTGGGGTATTGCAGGAACCTGACTGCCCGCCTCGCTCAGCACGCCAGCGGGAACGGAGCGCGCTTGACGGCGGTGGTACAGGCAGCAGGCATAGCCTGGATTGTGTCCCGGACGTGGGAAGGTGACCGGACCCTCGAGCGACGTCTCAAGCGCCAGCATAACTCCTGGCGGCTTTGCCCGGTCTGTAGGGCAGTGCGACGGGCGGCACGTGAACAAGAAGCCCTGGCCGGCGACGGCCAGCAGGAACAAGAACTCTCGGAGGTGACGCAATGACTGAGGTGTTAGCAGTAGACATCGGCTTTGGTTGGAGCAAGGCACTTACCTTACACGGGCAAGCCCTGATCCCTTCCCTGGTAGGTCCTGCTGAAACGATCCGCTATGAGTCGGACGTGATCCCGGCCAATGGGCACGGTATCGCGGTAGAGGTTGACGGGCGCTTGTACTTTGTCGGTGAGCAAGCAGAACTCCAGAGCGCGAGCCGCAGTCAAACGCTGGACGGTTCGCGGACCGGGAGCGCAGAACACAAGGCGCTTTTCTATGCGCTAGCAAGCGAACTCTTGCCCACGACTGTGGACAAGGTAGCAGTGGTGAGCGGATTGCCCGTGGCGGACTACGACGAACGCGGCAAGGCGGCCTTGCGCGATATGCTCAAGGGTGCGCACGTGGTCAAGCGGCAAGGCAAACGGGAACGGCGCTTTGAGGTTACGGGCGTCCACACCATGCCGCAAGCGATGGGGAGCCTGTTTGCTCTGGTGCTTGACCGGCGCGGGCAGTTGGCTGATGGGGACCTCGCGGGCGCGCGGGTGGGCATTGTGGACGTGGGCACCTTGACTACAAACTATATACTGGTGGACCGCCTGCGATACGTAGAGGTGGACAGTGACAGTATCACGACGGGCATGGCCGAACTGCTCCAGAAGGTGGCAAAGGACCTCAAGCGCGAATACGGCTTTGACTGGACACTCCAACTTGGCAAGGTTGACCAGGCGGTGAGAACTCGCACGGTAGAGCCATACGGGGACCCGGTCAATATCTCCCACCTGGTAGAGCCACACCTTGAGAGTCTTGCGGATACCATCATATCGCACGCGCGGACCCTGTGGGGCACTGGTGTGGAACTCAAGGCGCTGGTACTGGCAGGCGGGGGCAGCGTGGCGCTGGCCCCGGCCATGCGCAAGGCGTACCCTCACACGCGGACGGTGGGCGGTGATCCGCAGTTTGCCAACGTAACCGGCTACCTGCGCGCTGGCCTACGGAAGTTTGGCGGCTGATGTGTTGCAGTTTACAACACGTTTTGTGTTGCAGTTTACAACACAACAGGGGTAAGCAGTGGTCATCATTCACATACGACTGAGGGAAGGGATAGACAGCGACATAGAAGCCTGGTACGAAGCGCAAGGCGACAAGACGCAAGCCGTCAAGGACGCGATCCGCATGGCCATGCGTTTGCAGAATGGGGACAGTCAAGAGGCTGTAGTCAAGGCTGCGGTGGCGCAAGAATTGGCCCGACTTCCCGAAGTTATAGCGGGGGCGGTGCGTGAAGCCCTGTCATCCTATCGCCTGGCCGGCCCTGCTGAGCTGATCCGCGAACCTGGACAAGAGGACCCTGAACTTGCAGCACGATTGAATGAGCAATTAGACGTGTTCTTTAAGGCTGACTGACCGGCTGCCCCTGTCCACCTGGGCATGCTCTCGCTCCAGGTGGACAGGCGCGGACCGGTGAGCAAGCACAAGTGGAGGTGTTGACGATGACAGACAAAACGACGGCGCAACAGGTGAAACAGGCACAAGCGGAAACGAAACCTCGCGCGTGGTCTGCATTCTTCCGGCGCTATGGCCATGCCCCTACCAGGGTAGAGCGGCGCGCGCGGTGGCTTTGGGTTGCGGTTGGGGGTGCGCGGTGACGGTCTTTGCAGACGCGCGGTGTTCTGTGACCTCTTGCCCATTCAATCTTGGGCAGCGTGGTGTTACCTGCGGGTGGCTGCGCAATGGGCGCGGTCGGTGTCATCACCCGATCTACCGGGAAGCCTGGGCGCTTGCTCACGAACTGGAGCAAGCACGGGCGGCAGAAGCGGCCCCGGCCCCAGTGGTAGAGGCACGAACGCTTGTGGCCGGTTGCGGAAAAATACACGACTTGCCAGCACGGCCGTCAAGTCTGACCGGTCGGGCGATGGCGGCCAGCAAGCCAATGGACGCGGCCCGAGCAAGGCAGATGTTACTTGACCTGGGGGAGGTGTAGAAGCATGGGCGGGTTGACGATCCTTGAGCAATTATGCAGCGTGACGATGTTACTGGCGGGCGCGGGCACGATCTTGCTGCTGTACGCCGGCCTGGCCCTGGAGCGGCAACGCCAGGCGCTGGCAGGTCTACAACGTGAGCGTGTGCGGGCAGCATATCGGGCGCACACACTACGGCGCTTGTTGACGGTGGCGGTATCGGCGGACTTTGAGCCGGTGGTAGTGATCTGGGGGAGGTAGAGCGATGGGTAAGACGATCTTCTTGACGGTGATCCTGGCGGCGGTTGTGATCTTGGCTGTTGGGTGCGGTAGAAACGGGGGCGGGTACTCAGAGACAGAGGCGGTCAAGGTGGAAGCCACACGGCAAGCCGTGGCCCTGGAAGCAACCCGGACTGCGCTTGACCTGGAGCGGCAAGCCCTTGACCTGGAGCGCGATACACGACGGCAAGCGGCCATGGATCCGTTTTTGATGGCACTGCCCTGGGTGATCCTGCTGGCCGGCCTGGGGGCTGCTGGCCTTGTCGGCTGGCGCTGGTTGACAGTTTGGGAACTGCGCGCGCGTGTGATCCGCCGTGCACCAGAGGAAGGGGAGCCGATTCAATTGCTTGACCGTGACCGGGTGGCGCTTCCCCTGCGGCTGGCCAATGCCTACGCAGACCTCACGCGCGGCGCTGAGCGTTCCCCACTCCTGGCGGCCAGTGCTGAGGCGCAAGAGCGCGCAACGATGCGTCAGCAGGCGGGCAATCTGGCCCTGGCTGGACAAGCAGCAGAAACCGTCAAGGCGCGGACTGGTGGCGGTGACGTCAACCTTGTGCTACCGCATGAGAAACGCGAGCGAACGGCCCCGGCCCCGTCACCTGTGAGAGTGCTACCAGAGCCTACACGCGAGGTGGCCGGGTGGATTGAGGATGTGAAACGCCCCCTGCTGTTGGAGGTGACCGACGATGATTGAGCAAGTCTACATTCAGAAGGGCGAACGCATTGCCCGCATAACCCCCTACGTGCTGGCACAACGGGGGGTTGACCCCTGCTTTTCCAGTTGGGTGTTGACGCCGGACGGTGACGGCCTGGTGTGGCTGTTCGGTGCGCTGGACGTTCGCCGTATCGCCCGGATGGAGCAGTATCTTGACCATGACCTCTTGCACCAGGTTTCTACCGCTTGCAGGGGCGTACCGGTTTACCTGAGCAACACAAACGGCCTGCGCTATGGTTTCCTGCTCACTGGACGGCCCCGGCTACCTGGCCGGGTGGACTTCCCCGGCCTGGAGCGTGGCATAGTCCGCCTGGGGGTTGGCCTACAGGGTGAGGTACGGTGCACCTGGGACCGCCTGGGGCACCTGCTGGTAGCCGGTCAAACTGGTTCGGGCAAGTCAGTGCTGTTGCGGCTGCTGGCCCATCAGGGCTTAGCGGACGGCGCGCGGCTGCTCCTATCCGACCTGGACGGCGCAACCTTCCCCATGCTGGCCGGACATCCTGCGCTGGTGGCCCCTATCGCGGGCAACCCTCAAGAGGCCCATCAGGTAGTAGGGCTGGCCCTGGGGGAGTGCGACCGGCGGGCGGTGCTTTACCAGGCTGCGGGCGGATACCCTGACAAGATGGAGGATTACAACGCGCAAGCGGTCAAGGTGGGTGAGGAAACCTTGCCCCGGCTGCTGGTGATCCTGGACGAATACAACGCGACGGCCATTGCCAACGGTGGCGCGCGTGGTCAATTCGCGGGCGACGTGGCTGCCCTGGCCTGGCGGGGGCGGAAGTTTGGCGTCAACCTGGTGGTGGCGGCGCAAGACTTTGCCAAGGACATCGTGGGGCGTTTCCGTGACCAGGTGACCCCGATCTTGTTTCACGTCCAATCGAAGGACCTGGCACGGGCGGTCAACTGCTCCCCGGCTGCCCACTTCACGAAACCAGGGCGGGCGGTATCGCCGAGGTGGGGCAAGTTTCAAGCGTTCTATCTGGACAAGGCAGACTTGGCGACGGCGACGGCCGGCGGGGGCGTTCTGTCACCTGGCGAACTCTCGCTTGTCCTGTGGGCACTGGAGGAAAACGACGGCTACCTATCGCTGGCAGATATTCAGGCGCGCGCGGGCACAGGCGCGGGCGCGTGTGTGACCGGTCAAGGTGCCAGCAGACGGCTGGCCCATGAGTGGGAAACGCGCGGTTGGCTTGAGAAGGATACTCTGGCCGGGAACAAGCGGCGCGTGACTTCCGATCTGAGGCAAATTGCCTACAAACTGAAAGCCCTACAAAGCCCACAATCCCCCCCCACGAACCTACAAACCGGCCTACAAACCGACCTGGAACAATCTACGAGCCTACAAACCGCTGATCTGGCCCGAGATCCCCTGGCCGGCATCGAGGGCGCGCTTGCTCCCATCAGCTACGGGCTGTATAAGCCTGCGGTCGGGGGACTGCAGCGGGTGATCCCATCATAATGGAGGTGAACCGATGAAACGGGTGATCTGTCTTCTAATGGCTACCCTGGCCCTGGCCCTGGTGGGCTGTAG
>Ga0315274_10005397_pt1 | contig 18687 bp, 26 predicted proteins | sample YL17G02_20_MG_FD_203700 | JGI IMG/M metagenome (GOLD analysis project Ga0315274, IMG submission 203700) | Sediment microbial communities from Yellowstone Lake, YNP, Wyoming, USA - YL17G02_20 | ecosystem: Environmental > Aquatic > Freshwater > Lake > Sediment | place: USA: Wyoming | collected... | reverse complement strand
ACAGACCGTGGGGAAACTGATTGATGAAATCGTGGGGAAGGAGGGGAGCGCCGGAGCCTCCCCGTTTGGAGTCCCGGCTTTAGCCGGCTGCACGTCCGCAAGTCTCGGCGGCTCGGAATCATCGGGCGCTCCACCGGCTAAAGCCGGGACTCCGAACCTTTCGCCCCGCGCCGCCAGCGTAATCCTCAATCGCGTCTCCAAGCTCCGCATCCTCGACCCCGCGTGCGGCTCGGGCTCGTTCCTCATCGGCGCGTATCAACATCTGCTCGACTGGCATCTCCGTTTCTATGTGGCGAACGAGCCAACGCGCTGGGCCAAAGGCGGCAAACCCGCTCTGTACCAAGCCAGCGGGGGCGGCTGGAAACTCACCATCGCCGAGCGCAAACGGATCCTCCTGAACAACATCTTCGGCGTCGATATCGACACCCAGGCGGTCGAGGTCACCAAGCTCTCCCTGCTGCTCAAAGTCCTGGAAGGAGAGACCGCGCAAAGTCTCCAGCCGGTCTTCCGTTTCTCCCAGGAACGCGCGCTGCCCGACCTCGGCGACAACATCAAGTGCGGCAATTCCCTTATCGGCCCGGATTTCTACGGGCAACAGCAAATGGGCCTGCTGGACGACGAGGAACGCTACCGCATCAACGTCTTCGACTGGCGGGCGGAGTTTCCGGACATCTTCAAAGCTGGCGGCTTCGATGCGGTGATTGGGAATCCGCCGTACATCCGAATGGAAGCCTTCAAGGAGTTGAAGAGCTATCTACACGCGAAGTATCGGACGCACGCCGAAAGGTCTGACATCTTCTTTTACTTTGTTGAAGCGGCCGGGCGCCTGGTTCGGCGTGATGGAGAGGTCGGTTTCATTTTGAGCAATACCTTCACGCGTTCCGAATCAGGCATGGCTCTCAGACAATACATCGCAGAGCAATTCATCATTCAAACTCTCGTGGAGTTTGGCGACTTCCTCCCCTTCAGCGGCGCGACAGTTTACCCGATCATCACCATCCTGCGACGCAGCGAGTCGAAGAACCGTCCGGATTCTGTTGACTTCGTTTTGCAGGACTCCAAGCCGGTCTCTGCTCTTGCCGGTTTCGGCAACGTGGCAAACCTGGCGTCGGGCCGGTTCAGCACGGGCGAGTGGACCTTTGAGCAAGAGCCGACTCGGCGACTGCGCGAAAGACTATTGAAACACTTCCCATCGCTTCGCGAAGTCTATGGCCCGGTGAACATGGGGATCAAAACGGGACTGAATGAGGCTTTCATTATTGATGCGGCAACGCGCCGACAAATTCTCGCGAAGAACAAAGCAACGGCTGAAATCATTAAACCCTATCTCGGCGGAAGGAACTTGGACCGATACCGCGCCGAAGGCGAAGGGGAGTTCCTCATCTACACGCCTCACGGCATCGACATGAGGGATCATTCGGCTGTGCTCGACCACTTGGCGAAGTTCCGAATTGAGCTTGGCAAACGCGCCACCAAACAAGAATGGTTCGAGTTGCAGCAGCCGCAAGAGGCTTTCCAAAAGCATTTCGATAGCACGAAGATCATTTATCCCGACATGTCGCGCTACCCGAAGTTCAGCCTCGATCAGACCAGAGCTTACTTCAGCAACACAGTCTATTTCATCGGATCCGATTCGAAGCTGCTTCTTGGACTCCTCAATTCAAAACTGCTTTGGTTTGTGATTCGAGGACTCAGCAACGCACTGCGGGGTGGACTTTGGCGCTTTCGACTCTTCTCAGGACATGTCGAGCGATTGCCAATGCCACAGCAGGAGTCTTCTCGTTCCGACAAGCCACGACCGCCTGGTCAAGCTGGTGGAGCAGATGCTGGCGCTGCATGCGCAGCAGGCTACCGCCCGGACCCCGCAGGAGCAGACCGCGCTGACCCGCCAGATTGCCGCCACCGACACCCAGATTGACCGCCTTGTCTATGACCTCTACGGTCTGACCGAGGACGAAATCAAGATCGTGGAAGGAGCCGCCGCATGAACTTCGAGTTGACGCAACATGCCCGGGACACCTTGACGGAGCGCGCCATACCGGTGGAATGGGTGGAGCGGGTCATGATCTCGCCGGCGAGAACCGAACCCGATAAAGCAGATCCTGGGACGGTGCATCATCTGGGGGAAATACCGGAGCATGGCAATCGGGTGTTGCGTGTGGTAATTAACCAGCCGACGAGTCCGGTCCGGATTGTGACCGCCTATTTTGACCGAGCGATGAAAGGCAAACTATGAAACTGAAGCTGGACGAGAAAGCCGACGCGCTTTACCTGCGCCTGGACGATTCCAAGATTGTCGAGTCGGAGGAAGTCTCTCCCGGCGTGGTCCTGGATTTCAACGAGCGCGCGGAAGTCGTCGGCGTCGAGATTCTGCGCCTTTCCCAGCGCGTGCCGAAGCTCAACTTGCGGGAGTTTCAGTACCAGACGGCCTGACGATTCTCCGTATGGGCTTGCCAGGCCACGACCGGTTGGTGGAGCAGATGCTGGCGTTGCCCCGGCAAGCCGCCGGGGCGCGCACCCCGCAGGAGCAGACCGCGCTCACGCGCCAGATCGCCGCCACCGACACCCACATTGGCCGCCTCGTCTATGACCTCTACGGCCTGACCGAGGACGAAATCCGCATCGTGGAAGGCGCGGCCCAATGACAATGCCCAACGCCCATCTCGCCATCGGCGAGCAGGAAAAGATCGCCGGCTACTTGTTGAATCCGGCGCATCCCGACAACGGCGGCAAGGCGGCCTTCTTTCTGTCGTTGGGTTTTCGGTCTGCCGACTGGCAGGCGCTGGCTGCCGCCCTCTGCAAACTGGCAGCGACAGATACCGTCATCAAAAACGTGGCCTCTCCGCATGGGTGCAAGTATGTTCTCGACGGTCGGATGGAAACGCCCTGCGGGAAGCGGCCCGTGGTGCGGACGGTCTGGATCGTGGACGACGGGCTGCCCGCGCCGCGTTTGGTGACGGCCTATCCGCACGAGGAATGAGAACGACTATGATCAAAGAACATGAACGCGTGGTGTTGAAAACGGCTGTGCCCGCCGAAGGTCTTGAAGCGGGAGACGTGGGCACGGTGGTCCATGTTTACCGTGATGGGCGGGCTTACGAAGTGGAGTTTGTCACGCTGGACGGGCATACCGCCGCCGTCGTCACCCTGGAAGCCGCACAGGTTCGCCCGGTGAGCCGGCGCGAGATGACTCATGCCCGCGAATTGGCTCCGGCGTGAAGTCTCAGCCAGATTGACCGCCTCGTCGATGACCTCTACGGCCTGACCGAGGACGAAATCGAGATCGTGGAAGGAGCCGCGGCATGAAACCGATCCGGTGGACACTTCACGCGACCCGTGAACTCAGCAGGAGGGAGATTGACCGGGCCGAGGCTGAACTCACCATCCGCCAGCCCGATGCGATTGCTCCCGCGCCGCCGCCACGCGCATTCCGCCAGCGGCGTTACCTCGACAAAGCGCTCCAGGAGCAGATGCTCTTGCGCGTGCTGGTCGAGGAAACCGACGACGAACTTGTGGTCGTCACCCTTTACAAGACCTCAAAGTTCAAGAAATATGAGGCAGGGCAAAGCGAATGAGAATCGAATACGACAAAGAAACTGACACGCTCACCATCACCCTCCGCCAGGCGCGGGTGAAGGAAAGCGATGAAGTGCGCCCCGGTGTCATCGCGGACTTCGGCTACGACGGCGGCGTCGTCGGGTTTGAAGTGCTGCAAGCCTCCAAAGTCGTCGAACAGACGCGGGAGATGCAGTTCGCCGTCGCTGACTAGGCCTCTATGGTCCCCAAGGGCCACGAGAGAGGGCCGACTGCCGCCATGACCATCACGAGGCAGACCGTTGCCAACCGGATCGCCGCTTATCTCCATCACGAGATCACGCTGGCGCAGTTGGTGGACTGGGCGGAGAACGCCATGATGGACGGCGAGTTCGCCGAGGGTGAATTGGCCGCGTTGCGCGCCGCGGTGTCGCGCCTGGGGGTCGCTGACGTGCGCGCCTTCGGTCTGACCTGGGAGGACTGCGAGCAACTGCTGGAACGGCTCGGCTACCGCGCCCGAGTGGAAACTGTGGCGTAGCCTGAAGACCGCGATCACCCGTCCGATCGCCGCGACCGACGCACCAATTGACCGCCTCGTCTATGACCTCTACGGCCTGACCGACGACGAAATCCAAATCGTGGAGAGCAAAGCCACATGAAAACGCTGGAGGATTGTTTTGGCCAAAAAGTCCGGCTCACGGACGAACGGCTGGCGCACATTTTGGAGCACCCGGAAATGACGGGCATGGAGGCCGAGATCGTGCGGGTCTTGCGCCAACTGCAGTTGGTGCGGCGGTCGCGTTCCGACGGAACGGTGCGGTTGTTCTACGAGTTTTACGCGCAAACAATTGTGGGTGGCAAATGGCTGTGCGTCGTGGTTAAATACGGAGTGAACGATGCGTTTGTGGTCACCGCTTACCTGACCGACAAACCGAAAGCCGGAGAAGATTTATGGCCGACAAAGTAAAAGTCTGGTTCGATGCTGAGGCGGATTACCTCGAAGTGAGGTTTTCCGACGACGCCGGCTACGAAAAAGAAACGCAGCATGATGCGTTGATGGAGCGGGTGGACCACCAGGGGCGGGTCATCGGCTTCAGCGTCCTTGGCGTAAGTCGTTTCAAAAAGGACAAACCGCTGGAGGCCGACTTGTTGCCCGCCTGACCTATTCGTGAAGCTGGTCGTGCAGATGCTGACACGGCACCGGCAGTTGGCGGTCGCACGCACCCCGCAGGAGCAGACCGCGCTCGAGCGTCAGATCGCCGCCACCGACGCCCAAATCGACCGCCTCGTCTATGAGCTCTACGGCCTGACCGAGGATGAAATCAGAATTGTGGAAGGCGCCGTGAAATGAGATTGCCAGCCGTCAGCGAGGCCGAAGTGCCGGAAGCCAAGATCGTCCTGTATCTGTTGAATCCAGAGCATCGTGCCGGCAAGGGCAAGGCCCGGTTCTTTTCCGGCCATGGCTTCGCGCCGGAACAGTGGCGGGTTCTGGCTGAGGCCCTCCGGCAACATGCGCGGGACAATGATCTGACCCGGCAGGAAGCCACGCCAATCGGCGTGCGATTCGTGGTGGAAGGCCCGATGACGATGGCCGACGGCACGGTTGCCGGGGTGAGGTCGGTATGGTTTATTGAAGCCGGCGAGCGGACGCCGCGCTTCGTGACGGCTTATCCGCTAAAACGGAGCCAGCAAGTATGATCAAAGAACTGGATGATGTGATTCTCACATGCGATCTGCCGGACCACAGTCTAAGCGCCGGTGACATCGGGACCGTGGTGCTGGTGCATCGCGGTGACAGCGGCTTCGAGGTCGAGTTCACTGCGCTGGACGGCGAGACGATTGCGGTGGTCACGCTGCTTGCGCGCCAGGTCCGCCCCACACAAGCCGGCGAGATCGCTCACGCGCGCGAGTTGGTGGCGACGTGACCTGTGACCTCTACGGCCTGACCGAGGAGGAGATCAGCATCGTGGAGGGAGCCACTTCATGAAGCTTCCCAACGCCCATCTCGCTGTCGTCGAGCGCGGGAAGGTCACGGAGTATTTGCTCAATCCCGCGCATCGATATGGCGCGAGCAAGGCCCGGTTCTTTGCTGAGTTTGGCTTTCGGGTTGAGGAGTGGGAGCGGTTGGCAGCCGCGCTGCTCGAGCATGGGCAAACGCAAGATTTGAGCCGGACACACGAGACGGGCTTTGGCCCGCGCTACACGGTGGAAGGAGAATTGACCACACCGAGCGGACGCCGCCCGCGACTGCGCAGCGTGTGGCAACTGGATCGCGGGGAGGTTGCACCCCGATTGATCACCGCATATCCTCTGGAGGCGACAATATGATCAAGGAACACGATTGCGTGGTGCTGACGCAGAACCTTGCGGAGTTGGATCTTCAGGCCGGCGACGTTGGCACGGTGGTGCATATCCACCGCGACGGCGCAGCCTACGAAGTCGAATTCGTCACTCTGACGGGGCAGACTCTCTGCGTGGCGACGGTGCTGCTCTCGCAGCTTCGCCCGGTCAACCGCCGGGACCTCTCCCACGTGCGGGAACTGGCGACGGCGTGAACCCTCGACCGGAAGGTGAAACTGGTGGAGCAGATGCTGGAATTGCACCGCCAATTGGCCGCCGCGCGGACCCCGCAGGAGCAGACCGCGCTCACCCGCCAGATCGCCGCCACCGACACCCAGATTGACCGCCTCGTCTATGACCTCTACGGCCTGACCGAGGAGGAAATCAAGATCGTGGCAGGCGCGACCGGGGAGAAAGCGCCATCCCAAGGAAAGGAATGAACATGGAATTGGCCGAAGACCGGATGGTCCACGGAGGCTGGCCACGATGGCCCGGCCCGTCGCGGATTGAACACGACACACCCCTCGTGCCCCAGGCGGTGGCGGTGGCCGTGTGGGAGGAGGCGAGCTTGTGGCTGGGCGAGCCTTTGCCGCGCCGCTGGATCGCGCAACTCACCGCGCGGGCCAACACGGCTTACGGCGGCAACGATCGCTTCCGCCGACTGCTGCGCCGCCACGGCAACGCGGGCCGGGACTGGCTCTGGGCCTTCACGCGCCACTGGTTGGCCGCCTTGATCCGGAAACACCGCCCTGAACTCCACGCCCGCCTGCCTGGCTCTTACAGCGTGGGACATTCGTTGCCCCAGAAGATGTCGGTGCCCAGCCGCCGTGCTGGGTTCACCCGGCAGATCGCTGACCAGAACCGGCCTCCCTACTTTGCCGTCAGCACCACGTAGTTGCGCTTGCCTTTGCGCAGGAGCAGATGCTTACCGAAGAGCAGATCGCTCGCGGTGATCATGCGCGCGACGTCCGACTCGCGGGCGTTGTTGACGTACACCCCGCCGCCTTCGATGTCTTTTCGCGCCTGGCCCTTCGAGGAACACAGTTCGACGTAGACCAGCAACTCGACGAGTGGTTGGCCGGGGCCTTCCAAGGCCGACCTCGCGATGGTCTTGGTAGGCACTTCGCCGACGATCTCGTCGAACGTCGGTTCTGGAACGCCGGCCAGTTCGCCACCGAACAGGATCTCGCTGGCCCGCGCGGCTTCGCCCGTTGCGCTCGGCCCGTGGATCAGGTCCGTCACTGCCCTGGCCAGGGCCTGATGGGCGGCGCGGGCCCCGGGGTTCTCGGCGTGCTTCTTCTCGAGCGCTTCGATCTCTTCGCGGCCCAGGAAGGTGAAGTACTTGAGGTAGCGCACGACGTCCCGGTCGTCGGTCCGGATCCAGAACTGGTAGAAGCGATAGACGCTCGTCCGGGCCGGGTCCAGCCACACCGCGCCCGCCACCGTCTTGCCGAACTTCGAACCGTCGGCATTCGTGATGAGCGGCAGGGTCAAGCCATAGACCTGTTGTCCGAGCTTCTTGCGGCACAGGTCAATGCCGGCGGTGATGTTGCCCCACTGATCGCTCCCGCCGATCTGCAGCTCGCACTGGTAGTCGCGGCAGAGAACGTAGAAATCAAAGGCCTGGAGCAACATGTAGCTGAACTCGGTGTAGCTGATGCCGCACTCGCGGTCCTCCATCCGGGCGCGCACGCTTTCCTTGGCGACCATCATGTTCACCGAAAAGTGCTTGCCGATATCGCGCAGGAAATCCAGCAGCGTGACGTCCTTCGTCCAACTCGCGTTGTCCACGAGCCGGGCCGGATTCGTCTTCACCTCGAAGTCCAGGAGCCGGCGGAGTTGCTCCTTCACTTTCGCGATGTTTGCCTCGAGCAACTCCGCGGTGATCAACTGGCGTTCGGCGCTCTTGCCGCTGGGATCGCCGATCAGGCCCGTCGCGCCCCCCGCCAGCGCGATGGGGCGATGACCCAGCAACTGGAACCGCCGCAGGGCGAGCAGCGGGACCAGATTGCCGACATGCAGGCTGTCCGCCGTGGGATCGAACCCGCAGTAGAAGGTGAACACCTTGTCGGGATCGACGAACGACCGGCGCTCGGAAGGGTCGATGCCGGGGAACAGACGAAACGTGGTCTCGTAGTCCGGGGTGGGCAAGGCGGGCTCCGTCGCGGGAGCGGTGAGTCGCGGCCTTGGGGAGAAGGTCGAGTCGTCAATGAGGCCGCGCCATTGCAGGTCGTCGTAAATCTTCATGTGCCGGCAGAGTTATCGCGGCAAGGGGGCCACAGGCTCAAGGTGAATCTGTGGCCGCGTGTAACGGATCAGTCTTCTCCGCCCGCTCACGGGAGGAGCGGGGCGTAGGTCCGAAACCACGTCACCTGCCCGTCGCGGAGGACGACCTTGCGCGCGACGTATTTCCAGGCCGAGGTGTCGTAATAGACGTCCATCATCGGGTAGCCGCGCCCATCTGGGCGATAGTACCACACGGGGTCCGACTTGATATAGTTCCGATAGTACCACCACTCGACTTCCCTCCCGTCATTCCCGCTCCGGGTCGTGACCTTGGTCGGCCGGCCCCACGCGATGAAGACGGCGTCCATTCCCATTCCCTGCGCGACCTCTCCGCGGTCCACCTGTGCGCGAACTTCCGGCGACAACGCGGCGTAAGCCTCCGCGCGTTGGGCCCGTCGTTGCTCGATCGAGGATGTGGCACATCCGCAGAGCAGGGCCAGGCCTCCCGCCAACAGCAGGGACAGAAACCGGCCCGCCGACGACGACACACGAAGCAGCGGCGGGCTCAACCTGAAGTCCTTAGCGTTCATGGTTCGACTGCATGGTTCCGGCTTGGGGGACATCAGTGACCGGCACAACCGATGCGCACGAAGGCGACCCCGTACGCGAGCGCGCCGACGAGCAACAGCCAAGGGCTGCCCTTCACCGCGAGCACAATGCCCAGGCTGATCAACGCGCCTGTGCCCACCAACACCCCGATTGCGAGCAACAACTTCATCGGCGTTCACTCTACAGCAGCATTCGCCCCAATCAAGTTCTCGGCCGGGCGAGCTCCTGCGCGCCCTGCGCTTGCGGGAAGCCTCCAGTCCCAAGATCCGGGCACCCATTGGGCCCCTGCACGGTAGCCGCCGACGTGAGTCGGCGCTGATCTCTGCTCGGCTGACCGGAGAGTGCGCGGACTCACGTCCGCGGCTACCCACGGGTTACCCCGGAATCGGAGGAAGTCGCTGGGACGCTAAGGGCGATTTTCATCAGAAGTGGTATCCCTGGAAGGGATCAGGGATTCATGGAGAAGTTCGTAGTCCCGGCTTTAGCCGGTGCCCTGGGGCACCCTAAAGGGTGGACTACAAACGCAAGGTTCATGGCGAGTCGCGGTCGCCTGTCGCCGCCGCGCTTGCGCGCGGGGCGCTGCTTTGCCAGAGTCCCGGCACCATTGACTTGAGCCATTCCAGATGAAGACGACCCCTCTCACCACTACTTGTATCACGGCTGCCCTGCTTTGGTTGGCCACCCCCGCCGGCTCCTTGCGCGCTGACGAAGGAATGTGGCTCTACAACGCGCCACCGCGCGCGTTGCTGAAGCAGCGGTACGGATTGGAGCCGACGAAAGCCTGGCTCGAGCACCTTCAGAAATCCTCCGTGCGCTTCAACAGTGGCGGCTCCGGATCGTTCGTCTCGGAGGACGGCCTGATCATTTCCAACCACCACGTGGGCGCCGATGCCCTCCAGAAGTTCGGCGACGCAGATCACGACTACCTGCGCCACGGCTTCCATGCCCGCACGCTGGCCGAGGAGAAGCGGTGCCTGGACCTCGAGCTCAACGTGCTGATGGAGACCGAGGATGTCACCGAGCGCGTGAACGCCGCCGTGAAACCGGGCCTGTCATCCGAGCAAGCGTTCGAGGCGCGCCGGGCGGCCATGGCCGGGATCGAAAAGGAATCGCTCGACCGCACCGGGATGCGGAGTGACGTCGTCACGCTCTACCAGGGCGGCCAGTACCACCTTTATCGCTTCAAGAAATACACCGATGTCCGCCTCGTCTTCGCGCCCGAGCAGCAGATCGCGTTCTTCGGCGGCGACCCGGACAACTTCGAGTATCCGCGCTACGACCTCGACATCTGCCTGTTCCGCGCCTACGAGAACGGCCAGCCGGCCAAGGTCCAGCACCACCTCGAGTGGAGCGCCCGTGGCGCCGCCGACAATGAACTGGTTTTTGTCTCCGGCCACCCGGGCCGCACCAGCCGCCTGTTCACCGTCGTCGAGCTGGAATACCTCCGCGACGTCCGCCTGCCCTACACCCTGAAGCGCCTCAAGACGCTCGAAGTCCTCCTGACCGCCTACAGCGCCCGCAGCGAGGAAAACGCCCGGCGCGCCAAAGACTCGCTGTTTGGCGCGCAGAACAGCCGCAAGGCCTACGACGGTGAAATGGCCGGCATCCTTGATCCGGAGCTCCTCAACGGCAAGCGCGCCGCGGAACAGAAGCTGCGCCAGGCCGTCACCGCCCATCCGGACCTCAAGGAAACCCAGACCGCCTGGGAACAGATCGAGCAAACCCAGCGCACCGTCGCCCAGAACGCCCTGCCCTTTAATCTCCTCGAGGCCGGCCACGCCTTCAACAGCGAGCTCTTCGACATTGCCCGCACGCTGCTGCGCGCCGCCGAGGAACGCCCCAAGCCGAACGCCGAACGCCTCCGCGAATTCGGCGACGCCGGCCGCGAATCGCTCGAGTTCCAACTCTTCTCCGACAAACCGATCTACGACGACTTCGAACAGCTCACCCTGGCTGATTCGCTGGAGTGGTTGGTCGTGAACCTGGGCTACCACGATGAACGGGTCCAACGCGTTCTCGCCGGCAAATCCCCACGCCAGCGCGCCGCCGAGTTGGTCCAAGGCACCAAGGTCAAGTCGGTGGACTTCCGCAAGCAGCTCTATCAAGGCGGCAAGTCGGCCGTCGATGCCGCCCACGACCCGATGATCGACCTCGCCCGCTCGGTGGATGCGGAGGCACGGGCCGTGCGCAAGATCATGGAGACACAGGGCGAGGCCAAGCAACAGGCCCACGCCCGGATTGCCAAAGCGCGATTCGCCGTGGAAGGGACGAGCAACTATCCCGATGCGACATTCACCCTCCGCCTCGCCTTTGGCCCGGTGAAGGGTTACGAGGAGAATGAGAAACCGGTTCCGTTCCAGACCACCTTCGCCGGCCTCTACCAGCGGTCGGCCGAGCATCAGAATCGCCCGCCCTTTGACCTTCCTCAGCGCTGGGTCAAACGCAAGGGCAAGCTCGACCTGAGCACGCCGCTGAACTTCGTCTGCACGGCCGACATCATCGGCGGCAACTCCGGCAGCCCGGTCGTCAACCGCAACGGCGAGTTCGTGGGCATCATCTTCGACGGGAACCTCCAGTCCCTGGTGGCGGATTTCGCCTACACCGAGGTACAGGGCCGCGCGCTCGCGGTATGTTCGCCGGCAATCGTCGAGGCGTTGCGCAAGGTGTATGACGCGAAGGCGCTGGCGGAGGAACTGACCCGCGGATCGCGCCGGTGACGGCCTCCTGCCCCAGGGGAACCGGCGACCGGAACATTTCAACAAGACCACCGTGGGCAGTAAGGTCACGGAGACCGAACACGCGCTGCGCCTGCGGCAGCATTCCGAACCCGGAATGTGCCGCCGTGAGTTCATCAAGGAGGCCTTCACCGCAGTTCAGCTCTCGAACGGGATGCTGGTCTCCTTGCAGATGGCAAAGAAGATGGGTTTGGTGCCGCCGGATGCCATGCCCGAGTGATCGCAGACACCGGATTCCGCCGCAGCGGCAGCCGACACGACGTGCGAACTTGCGCGCACGGCTAGAGAAAGCGGCCAGCGCCGTTCGAGTTCTGAAACTGGAGTCCCGTTGGAGAGGAGGAGGAGGAGGAAGCAGCGCCGGACTGCGCTCCTTCTGAGCGCCCCAAGGGGGCAAGAGAGAACAGTCCAGGGCAAACGAGCGCCAGCGAGTGGCAATCCGGGGGGTAGTGCGGCACGGACAGATGCTCTAATAGCCCTCCGACTGACCAAGCTCCGGGGCCTGCCGGTGCCAACGGGATTCAGATTCTCTTGGAGCTGCGAGCGAGGCCGGGAAATTCCAAGACGAGGTGGTGGCACAGGAACTCCCGTGGATACGGCTTCCCTGGTTCAATCTGCCGGTGGTGCTCCGACACTCTGTGCGGACGGTCTGCAAACCGCAGGTGGGTTGCCAGATTGCACGGAATCTTCGCAGCGAGATTACCGAAGACGTTCTCCGGGGTGCCCGAGAGCAAGTAAGCGAGCATGGCACCTTCGCTGGAGAAGGGGGCGTAGCGGCAAGCGAGGAATTCGTTGTTTACGTCATTAACATATTCCCCAACTGCCCCATCTGTTTCCAAGGCCTTGGCTTCGAGCGGCCACATGATTTGCTCGGCAGCAAGATAAACGAACGCGAGGTCATACTGTGGTGGTTGTGCCGGGCGTGCTTTCATTGTCTCACGCTCATAGGGACCATGCTGAATATCGAACGGCTCGTCACCAGTCATCACTCGCCGAATCCGCAGCTCGAGGGACTGATTGATGCTCCGCTCCAAATCCTTCGGATTCACTCCTGCCGGAAGTTCAGCTAGCAGCAAGTCGTAGCCTCGCCAAACAAACGTGAGGAGGAGTGCCGACTGATTGGCGCACCAGCGTCCGGCTAAAGAGACGAATTCTGGCGGCACCGAATGGCCGGTCACGCTGGCCTCCCATGTTTGACTGCTGACGAAGGTTTCGATTCCTGATCGGATTCTGTGGCTTTGCTGAAACGCATTACTTCGACAAGAATGCCCTTGTTCTTGTCGCCCCCCTTGGTTTGCCAACTGAGAAAGTCGGCGACGACCTCATCCGCATCATGCAGTCCCATGCTCCGGGTCCAGTAGCGGCAGGCATCTGGCTTGAGAATGAAGACGGTGGGGACTCTCCCTCGGTGATCGTAAATGCGAGCGACGCGCTGATGATAGACGTTTCCACTTTTGGCCTTTCGACTCTTCAACCACGTCTTGTTCAGTGTTTCCAACTCAGCCAACAAATCCGGAGTGTCCAGGGACTGCACTTGAACCGAAGGTGTCGCAGCCTGATCGAACTGGAAGGCGACGAGCCGGTACGGAAGAAGATCAGAGCCTTTCTCCTGAAAGATGGTTGCTGAAATCTACTTGTCGCGACCAAACCCTGCCTTGAGTACGCGGATGAAGTGCTCGCAATAGGGCTCAAGCTGAGGCTCCGTAATAGTGACATGGCGTCGCTGTGTGCGCTGGCGTCCAACAGAATGGTCGTCGCCCTTGAAATCAGCCAATGTGATTCCGCAAAGATCCTCCACCAAGACCGCTTCCGCCGGTTTTAGGTCGAATGCCTCACGAACACGTTGATCGACGTCTTTAGCCGAATTGAGCCCACTCAACAGGCCAGGATGCGGCTCGGGAACAGGAATGCGCGGAATCTCCTTTGCCAGAGCTTCCGGCCGCTATGAAGCAAAGCGACCGCTCGTTAGCAGCAGAAAATAGACGGCGAGGGAACTGTTGCAGGCAAGGCACGCAGCTTCGAGGAGAGGCTCATTCTCAGCATTTGAGGAAACCGAAAGAAAGCTCTGTGTGCATAAGGCTCCATGCCCCTGCTCGTCGGGAATGACGAGGCGCGCTTGGTATCGCTTACTTTTCACAGACCAACTCTGCTTGATCAAAAGCTGCGGGGCGGAAAAGACCTGTTCTGTTCGAGGGCGCTCCGCCCAAGCGCCAGCATTTTTGGGGAGATCGCCCGCATTGAGATGCAAGAATGTGACCGGCGGAAAGCTGTCAGTTTCCAGGATTGGGCGGTCGAGAAGCCACTTGTATTCGTCTCGGCGACGCGGATCCTCTCCTCGGATGATTCCTTCACGGCATTTAAGTCGCCCGTCTTTCTCCAAGCTCTTGAGACTTGGGAAACGCGCAAGACGACGAATCAGGGCGAGGTCGCGGCTTTGCCCCCACATCAGTGCCGTCCAAACATCACTGTCCTCTGCTCCGTCAGCCGGATGCACTGTTTTCACGTCGGCAGGCTCGATAACGATTTCCGATTCCTCCGCGGTGTCCTCCAGCACCTTCGGGCTGATGTAGAGGAGCCGACCGCCAGTCGCCGGTGCCGGGCTAAATACTATCACGCATGGCGGAGACACAGCTTGCTGGGCCGAAGCTTTCTTCTTGTTGAACACCTTGAAACGCAGGGCAGCGAGATTGACGACTTGTTCGACCCCAAATGTCGTGAAGAATTTCTCCCGGAACTTGCACGCCGGACCACTACGATTGAACAGGAGCGAACTGGCCGACTGAATCATGGCCACCTTCCCGCCCTGTTTCGTCAAGGCAGCGGACTTCGGAAGGAAAAGCGTCCCGATTCCCTTGTTCGCGACCGGCCATTTGTGATCTTTGTCGTTGGACCAGTCCTTCGCCCCTTTCGTCAGCAACTCCTCGCCCCAAGGGGCGTTGCCAACCACCAAATCATAGTTGCCAGCATCCTCTTTCGTGCGGAAACCAGCGTGGTTTTCACAGAAGAAATCAGCGTTGATGAGCCGCCGCTCGCGCATCTGGGGGAAGCGGACTTGAGTCCAGTAGTACTTCGGGTCTATCTCGTCGCACATGGCGAGGTAGAGGCTGAAGGAGGCGACGCGGACAGCGTGCGGGTCTTTATCCACGCCAAACAGGTTGTTTTCGAGAAGCCCGCGCAAAGTGTTCGCTCGTAGATCCTGACCGGGGTTGGCCTTCCTCCAGCGATGAATCAGACGTTGGAACGATTTTACCAGAAACACACCTGAGCCGCAGGCGGGGTCAAGCACCTTGAGATTCCACTGGTCGCCATCCCACGGGAGTACACGATCGAGCGTGAAGTCCACAAGGTGCGGCGGTGTGTAGTAGATGCCACCCTTGCGGGCACGTTCGCTGACGAATGCTTCGTAGATGCTGCTGATGAATTCCAGCGGCATGGCGTCGAAGGCATACTCGCGCCAGAGACGAAACTGGTCTCTGGGCATTTCAAGTCTGCCGCTGACGAATTGCTCCAACACCCCCAAGTGAGCCGGTTTAACCAACCGCTTCTCCTCCTGCCATGCCTCCTCACGCTCCGCTTCGGTGTTGCCCTTGCCGGGGAACAAGTCGCCGTTGAAACGTTCGTTGAGCCAGTAAAACAGGCGATAACTCTCTTGGTAGTTGGCAAGAATGCTCGCGAAGCTTTCGTGTTTGGTCTTGAGCACGTTTTCGTTGTGCAACCGTTCCAGTGTGCCAGCATTCAGAGCGGCCTTGCCGGTGGAGTCTTTCCGGTCGAAAAGAAACTGGATGAAGATGACGCGAGCAAGGAGGTCGTGGCAGACATCATCGTCATCCAACCCCTTTTCGCGCAGCGCCTGCCTCACGAAGCGGAGGTTTTCCAGAAGGAGTTGGTCAGCGCGCCGGTCACGACGAAAATGAGAGGCGTTGTCCTTGAAAAACTGTCCGGAAACCAAGTTGACCCAATGGAGGGCTTGAGCCGCACGCGTTGAAAGGCTGCCGCGCTTGGCCAGTTCAGCGCTTGAAAGCTCATGCAGAGCGGAGGGCGGCAGCAGTTCTTCACTTGGCGGTTCGCAACAAGTCCATGCCCGCAGCAAGTGCGGTTCGACCGTCACGAGCATTGGGCAACGAGAGAAGTTCCAAGCGAGCTTTTGCATCTCGCGGAGCGTCTGGTCTGTGATACTCCGCTGGAACTCACAGACCACAGCCAAGGGTGGTTCCGTGGCCGAAGTGGCCGGATTTGGGGAAAGGATTCCGACGCGAACTCCAGCGCCGTCAGGTTGGCGGGCCAGGGTGCCACCAATTTTGGCTTGAGCGAGACGTGCAAAGACCTGAGCGCCCTCGCCAGAGGGCTTCAGGATCTCGTCGCGCGACGGCCAGCCGAGTTTCTGATGGGCCAGTTCAAGCGACATAGGTCAAACTGTTTTCCGAGCGACGCACTTGCTTTGAACCTTTTCAGTTTTCTGCCACATCACAGGAGGTTTTGCAATCGTTCATTGTTCGGTCCATGCGCAGGATTCTCGCAGAGGGGGTTGGTCAAATGCGGTCCAACCCGGAGCCGACAAGTTGGTCCCTTCTCACCTTCATCCGACGCGGCGTGCGTAGTTCGCGCTCTCTGGGGAGCTTGCCGCGCAGTTCCTTCAGTAGCGTGGGGACGAGTCCGTATTCGGCCATCCGCGATTTCTACGACATTGATTTCGCCGTCCGGAGGCTGGGCATCCCGCCGGAAGACCCCGCACTCATCCGGCTGGTGCGGCAGAAGCTGGCGGTGCCGGGCAATCGGCTTGCGGACGTCTCAGATCAGCGATTGCCGGCGCTGACGCGGCGCGTGGGGGCGCGATTGGAGCCGGTGTTGCATGAGGCTGACCTGGCGGGGTTCGAGTTGGATCGGACTTTCGGAATCGTGGTGAAGACTGCTGAAGCGGTGATTGGCACGGGGCACGGAGCCTCCCGCACCCCCCCCACGTCTTCACCTGGAATCCCTGGGTCTCAGTAAGGCAGCGGGAAGCGGGCGGTGAGTTCGCGGACGCGCTGGCGGACCTGGTGCGCAGTCTCGGTGTTCTTCAAATCGAGCAACACCTCGCTGATCATGTCGGCGATGGCCGCCATCTCGGGCTCCTTCATGCCCCGGGTCGTGACGGCAGGCGTGCCCAGCCGGATGCCGCTGGCTTGGAAGGGCGACCGGGTTTCGAACGGGATGGTGTTCTTGTTGACGGTGATGCCGGCCTCGTCGAGGGCGATCTGACATTCCTTGCCGGTCACGCCGCGCGCCCCCACGTCCACGAGCATCAGGTGGTTGTCGGTGCCACCACTGACGAGGCGGTAGCCGTTGCGTTTCATCCCGTCGGCCAGCGCCTGCGCGTTGTTGAGGATTTGCTGCTGATACGCCTTGAACCCCGGCTGCAAGGCTTCCTGGAAACAGACGGCCTTCGCTGCAATCACGTGTTCGAGCGGTCCGCCTTGGATGCCGGGGAACACCTGGGAGTCGATCTCCTTCGCGTATTTCTCCGCGCAGAGAATCAGCCCGCCGCGCGGGCCGCGCAGCGTCTTGTGCGTGGTCGTCGTGATGAAATCAGCGTGGCCCACCGGGCTGGGATGGAGGCCCGTGGCGACCAGGCCGGCGATGTGCGCGATGTCGGCCAGCAGCAACGCCCCCACTTCGCGCGCGATCTCGCCCATCCGCTGGAAATCAATGATCCGTGGATACGCACTGGCGCCCACCGTGATCATCTTCGGCCGATGGTCGCGCGCCATCCGGGCGAGCTGATCGTAGTCAATCCGCTCGTCCTCCTTACGCACGCCGTAATGAACGATCTCGAAGAACCGGCCGGAGAAGTTGGCCTTGTTGCCGTGGGTCAAGTGCCCGCCGTGGCTCAGGTCCATGGTCAGCATCTTATCGCCCGGCTTGAGGAAGGCAAAATAGACCGCCATGTTGGCGCCGCTGCCGGAGTGCGGCTGGACGTTGGCGTGTTCGGTGCCGAAGAGCCGCTTCGCGCGGTCGATCGCGAGTTGCTCGGCGTAGTCGATGTGTTCACAGCCGCCGTACCAGCGCTTCTTCGGGTAGCCTTCCGCGTACTTGTTGGTGAGCACCGAGCCCTGCGCGTGCATCACGGCGGGGCTGGTGAAGTTCTCGCTCGCGATCAGTTCGATGTTCTCCTGCTGGCGCCGGCGCTCCCGCCGGATCGCTTCGGCCACTTCCGGGTCCACCGTCTCCAACCGCGGGGCAGCCGCGGCCGGCGATTCGATCTTGGTCACGCGGGTCTGATGCCGGCCGCCTTCGAAGCGGGCCCCGAGAAACGCGTCCACCATCTTGCGCGCCAGCTCTTCACTCACGACCCTCCCGCCGAGGCACAGGATGTTCGCGTCGTTGTGCTGCCGGGCCAGCGTGGCCATCGCTTCGTCACAGGCGACGGCGGCGCGGACGCCGGGCACCTTGTTGGCGGCCATGCTCATGCCGATGCCCGTGCCGCAGATCAGGATGCCCAAGGAATGCCGGCGGCGGGCGACGCTCTGCGCCACCGCCTGGGCGTAATCCGGGTAGTCCGTGGTGGACTCGGCCGAGTCCGTGCCCAGATCGGTCACCTTCATACCCCGCTCTAGGAGATGGGCCTTGAGGGCTTCCTTGAGCGCGAAGCCGGCGTGGTCGGCCCCCAGGGCGATGGACACCGCCTCGGGCTGTTCGGCGGCGGGGCGGGTGTTCGCGGAGGTCTGATCGATAAATTTCAGCATGGAGGCAATCCCTTGTTCAATCTGGTCGCGGCACTGGCAATAAAAGGCATACGAAGCGCCGATGGGATCGGTGATGTCCTTCTCGAACGCCTCGAGCGTCTCGTCGAATTCCCGGAGCAGGAAGACTTTGTCCGCGGCCGGCGGATACAGCAGGGTGATGGCGTCCACGTGGCCGCGCGTCATGCCGAAGATGTAGGCCGCGTCCTGCACCAGCTCGGCGGTCAACGGCCGGCTGCGGATCGAGGAGATATCGAGACCGAGCTCCCGCATCGCCTGCACGGCGTGCGAGCTCGGAGGCTGGCCGTTTGGGGCGCCCAGGCCGGCGGATACGACGCGAAAGTCGGAACGGCCGGCAACGGCCTTGCGGAACAGGCCTTCGGCCATCGGGCTTCGGCAGATGTTGCCCGTGCAAACAAAGAGGATGGTTCTCATTCCAGCCGCGACGCGTCCAACTTGGTGGGCAGCCTCGAAAAGTCAACGGCGAAATCAGGGGCGACGTAACCGGTCAGTGACGGCGGGTTTGG
>Ga0315274_10005396_pt1 | contig 18687 bp, 14 predicted proteins | sample YL17G02_20_MG_FD_203700 | JGI IMG/M metagenome (GOLD analysis project Ga0315274, IMG submission 203700) | Sediment microbial communities from Yellowstone Lake, YNP, Wyoming, USA - YL17G02_20 | ecosystem: Environmental > Aquatic > Freshwater > Lake > Sediment | place: USA: Wyoming | collected... | reverse complement strand
TTTGACAAAGCCATGCTGGTATTCCGAGGAGCCCACAGTCAGGAGCGCGGGAGCGAACAGTGGGTCGATGGCCAGTGCAAGGAATCCGGGAGGCCATTTAGATTGCGGCAGTGTCTCGGCCCCTGATTTGAGGAGGGCCATATTGAAGAGGTCGGACGCCATGGATGAGTCGTACTCCCACTGCGCTGCCATTCTCCGTTTCTGCGGAGCGGCATGAGCATACTCTAGTCGCAGTGACTTCAGTCCCGAATCCCAAGTTATTAACATAGAGAAAGAACTGTATCCAGTAGGTTTCTTCGTGATGATTTCGCCCTAGCGTCTAAAATCAGCGGTGGCTATCAGCTGTTCGCTGGAATGATTTGGTGCGGCGATTCTTACAAATCTTTAGGGGTTAGGCCGGTGTGCTTGGCAATGCGCGCCAACATCTTCGGTCCGATCTCTTCATGATCATGAAATGCGAAAATGTAGTCAGGCCAGCCGTCCTGAGTAAGAACGCGGTGAGAGGTGCCGGACTGCCGTTTGACTGTCCAACCAATACGAAGCAAAGCAGCGAGGACTTGACGGGCTCTGGTTGAAGGCCATTGGCTCATGCTGATACTGCGAATACTTCCTTAAGTTCTGGAATCTCTTCCCCATGTTCAAGCCTGTCAGCCAATACTCGCAAGGCCAATGCTTCTGCCTTTGAAATGGCCTCATTCCGGCTATCCCCATACGCCATGACTCCAGGAAGCTCTGGGATTTCAGCAATCCAGCGGCCATCGTCTTCTCTCTCTATTTCGATCTTCATGGGGTCACCCTATAAAATATAATATCTCACTCGGAAGGAGTGTGCAATCCTTTATTTTCCCTGCCGAACGCCTGAACTGTGCGGTGGCTATCAACCTTCTGCTGGAGTGATTGTTAGGCTCTCGGTCTTCCTTTTAAAGTCAATAATCAAGTCAGACCCCCAATCTTTTTAGGGCCTATAACTCAAGATTTTAGATTTCAGATTTTTCAGCTTCCACCTTCATCATTTCATTATAAATGAGATCACGCTCACGAATGGACAATTTGACGGGTAATTTTGTGCCGTATGGTATCTTTTTTCGTTTCATATTTTTTCAGTTAACGCGGAGGTAACCCGCCGGGCGTCATACCCGAAGAACTACCAATTTGTAATAAATTACAAGACCATGCACACTTACATAAAGCTGCGACGTAAGCCCGGCCGGTGTTTACTGACTTGTTCTACCTGTAGATAATTTCATAGTCCTTCAATTAGCTTGTAATACTCCTTGATTGTACGAATGGATTCCATCGTGGTTTGGAACAAGATCCAACTGAGAACAAGGATTCCTATGGTGAGACCGATCTTCCATGCCCGCGTCGTTTGTGGACGCCACCAAATCAGGGGCAACGCCAGAGGCCCCACAGAGCAGACTGCGATGATAATAAAGGATTTTCGGAAATACCATTGAATCTTTTCTTCTGCAAAGCGTGGGGGGGTGGAGGCATTCAGAAACTCACCGCAGTGTTTACACTTTATCGCGTCGTCTTGAATATCTTCAGCGCAGAAGGGACACTTTTTCATTATCATCTCTCTTGGTAGAACGTCACGGATCAGGCGCGGATATACGCCGTCACCTGCCTCCGTCTTGTTCGGCTATCATTATCATTCACAAACTCGGCGTTTTTTTCATCTTTTTGTCTTTTCGGGCACAGATCGCGTCTTTCGTTCCCAATACGCCTTCACTTTCAGGTTGTCTCTCTCGAGGACCCGGAACCCGTAAACGTTGATACCCATTTGTGGTTCCTTCTTGAACACCTTGCAGAGCGCCAATTAAATTTGTTGGTCGCAGCAAATGTACATGTCAATCGGCTCTTCCTTACCGTGGTCGAGAAGGTCGACAAGGAGCGGCACAATAGGTTCCCCATGTTTCGCCACTCGATCAACCTCTGGAGTACATTCACCGTCCCACTCCCACGCTCGCTCATGTTGTGCCGTCGCTTGTACGAGTTCAACAATATCCTTGATCATTCCCGATGTGTATTGCCTCGGAGAATAACAGCCGAGAACAACGAAACAGAGAACTGCGAAAAGATAACATCTTGTTTTCATTCTGTTTCCAACGTCCAACGCTGAGCGTCAGGCGCGGCTGGAAGCCGCAGCGGCGCAGGAGCGGAGGCTGTAAGCCGTCGCCTGCACGCGCTTGTTAGGTGCAGACTCGACAAGTTAATTCGAGTCCGACCCCGGTTCACTCTGGTCTTACTGGGGACTCGCTACCGGCGGCGCAGCGGCAAAAGTGCTTCTGCATTCCTACGCGCTCATCCTGTTCGCAGACCGTATCACAGTCTAATGCATAACTCCGGTTACACAGATAACTTGATACCCTCACGTCGTTTCATCGAAACGGTCAATGTCTCGCGACTTGGAGATCATGAAATCCAGAAAACTGATCTCTCTATATCTACACGTTTGATATATACTTAACAGAACCAAATAGTCCTTCAATCCAGTCTCGGTTACTCTCCCGTTTGTGAGCCTTCGATATTTCGCAAAATACTTGACTGCATGTTCAGCATTATTGTTGTTCCAAGGCACACCGTCATGATCCAAGAATGTGAAGAGTTTCGATTGATATTTCAATATCCTCTTACAGTAATTTCTAGCGATCTCCGATTCAAACGCTTTCAATGTAAGCACGTCAATAAACTCTTTAACATCGGGCTTGTGTTTGCTCAGATAACTAGTCCTGAGCCCGACGCGATCAACTGTCGAAATGATAGATCTAATTAGTCGCCCAAAAAGTGTCGCCAACTCCTTAAGCTCTTGGTCAAATGGATTCTTTAATCACTTGGGGTTATATTCCCCGCAGCTTGCTGCGCTTAGGATTCTCCGGGTCTCCAGGATTTTGATACCCCGCTGCTTGCGGCGGGGTTCTTCATTTATACAGAAAAAATTCTGTATAGCACCGTTATAGCCGATTTTTACAGAATCCTTTCAAAACAAGGATATCTGGCAATCTCAAACATCCAAGGGGCTTTTTACGCTTACCCCTGGCTTGTTTAAGACATGGGTGTAAATCATTGTCGTTGAAACATCGTTATGCCCCAACAGTTCCTGCACTGTTCTGATGTCGTAGTTCGCTTCCAGCAGGTGTGTGGCAAATGAATGGCGAAAGCTGTGGACATTGACCGGTTTGGTTATGCCAACCAAGATAAATCATTTGGCTCGATATTCTTGGAGTGGTTTTGGGTTTCCGACGCTTGTTGGCCTTGTTTCGGTCTACATCGCGTAAGATATAATCCCCACCAGTTTTGCTGTCTTTATAAAGGTGTTTGTAAAAGGATATACCGATCACAACAGGACGTCAAGAAAAAAATCAGACCCAAATCCCGATTTAGAAACCGAAACCCGGTCCCCAATGGGTCATTGCGAGCACCTGCGAGGTGCGTGGCAATCTCGTTGAAAAAGGCCAGATTGCTTCGTTTCACTTGCAATGACAATTTCTAAATCGGGGATTGGGTCTGACGGCGAGTAATGCTTCACTCTCCCCGTGGAGACTGTGTGGCGATGTCATTGCGAGGGAGTGAAGCGACCCAAGCAATCCCATAAGGAGTCGAAAACAAATAGATTGCCGTGCTCCCTTCGGTCGCTCGCAATGACAAGGAGGGATTACGACACAGGCCTTGAACTCCTTAATCTGCCAGAGGCAGACCCGCTCGCAGTTTGCTGAAGAAGGTTTTTCAGCAGCCCGTTAGAGCCCCAGGTACGTTCTACGAAGAACCTCGTCTTGAAGCAATTGCTCGCCGGTTCCTTCGGCGATAATTTTTCCAGAGGAGAGGACATAGTTGCGGGAGGTCATTTTGAAGACCGTGCTCACGTCCTGTTCAACGAGCAAGACGGTAATACCTAACTTGCGGATCTCTCCGATCTTCTGAAATACCTCTGCTCGCAAAATGGGGGCAAGGCCCGTCGAGGGCTCATCAATGCACAACAGTTTGGGTTTAGACATCAATGCCCTGCCAATGGCGAGCATCTGCTGCTCCCCGCCGGAGAGCGTCCCGGAGATCTGGTTTGATCGATTCTGTAGCACGGGAAATAGTTGATATACCTTACGCAAGTTATCCCGAATTTCGTCCTTGTCCTTCAACAGGTAAGACCCGGCCATGAGATTATCGATCACCGTCATCTCCCGGAACGGCCTTCGCCTTTCTGGACAAAGGATCAGACCTCGCTTAACGATTTCATGGGCAGGTACCTGATCGATTCGCTCTCCATCAAAGGTGACCGCACCCTTAAGAATAATTTCACCATGGGTTGACCTCCGCGTAATCTCCCTCTCCCAGGCTACCAATCCGGTGATGGCTCTTAGCAGGGTCGATTTGCCAGCCCCATTGGGACCCACGAGGCTGACCAGTTCACCTGTATCTACACCCATGCTCAAATTGTTAATGAGCATGGCCTTGTCATACCACACCGATAAATTGGCGACTTCAAGCAGCACGCCTTAGATACCTCCTCCGCCGAGGTAGGCCTCAATAACGTGAGGGTCTTTGACGATTTCATCGGGCGTTCCATCGGCAATCATGGTCCCGAAATTCAAGACCACGATACGATCCACAATCTTCATCAACCATTGAAGCTTATGTTCGACGATGATCATGGCCGGTCCTTCGCTGTGCAATCGACCGAAACGGCCACCCTTGTGCAGGCGCTTGATGGATTTGGCCATGAGATCAGTCTCAGCAGGACTTAACCCACCGAAAGGCTCATCCAGGAGGAGCAATTCCGGCTCCGTGGCCACGGCCCGCGCCACTTCCAGCCTTTTAAGGTCACCCTGTGAAAGCGTAGAGGCCTTTTCCCGCGCCATGTCTGAAATGCCTGCGAATTCCAGGGCATCCATGGCCTTTGCCTCCAACCGCTTGACCCATTCTCCTCTCTTCATGGCACGTGGGGAAAGGCAGGAAACCATGACGTTGGCGATGATAGGGAGGCGTCGGAAGGGTCTCATGTTCTGAAAGGTACAGGCGATGCCCATATTGACGATGTCCCAGATCTTGCGGCCTACAATTTCCTTTCCCATGAAACGGACGTTTCCGGCATCCGGCTTCAGAATGCCGGTGATCAGCCGCAGCAAGGTGGTCTTCCCAGCGCCGTTCGGTCCGATCAGACCCAGGATCTGATCCCTTTCCATGGAAAAGCCGACGTCGTTGACAGCCCGAAGACCGCCGAAGTTTTTGGTAAGTCCTTTGATTTCAAGGAAGGATTGGGTCATATCATCTCTCTTCCGCCTCTTCTCTCAACTCCCTGCGTGAAACCTTTCCTACGTCCGTCTTTGGGAGCTCACCCCTGAATTCGATAATCTTGGGAACTTTGTAGTGGGCGAGCTTCTCTTTACAGAAGGCAATAATCTCCTCTTCAGAAATTTTACCCCGGGCTTCGGTTTCCAGGACCACATAGGCCTTGATCAGACTACCCACTTTTGGGTCGGGCACTCCCACGACGCCAGCAGCCTTGATTTGAGGATGCTGGTAAAGGACCTCTTCGACATGTCTGGCGAAGACCGAATATCCTTTGTACTTAATGAGATCCCGTTTGCGGTCAAAGAAGTGGAAATAACCTTCCTCATCCATGCTGACAAGATCTCCGGTTCTGAGCCACTTCTCTCCGTCAATGTCGATCAATGCCTCCCGGGTTTCCTCCTCCCTTTTCCAATAGCCTTGCATGATGTTCGGCCCGTTCAGAATCAATTCCCCAACCTCACCGGGGGGCAAGAAACCCGTGCCTTCGTATTCGATAATGGCGGCCTTCATGCCGGGTAGGGGCACTCCGAAAGAACCCTTTTTGGGCCTTTGATAAGGGCTGCCGTGGCTCATGGCAGTGGTCTCGGTCATCCCATACCCTTCGAAGATCCGTGACCCGGTTCTTCTCTCCCATGCTTCAATGGTCGATTCATGAAGGGTATCCGCACCACAGGCGATCAACTTTAGCCGCTTCCAATTGACCCTGTCTGTCTTTTCATATTCCTTGAGGTATTCAAACATGGTGGGCACACCATAGAATCCGGATGCCTGGTATCTTTCCATGGCTGATAGGATATCGTCGATGTCAGGTGTGGTGAAGAGGACCAGTGTGAAGCCCTGTGCAAGACTTGCGAGCATCACGACGACCTGACCATAGATGTGGAAAAAAGGCAAAAAGGCCATGACCAATTCGTTGCCTTCCTCAAAGAAAGGCCAGAATGCTTTCGCCTGCGCCTGCAAGGCCACCATATTGGCGTGGGTGAGGATAGCTGCCTTGGGAAGCCCTGTGGTGCCCCCCGTGTAGGGAAGGATTGCAATGTCTCTTGCCGGGTCGATAGTTACCTTGGGAGGCTGGGCAGGGTACTTTTTTATGAGCTCCTGAAATTGAAGGAGACCGGCCTGTTCTCTGTGCGTGGGGGTAGGAACCTGCATTTCCGAATAGACCTTTCCCAGGGCCCCCTTCCCTAAAAGCCTTTTGAGTGTGGGCAAGTAATCCGCAATGCTGGTCAGGATGACATTCTTCATGGCAATGCCGGTCTTCTCCACATTATCATAAAGGATGTCCTGACAGATCACGGTCGTCGCATCGCTGTCCTGAATCTGATGTTTTATTTCATGGCTGGTGTAAACGGGGCTGATGGGGGTGACTTTCGCACCGATTTTCAAGGCCGCGAAGTAGGCGATGACGTACTGCGGGCAATTCAGGAGATAGAGGGCGACGGTGTCACCCTTCTTTACTCCTAAATCGGCCAAGGCCGCAGCAAAACGGTCGATCAGCTCTTTCAGCTTTGCATAGCTGATCTTTTTCCCATAGAAGATCAATGCGGTCTTGTTGCCATATTTCTCCGCGACCTGGTCAAAGAGATCAGGAACGGATATGGCGGGTATGTCCACGGTGTCAGTGACACCCTCGGGATAGTGCCTCAACCAGGGTTTTGCAGCGTAGGCTTCCTTTGCGTTCATTTCCTTATCCTCACATTTTTTTTGTTCCTCTTCGAGAGGCAGATTCTTGATACCAGATGAATGGTGACGGATATCTGACATGAAGTAATGTTTTTATCGAGTACCAGAGTCCAGTATCAAGAATCCTTCAAATATTCAAATATTCGTATCAATTTAGCTGTTTGAAAAAACCTTTTTAAATCCCTCCCGACCTCCCTTTGGCAAAGGGAGGGGTTAATTTTTCCCCCTTTAGTAAAGGGGGATGAAGGGGGATTTAGCTCATCTCTTGGTGAGCAGAGATATGATCCTTGCCCTTTTTCAAAGCGCTAAAGTGTTGCAAATATTCCTAATCTAACGGCGCAGTACACACGCGGCATGTATCACGCATGGCGACATTTCTGATTTTGCACCGGGGACACTCCTTTTCGATCTTGTCCCGCAGCCAACGAAAGAGCCCATCGGGCATATAGAGAAGAATCAACAGGACCACACCTGCGAACATCAATGTTCGATACTCTTGCCAGAAGCGCAGAAACTCCAGCAAGGGGAAAAGGATGAATACCGCTCCAACCGGCCCATAGATGGTCACAATTCCACCGAATATGGCCCAGATGACCACCTGGAAGGACATGGAGACTTCAAGGGTTGAAGGGCCTGCAATCCTCATGAAGTGGGCATAGAGCCCCCCGGATACGCCGGCAAAGAAGCCGCTGAGGCAAAAGGCCAAAAGTTTATAGCGCGTCGTGTTGATGCCAGAGGCCCTGACAGCCAGCTCATCCTCTCGGATGGCATGAAAAATAATGCCGGTATTGGAGTCGGTTATCTTCCACATGATGGTGCACAGGCCGAGCATAACCACGACTGCAATGTAGTAATTAGCGACGCGAGACCGGGCCAACCGAGCGATCCCTGAAATCCCCAGATCTCCACCCGTGAGGTTAGGAAAAGCAAAAACGAGGCCCATCAGGATGATGGGGAAGGCAAGGGTGGTCAGGGCCAGATACGTACCTCTGAGTCTAAGGCATGGTATCCCTATGATAAGGCCAGCCAGAACTGCACCCAATGCACCAAGGGGGATGGTGCCCCATGGAGGGATACCCACATATTTATTGAGCAAAGCAGCACCGTAGGCCCCCACCCCAAAGAAGAGGGCATGTCCGAAATTCATTTGGCCGGTAAAGCCAGAAAGCAGATCCCAGCTCGCAGCAAGTATGGCAAAGATACTGGTGAGAGTGAAAATGCGCAGGAGATAGGAATCTTTAGTAAACACAGGCAGGAGAAGCAAAAGGAGAAAAAAGAGCACGACAACGACCCGGGATGGGAGAACAAGCACTTCGTTTTTGAGTACGGTAAACAGCTTTTTCAGGTAAAATAGAATAAGGCCCATATTTATCTTTCTTCCTCGAAGGACACACCAAAGAGGCCTTCCGGCCTTATGAGCAGTACCACGATCATAACAGAGAGGGCCACTGAACCCTTCAGATAGGCGCCCATGGGAGCAAGAAAGACCACTAATGCCTCTGCAAAGCCCAGGATGTATGCCCCCAAGAAGCTGCCCTTGAGACTGCCAAGCCCACCTAATACGACGACTGCCATCATCATGATCAATGGATGCATCCACATGTGCGGTTGAAGTATGGTGAGGGGTACGACGACAGCGCCTGTGAAAGCGGCTAACCCAACGGAGAGGCCCATGGTCATCATGGCTACCTGAGCCTCGTTGATCCCCATGAGGTTGGCCACTTCCCTGTCTTGAGCTGTGGATCGGATGGCCAAACCCAGTTTGGTCCTCATCAGAAGGGCCCAAAGCACAATCAGAATAAGCAAGGCAGCGAGGAAGGTCAGGAGCTGTTGATAAAAGACCTTTACACCCAAGATTAAAAGATAGCCCTTGATCAGTGAGGGGACACTCAAATAGGTTCCCGTAAATATGATAGCCATAATCTCCTGAAAGGCCATAGCCAAAGCAATGGTAGCTATGAGCACGGCGCCTTCGTGTTCTCGGATAGGATTTATAAAAATCTTGTAACAGATCATGCCCAGCAGGGTGACCAAAACGACGGCTGCAACCATGCCCCATATGGGATGGAAGCCCATCTTGTGGGTGACGAAATAGATACAGTAAGCAGCCAACATGTAAAAGGCAGTGTGGGCGATATTTACGATGCGGGCTACACCAAAGATAAGGGAAAACCCAATCGCGAGAAGGGCGAACATACTTCCACTGATAAGACCGCTCATGATGATGTCTATAATGAGACCCATATTACCTCATCGCTTAGAAAATATCGTGCCTGCACGCCGAAGTGCTTGCCCTCGCTGAAGCTTTAGCGCATTCAGAGGTTACGGCACGCAGGCGTGTCCGTTCAACGTGTCCGCAATTCAAAAACAGGTTTTATTAGTCAGTCCATAATTGTATAGACACCGGAAACTAAATCCCTCCTCCCCTCCCTTTACAAAAGGGAGGAATTACCCCTCTTTTCTAACTCACCCCTCCCTCTCCCCGTCGGGGAGAGGGGAAGGGTGAGGGGGGACATAACAGATTAAATTCGAAGCATGGAATCCCTGCCTTTGCCAGAGCGGCTTCGCGCAGGCAGGCGAAATTCGAAACAATATCGAATACCCAAATTTGAAATGTTCGAAACGAATAACCCCTGTAGGGAACGGTTTCAAACCGTTCCCTATGAATACCTTATTTCTTATACTTCTCGATCATCCAGGGCGGTATCTTTACGGGGACCAATCCATTGTACGTGATCTCAGGCGCCTCTGGGGTTGCCTTCCACTTGTTGGGCCAGACACCCTTTAGCTCACCATCCTGCCACTGGACACCCACACCTGTTAGATATCCTGGGCCCCATTTTTGGTCATGGGTGTGTCGTCCTTCGGCATCCTTCAGGTATGCCACTACGCCGGAGGGGGCTTTATGTACGTCATTTTCCATAAAGGCCACCAGCTTGTCAGGATCGAGGGTCCCGGTTTTCTCAATGGCTGGCGCAAGCGTGTACTTAATAGCCCCATAAGTATCCGCAGTGTAGGTTGGTGTCTCGCCGAATCTTTTTATATAGGTGTCAACGAAAGGCTTTGTGAGTTCATTTTGCTCTACATTCCGGGCATAGGTATTCAAGGTAAAAATATAATTGCCCATCTTCTGGGTGGCCTCCCAGAAGCCATCTTTCTGGGCCTCCACATTGATGCCCACCTGCATAGCTGGGATCTTGAGCTCGCCTGCCTGCCTGGCAAACGTAATCCCGACCGAGGCGGAAAACATCGTAAAGATGATATGAGCCTCTGAACGCTGAATAGCGGAAAGTTCGGCGGTCACATCAGTCGCTTTATCTGACGGTCGCCAGACACCTACTACCTCCATACCCATTTTGGGGATGGTAGCCTCGGCCACCGGAACCATCTGATCAGTCCACATGGCCTTTTCCATGACGACAGCGACTTTTATTTTGGGTATATTTAAGGACTGTTTCAATATGGCTCCAACGGTGCCCAAATGGATGAAGCTCGTTCGGACAAGGAATGTGGAATTAAAGGGAGATCCCCGAAACCAATATTTGTAGGTGTTATAGTCCTTGGCCACCCGGGTACAGATTTCATCAGTGGCAGCCCCACAGCCGATAAAGATTTTCTTTGCCTCCATGGCAATGTCCTGCATGGGCAGGACGGCCTCGGTCCGGAAACCGCCAACAATAAAGTCCACCTTATCCCTTGTGATGAGCCGCTCCATGGCATTGGTGGCATCCGTGATGTTGATGAATTCATTGGAATCTGATTTAATGAGCTGGACTTTCATCTTTTTGTTCCCAACCTGAATGCCTCCCTTGGAGTTAATCTCCTCGGCGGCCATGGTCGCCCCGTTCCAATGGCCCTGGCCCTGCACAAATTGCATCGGGCCAATCACGCCGATTTTGATCTCCTGCGCAAAAGCAACTGCCCAGGACCACACCGCGAATAAGAAAACCATTGTGAATATGAAAATTCCCTTGTTCCACCTTTCCATTTTGAAACCCTCCTTTCTTTTTTGATGTCTACTATTACTAAGGAGTCCATAATTGAGAAGACATATTCTTCGGGAAATCTCATCTAACCCTAATGCTGTTCAGTTAAGCAAGAACCGTTCACCCTGAGCCGTGAGCCTGTCGAACGGTCGAAGGGTACGTGATTAAACCGTTCATGCTTCGACAAGCTCAGCACGAACGGGAAGATCTCCAGTGTCTATACAATTATGGACCGATTAATAATACAAAAAAAATTGACGCGTAGGGCAAGGTTTTAGCCTTGCGCCTGGCTGCCGGCAGCCATTAAGCAACCCTTAAGGGTTGCCCTACAAATATGTGCTTGTACCAAATCTTCCATCAGCTCCCATAAAAAGTGCGTCCGGATTCGACCATTTCTTTGAGCAAAGAGGCAGGTTTGAATCGGACTCCATGCTCTTGCTCCAACTTCAAGAGATGCTCGTAGACATTGCGTATGCCCCAGGCATCTGCGTAGCGAAGAATGCCACCTCGGTATGGAGGAAATCCTAGTCCGTAGATAATGGCCAGGTCCATATCTTGAGGTCTGTCGCAGATTTCCTCCTGAATCATGTAGGCAGCCTCGTTAATAGCGCGGGCAAGCATGCGATCCGCAATCTCCTTGTGGTGGGAAAACTTCTTGGGCTGGATGCTTTTCTCCTTCAAATATTTTTTGACCACCTCCTGAACCTTGGGATTGGGAACGGGTTTCTCGCTGCGATAATCGTACCACCCTGCTCCAGTCTTACGACCATAGGATCCGGTCTGGTAAACGAGTTCGTAGATGGGCGACATTTTCCAGCGTTCTCCAAAGGATCTCTCAAAATTCCTTCCCACGTGATAGCCGATGTCGATGCCCGTGAGGTCGCTGAGAGTTGCCGGTCCCATGGGCATTCCGAAATCGAGGACCGCTTCCTCAATCAGGGCTGCATCCACTCCCTCGCCTATCATGAAGGTAGACTCGCCCATGAGGGCCCCAAGCTGTCTCGATACATAGAAGCCAGGGCCATCGTTCACGACAATAGGCACTTTGCGCATCGCCCTCGCAAAGGCCACACTCGTAGCCAATGTCACATCCGATGTCTCCTTTCCGCAGATGATCTCAAGCAGTTGCATTCGCTCCGCAGGATTAAAGAAGTGAAGTCCGATCATTCTACCTGGATCTTTTAGGACAGAAGCCATCTCTGTAATGGGAAGCGCTGATGTATTCGTTGCAAAAATGACCTCTGGCCGACAGATCTGTTGAAGCTGCTTCCAGATTCCTTGCTTGATCTTCATATCCTCCAATACGGCCTCGATGATTAGATCCGCTCGGCTCAGGTCATCAAGGGAGGTGGTCGTGATCATGTGGTCTCGGATCAATCGATCCAATTCCTGCTGGGTCATCTTCCCCTTCTTTATCGGGTAATCGAAGGTCTTCCGGATGGCTGACAGGCCCTTCTGGATAGCCTCATCATTGATATCCCAGAGGATGGTATCGAATCCGTTGCTGAGCAGCAGGTTTGTGATGCCCGATCCCATTGCTCCTCCTCCGAGCATAGCCACGGTCTTGATCTTTTGTGGCTCTACTCCTTTGATCCTGGGGAGCTTGCCTGCAGCCCTGGTGTTGAGGAAAATCGCAATGAGATTCTTGGCTACATCCGATACAACACAATCACTGAAGAGCTCAGCCTCGATTCTCAGGTCGGCCTCGAAATCGTCAGAGAGCCCTCGCTCCATGGCCTCAATGGCCTTGAAAGGCGCGATATAGCCTTTGCCCTTCTTCGCTGCCTCCTCCTTGGCGTATGTGATAATCATTTTTTTCATGATGGAGTTTGGAAGGCGATCCTTCCGCAGGCGTGTCATCCGATTCCGATGATTCAATTCACCAGAGATGAAGCGTTGGGCCACCTCCAAGGCTTTCTCCAGGAGAGACTCCGGAGGGACGACTTCATCGATACAACCCTTCTCCATTCCCTCTTCTGCTGAGATAGCCTCCCCTGTTCCGACCATCCGCAGAGCATCAGAAAGCCCTACAAGCCGGGGAAGCCTCTGTGTTCCGCCTGCCCCTGGTATCAAACCGACCTGAACCTCTGGCTGCCCCACCTGTACTCCTTTTACCGCAATTCGGTAGTGGGAGGCCATGGCGATCTCCATTCCGCCTCCAAGGCAGGTTCCATTAATGGCCGCAATAACAGGTTTGGGTCCCTCCTCTATTGAATTAAGGAACCGGTTGTTCTCCATCACCCGTGGGAGAAGGGAATCTCTGTCTGTCACCTGCTGGATTTCAGTGATGTCTGCACCTCCGGTGAAGATCTTACCGGTCCCTGTGAGGATCACAGCCTTAATTGCATCATCCTTATAAGCTGTCATCAGGGCGTCTCCGATCTCCTCTACAAATGGTCGCGAGAGCTGATTGACAGGTGGATTGTTTAAGGTCAAGATAACCACTCCGAGATTAAGCTCAACCTTTATCGTCCTGTAGTCTGATTTCATGAGTTTCCGCTCCAGTGAATAAGATTTAGGGAATTGAAACAGAGAATTGGCACGGCATCTCCCAGATAAGCTTGCTCAAAATCACCCCTACCCGTTGCACTTATTGGCACCTTCAAGACTTTTATATGTATCTTTTAAAAAAAAATCAAGCATTACTATTTGATGAAATCGTAAAAAGTCAAAAAACCCAAGAAATGTCATGCTGAACTTGATTCAGCATCTAATAAAATCAAAGACTTACGAGACCCTGAAACGAGTTCAGGGTGACAAAAAAGGACTTTTTACGAGACCATCATTTTATAGGTAATGTATCATTTCCTTTTTTGTGAATGAGCGAATTCGGATGGCCGAAGTTCACCCCGTTAGAAACCCCTGCCATTTACCCCGTTAGAAAGCCCCTCTGTTTATGGGGGGGATGCCATTAATGAAGATTCAATTCCTTACCCCATTAGGAAACCATTTATTTTCTAACGGGGTAAATGGCGGGGATGCCGTCAATGAGTCTTTTGTTCCTCTTAGAAAGGGCGGCGTCTAAAGCCCTGTCCTTTCTAACGGGGTTAACTCTTCTCTCTCAATAATGGTGGCCACCCCCTGTCCACCGCCGACGCAGGCGTTGGCCAGACCATAGCGTCCATTCTTGACTTTTAGAATCCGAGCCAGGGTGCCAACCAGACGGACACCCGTAGCTCCCAAGGCATGCCCGATAGCCGTGCCCCCTCCCATCACATTAACTCGATCTGGATCAATACCCAGCTCCTTGATGCAGTTCAGGGCAACGATAGCGAAGGCTTCATTGATCTCCCAGTAATCGATGTCCTTAACCTGCAAATCGGCCTTCTGCAGAGCCATGCGGCTGGCAGGGACCGGGCCCACCCCCATGATGGTGGGATCCACTCCTGCGAAACCAATGGAGCGGATGGTTGCCATGGGCTGAATCCCCTTTTTCCTGGCGCTCTCTTTGGACATCAAGACCATCGAGGACGCTGCGGCGTTCAGGGGGGAGGAATTCCCGGACGTGATGACCCCATCGGGTTTAAAGGCTGGCTTGAGGTCTTTCATACCCTCCAGCTTAGCGTCATCCCGAACGGCCTGGTCTCGATCCACGACCAAAATTTTTCCGTCTACCTGCTCGGCTTCAATGGGGAGGATTTCATCTTTGAAAAACCCTTCTTTATAAGCCTTGGAAGCCAGTTGGTGGGAGCGAGTCCCCCAGCGATCCATATCTTCTTTGGTGAATTCCCTCTGGGTAAAAAGCTTCTCTGCGGTGAGCCCCATATTTGTGGATGTCGCCATGTCCCAGTGCTTGTAGGTCGGCTCAGTAAAGAGACGCATGTTCAGAGAGATAGCTCCCTTTTTCTGAAGGGTTCCGTCCATGGGGACCCGGGTCATATGCTCCATTCCTCCAACCATCACGATGTCTGCATAGCCCATGGCAATTTCCATGAAGCCGACGTGAATGGCAGCCATGGATGAGCCACACTGTTGGTCAACGAACTTGGCGGCAAGCGTCTCCGGAAAATTGGCCAGCCAAATGGGGGTACGGCCGCCATAGGCCCACTGCTCACTCACTCCGATGGACGATCCCACAATAAAATCATCGATCTCCTCTGCCTTAACGCCTGTTCTTTTAATCACCTCGGGAAGGAGTTTGGCGAGGAGTTCATCAGCTCTTAGTTTGTGGAACCAGTCCCGGGCCGGATCATTCGGTCTGGACCTGGATTGAGCAGTTCTCAAATACCCGGCAACCACAACGTCTCTCATTGGTTTTTTCTCCTTGGTTTAATCATGATGAATTCGTAAAAAGTAAATTTTCCCCTCCCCTGGTGGGAGGGGAGTAAGGGGAGGGGGAAATAACATGCAGAAATACGGCAACTTATCACCCCCACCCTAACCCTCCCCCGTCAAGGGGGAGAAGATTTTCGACTTTTTACGATTCCATCAATCATGAAAGATATTATTTGTGAAATATCGCTTTTAAACAATTCGTCGATCCCCACCGAGATAAGCATACCTGCGGCAGACAGATCATGCTAAAATGGATATCTTCCTATTCTGATCACGGAATCTGCGATCTCCCGTCTCAAGGCGATCGAATTCACAGGGGTAAAACGTGTCAGTTTCTTCAGGGCGGATAACTGTGTTCTAAGCGTGTCACCCTCGGCAATGGCAGCGAAGGCCTGCTTTGCAAAGCCCTCTACCCGGTCAAAAGCATCGGTGACATACGCCTTTACCATGGCCTTCTGGATCTGAGATTTTTCATCTCCTGATTTTTCAAGGCTCTTCATTGCCCGAAGCAGTGCGCTTTCCATGGCGAAGACCTCAATCACTATATTACTGATCAATCCCACGATGTCCTCTTCCTCTGGCTCTCCCAACTTCATCATATACTTCTGAACCGCAGCACCGGCCACAAGGAGAGCAATCTTTTTCGCCATCTCCACCATTTCCGTCTGTAAGGTTAGTTTCGCATCATCCGCTTCCACTTTCGGCCGAAGGGTGAGGAGTTCGCTCGCCACCTTCTGAGCCGCTGCAAGCACAGGGAGGCGATTCTTCATCGCCCGTTTCGTCAACATGTCCACGATCAGCAGGCGATTGATCTCGTTCGTCCCTTCCCAGATCCGGTTAATCCGCTCATCCCTGTAACCCCGCTCAACTGGATAATCATGAATATACCCGTACCCTCCGTGGATTTGAACGGCTTCATCTACAACATAGCCCGCCATCTCTGAGCAATAGATCTTGTTGATCGAGTCTTCAATGTTATACTCCTCAATCCCTTTTGCCATTTGAATTCCAACATCTTCAGCCTGGCGGTCAATGCGCCGGAGAATCAGATCGGTCAGACCCCCTGTTCGGTAAACCATGCTCTCCGAGACGAAGGCCCGGATTGCCATCTCCGCAATCTTATGTCGAATCAGACCGAACTCGGCAATTGGCCTGCCGAACTGAACCCTCTTCTTTGCATAAGTGACTGCCTCCTGCAAAGCGCTCTTTGCGCCTCCGAGACATCCTGCACCGAGGCTAAAACGGGCAATATTCAGGACGTTTAAAGCGACGATATGGCCCTTTCCAACCTCTCCGAGAAGGTTCTCTACAGGAACTTTGACATCGGAGAAGATAACCCCTCGAGTAGAGGAACCTTTCACTCCCATCTTATTCTCTTCCTCATCCAGCGAGACCCCTTCGAAATTCCGCTCGACGATGAAGGAGGTGAACTTCTCTCCATCCACTTTGGCATAGGTGATGAATGTACCGGCAATCCCGGCGTTGGTGATGAATTGCTTCTGACCATTCAAAATGTAATATTTTCCGTCAGGGCTGAGGATTGCCGTGGTCTTAGAGTTCAAGGCATCCGAGCCTGCTTCCGGCTCAGTCAGGGCATAGGCGCCAATGATCTCGCCTGTGGCCATCTTGGGCAGATAACGTCTCTTCTGGTCTTTGGTGCCAAAGAAGACAATGGGAAGAGAACCAATTCCGGTATGAGCCCCGAACGAGGACATGAAGGAACCTCCTCCCTGGGCCATCTTCTCCCAGACAAGGAGAGAACTGACCTTATCCAAATCCTGTCCCCCATACTCCTCTGGAATGTCTGCGCCGAGGAACCCTAACTCCCCTGCCTTCTTGAGGAGGCTTGCCAGAAGCCCTTCTTTCTTCTCCTCAATATCTTCGGACACAGGTTGAACCTCACCAGCAACAAATTCGGTTACTGCCTTTGCAATCAACCGCTGCTCTTCATTGAAATCCTCCGGAGTAAAAACCTCCTGAGGAAAGATCGATTCGATCAGAAACGCGCCCCCCTTAATGAACTGTTCCATGAGAATCCCCTCTCTAAAGAATCATTTCTCATTGAAAAATTAGCATTGCAAAATTAACATTATGAATCAAATTCCTTTAAATCCTATATTGCTAACTGCTAATTTTGTAATTTGCACTTTGCAATGATCTACTTATTCTCCCAGGGCAGGCGTTTTCCTTCAGGAGAGTATTTATAAAAACCCTTTCCTGTCTTTCGGCCCAGACGCCCTTCAACCACCATCCGTTCAATTAGATTTGAACTGGGGGCAAGATGTCCCACTCCCAGGGTCCTCATGCTCTGCCCGACCCGGGCACAGGTATCCAAACCAGCATTATCAGCGATTTCGAAGGGACCTGCATTCCAACCATAGCCGAGCCGCATGCCTACATCGACATCTTCGGGGCTGACAATTCCCTGATCAACTAAATCTACGGCTTCACGGAAGGCCGCAGAGAAAATCCGGTTCATCACAAAGCCGGGAATGTCACGTTGGACGCGAACCGGGGTTTTCTCCAAGGATTGCACAAAGGTCACTCCCCGCTCGAAGATTTCCTGGGAAGTTTTCTCCCCTTTGACCACTTCTACCAATCTCATCAGCGGCACAGGTCCGAAGAAATGCAACCCCAGGACCCTCTCCGGTCGCCTCGTATTTTCAGCAAGGCGGGTGACGGGGATGGAGGAAGTATTCGTCGCCAGGGGAATCTCCGGTCTGGAAATCCGGTCCAGTTCTTGAAAGATGCTGCGCTTTAGCTCCTCCACCTCCAGAGCTGCTTCGATTACCCAATCCACTTCGGAGGCACTGGATAGATCTTTTTCCGGTAAAATCCGCCCAAGCACTTCATGAGAAGGTTCTCTGAGAAGGCCTTTAGACGCCAACTTCTCAACGGACCAGCGAATATCCCTGAGGGCCCTGTCCGTGATCGCAGTCTGGATATCCATCAGATGAACCTGGTAGCCTGCTTGGGCCGATACCTGGGCAATTCCTGAGCCCATAAACCCTGCGCCCACAATCAGGACCTTCTCCATGGCTTCTCTCATATTTTTGCCCGCCTTCTTCTTAATAGGGACTTTCTCCCTCCACCCGGTTCAAAAATTCCTTGGAAGGAGGATTTCTCCAGGTTTACTTTTTTGGTTCAGGGGCTTACCGTTTCTTTGGCCGTTCTATCCCTGATCAGGATCATCTCCTTGATGAAGGTCCCCTTCCCTTGGTCCCAAAGCCCCTGAGACCATTAAAGGCGAATTCAGATATGAAATCTGAGAGCTCGCTAACCGATACCCCCTTTTTAGAGTGGAACCAGATTCTGGTTCGTGTGATCATGGAGGCAATCATAAAACCAGCTAACCTCACATCCACTTCGGGGAAATGCCTCGTATCAATGCCCCTGTGAATGACTTTTCGAATAATCCGGTCATAGGTGTCACGAAAATCTACAATTTTTTTTCGTT
>Ga0315274_10005395_pt1 | contig 18688 bp, 10 predicted proteins | sample YL17G02_20_MG_FD_203700 | JGI IMG/M metagenome (GOLD analysis project Ga0315274, IMG submission 203700) | Sediment microbial communities from Yellowstone Lake, YNP, Wyoming, USA - YL17G02_20 | ecosystem: Environmental > Aquatic > Freshwater > Lake > Sediment | place: USA: Wyoming | collected... | reverse complement strand
ATGCAGAAAGAAATTCTCAAAGCGGCTCAGAAGAATGAACGACAGGTAGTACAATTCCTCCGTGACCTCATCGCAATTAAATCACTGAGTTCGCAGGAAGAACATGTCATCTATCGCATCAAGAAGGAGATGGAACAATGTGGTTATGATAACGTGACCATTGATCCGATGGGCAACATCCTCGGCCGGATTGGAAACGGAAAGCACGTCATCGCGTTCGACGCGCATGTCGATACTGTGGATGTGGGAGATCCTGCCAACTGGACGGTTGATCCTTTCAAAGGGGCAGAAAAGGACGGAGTGATCTATGGTCGCGGCGCATGTGATATGAAAGGTGCACTTGCGTCCATCGTGTACGGGGGCAAGATTATCAAGGACCTTGGACTGGAAGATGACTATACGCTCTACGTTGTCGGGAGTGTGCAGGAAGAGGATTGCGATGGACTATGCTGGCAGTACATCATCAACGAAGACAAGATCCGTCCAGAGGTTGTCGTCGTTGCTGAGCCGACAAACTTGGGTATTTATCGGGGACACCGCGGGCGGATGGAAATCGAAGTGCGCACGAAAGGAATCTCATGTCACGGCTCGGCACCGGAGCGGGGTGTGAATGCAGTCTACAAGATGGCTCCGATCATTCAGGACATCGAAAAGCTGAATGATCGCCTTGCGGGCGAACCTTTCCTTGGAAAAGGTACGGTGACCATCGCGGATATTCGTTCGACCTCGCCTTCACTCTGTGCAGTCGCGGATTCATCGACGATTCACCTCGATCGACGTTTGGCTGCAACAGATACAATAGAGTCGGCCGTGGGAGAGATTCAGGAGCTCGCGAGCGTCAGGAACGCTCAGGCGGAAGTGGTGGTCCTCGATTATGCTGTTCCGAGCTGGCGCGGCCTTGCCTATCCCACCAAGAAGTACTACCCAACCTGGCTTCTCCCCGAAAATCATCCTGCTCTCATGAGTGGCATTCAGACCTTTGAGCGATCGTTTGAACAGAAGCCCGTCGTCGGCCGATGGCAATTCAGCACAAACGGGGTTGCTGTCATGGGAATGCATCACATCCCATGCATCGGGTTTGGTCCAGGAAACGAAATCTATGCTCACATGGCGACGGAGCAAATTGACGTGGAGCATCTTGCCAAAGCAATGGCCTGGTATGCGCTGTTCCCGCTCGTCCACACTGGTTCTGCCAAGCTCCGTTGATCCTATCGAATCTTGGATATCATCGTTGAAATAGTCTCCGCTCTGACTCAGGGAGAGCAAGCCGTCCTGGCGACAATAGTTGGATCGTCGGGTTCCACGCCGCTGCCTGCGGGAGCGACATTGTTGCTTCGCCATCATGGAAAGACCGTGGTTGGAACAGTCGGCGGTGGTTCGCTCGAAGCAAGTGTGATCGATGAGGCCAGGCAGATGCTCAAGCAGAACCGCAGCTCGGTGATGCGCGGGTTTGAACTGACTGAGAGCGCCGCTGATGGAGGCATGATCTGCGGCGGCAATGTGGAGGTGCTTGTCGAGATGATCGCCGGAGAAGATCTGACGCTCTTCTCCAAGCTTCGTGATCTTCGCGACGCAGGTATTGGCTGCACGTTGCTGCGGACGGTGAGTTCAGAGGCGAAGACGGTGAATCGAATCGCCCTTGAGGAAACATCTGAAAGCATCGACGCGCAACTCCTCCAGACGCTGTCCAAAGAGTTTGGGATCCCTTCGGAAGGTTTCATGCAGAACCTCCGGCAGGCACATCATCAGGAAGCGATCAGGCGTGTTCCGGTTCGTGAAGGCGAATTGATCATCCAACCGATCATGGGTTTGCAGCCGCTGATCATCTTTGGCGGCGGCCATGTTGCGAGGTTTCTTTCGGCAATCGCGACGACAGTGGGATTTTCAGTTACTGTTGTTGACGATCGCGCAGAATACGCGAACCCCGCACGTTTTCCTGAAGCCTCCCGGACCCTCGCCATGAAATTCGATGAAGCCTTTGAGCATCTTGACGTCAAGCCGTCGACGTCGATTGTCATTGTCACGCGCGGGCACGCGACGGATGCCAGCGTGCTTGGCCGTGCTGTCAGCACATCCGCCCGATACATCGGAATGATCGGAAGCAGCAAGAAAGTCATTTCCGCCTACACGCAACTCAAGGAACAAGGTGTGCCAATTTCGTTGCTGAAGCGCGTCGCAGCCCCGATCGGCCTGGACATTGGTGCTGTCTCGGCAGAGGAGATTGCTGTGAGCATTGTTGCCGAGCTTATCCAGGTTCGCCGTGGGAAACGAGGTGCATCTGCTGCGATGTCGGATCGCATGAAGGAATGGTTTGACAGGGCAGAAGGGAAAGGGAATTGAGCAACCAAGAAAAAGGTTTCCTTTAGCAGAGCCTCCGCTGAGCGGAGAGAAACCTCTATCAGGAAGCGCGCACTCCACCCCAGGAGAACTCTATGCGTATCGAGCGGATCGAACTCCTTCACACAAAAATGGAGCTCGCCTCTCTGTTTGAAATGTCTCTTGGTGTAGAACTCTTCGAACAGCGTATCAACGTGCGCGTCGACAGAGATGGGGTGACGGGTTGGGGTGAGTGGGTCGATCGTTCACTGGAGGTGGAAAGCGAGGGGGAAAGATCAGAGATGGAAAGGCGCGAAAGAAATCGAGCTCTGGTTGCGAAAAGGGATTTTTGCAACTTTCGATCTGCAACTGCAAATCGGAAATCGACACTCGACAATCGTCAATTTCTCTTGTAGCCCCAAAGGGAACCTTGTGCACCCAGTAAGTTTCCTAGTAGTCACCGAGTTGCGGCTATCATAAGAGCACGGTTGAAATCCCTTGTTTTCAAGCGTTTTTGGACTCTCCAAAAGTTGACCTACCACCTTAGCTTAGTCAGCCTCACGACCTCCCGCTATGGATCGGTGGGTTGGCGAGGGTCTTCCATCTTGAGGGGAAGCTGACCTATCAATCCCCGTATTCTTCATCGAGTCGAGATACCGTACCCAAGATGCCAACCTCGAGGTGAGTTGACTCTTTTGTGATCATCCTCGTGCTTGCCACACCAAAAGAGCCCGAAATCACCTTCATTTTGAGGTTGTTGCCTTTCAGTCTGAACTGCAGTAGCTTTGTAGTGCAGAATTTACCCGCCGTTACCATGGAAGCGCTGTAAACGTACTCTCTCAGTCCCGATTCTCACCGCAGGAGGTCACCATGATCGGGGCAACAATCTCTCACTACAAGATTCTTGAGAAGCTTGGTGGCGGAGGCATGGGGGTGGTCTATAAGGCCCAGGACACCAAGCTCAAACGCACCGTCGCGTTGAAGTTCCTCCCTCCCGATCTCACCCGTGACCCCCAAGCCAAAGAACGTTTCACCCACGAAGCCCAGGCAGCCTCCGCGCTCGATCATCCCAACATCTGCAACATCCATGACATTGGCGAGACGGATGACGGGCAGCTCTTCATCGTGATGGCCTGCTACCAGGGAGAAAGCCTCAAAGAACGGCTCCAGCGAGGATCGCTTGGGATTGATGAAGCTCTCGAGATTGCTGGTCAGGTGGCTCTCGGGCTTTCGAAGGCGCACGAGAAGGGCATTGCTCACCGCGACATCAAACCGGCCAACATCATGCTCACGAACGATGGCGGAGCGAAGATTCTGGACTTTGGCCTGGCGAAACTCGCGGGACGCGTTCGGCTCACCAGGACGGGAACAACCGTGGGCACCGTCGCCTACATGTCACCGGAGCAGGCCCGCGGAGAGGAGGTTGATGAAAGGACAGATATTTGGTCGTTGGGGGTGGTTCTCTACGAGATGATGACTGGCCGGCTGCCGTTCGAAAGCGATTATGACCAGGCAATGATCTATTCCATTCTCAGTGAACAACCGAATCCGCTGAGGAGTATACGGCCGGATGTTCCGGCTGAAGTGGAGCAGGTGGTGAAGAAGGCTCTGCAGAAAGATCTTCGGGGACGCTTTCAGCATATGGACGAGTTTCTCACGGAGCTTCGTGCTGTGAAGAAACACCTTGAGGCCGAGAGCAGCAAACTCCATCACGACGCGAGGAAGCCTTTGCCTTCGATCGCTGTCCTCCCTTTTGTCAACATGAGCGCGGACCCGGAGAGTGAGTACTTCAGCGATGGCTTGGCCGAAGAGATCATCAACGCGCTGACGCGGATTCCCGGGCTCCAGGTGATCGCCCGGACGTCCTCGTTCGTGGTGGGGCGCCTGGGGCTCGATGTCCGGGAGGCTGGAGCACGACTCGGTGTCGAGAGCATCCTCGAAGGGAGCGTGCGCCGGGCGGGCTCCCGGGTGAGGGTGACGGCGCAGCTTGTCTCGACGCGCGACGGCTTGCACCTGTGGAGCGAGCGCTACGACCGCGAGCTAACCGACCTGCTGGCCCTTGAGGATGACGTGGCGGCGGCTATCACCGAGCGCCTACGGGGCGAGTTGGGCGGGGCAGGGGGCGAGCGAAAGCGCCAGGCAGTCAACCACGAAGCCTACGTGAGCTTCCTCGAAGGGCGGCACCACTTCGCGAGGGGAACGCCCGAGGACTTCATGAAAGCGATGGCGTGCTACAAGCGCGCGATTGAACAGGACCCCGGCTTCGCGCTGGCGTACGACTCGCTCGCGGAGCTGCACTGGTTTCTGGGATTCTTCGGCAACGTGCCCCCGCGCGATGCATTCTCCACGAGCACGTGGCACGCCCTGCGGGCGCTGGAGTTGGACGACACGCTGGCCGAGACCCACGCCCTGCTCGGCATGCTCCGCAAGGAGCTCGACTACAACTGGGCCGAAGTCGACCGTGAGTTCCGCCGGGCTCTGGAGCTGAACCCCGAATCGCCCCTCGTAAGGCTGCGCCACGCGATCAGCGGTCTCATGCCCCACGGCCGCGCTGCCGAAGCGATGGCCGAGCTCGACGCCGTCGTACGGGTCGACCCGCTGTCGATCCCCACTCGCTGGTGGCTCGGCGTGATGGCCTACTTCTCGCGAGAGTTCGATCGCGTGGCCGAAGAGGCCCAGCACATGCTCGCGCTCGATCCCAACCACTTCCTGGGCCACTGGGCGCTCGGCATGCAGCAGGGCGCGATTGGCCTGGGGGCTGAAGCGGTCGCTGCCCTTGAGAGGGCGCACGAGCTGTCGGGGGGCATACCGTTCACGCTCGGGTTCCTCGCCTACGGCTGCGGCCGGGCCGGGTGCGTCGACAAGGCTCGCGCGTTGCTGCAGGGCGCGAGCGAGGCCGCCAAGAGCAGCTATGTCCCTCCCTCGACGTTCGCGCTCGGCTACGTCGGTCTGGATGAGTGGGACGCCGCCTTCGACTGGTGGAACCGGGCGATCGAGGTTCGCGACCCGCTCGTCATGCCGGTAAAGAGCTATCCGTTCTTCGACCCGGTGCGCGGGGACCCGCGTTACCGGGCCATGCTGCGCCTCATGAACCTCGCCGAGGGCTGAGCGAACCCCGACCGGATCATCCCGTTCGGCTCCGGGGTAGGAGGGGGTGTGGGGCCGGACAGCCTGCACAGAAGAGACATGCAGATGATCAAGGAGACGGGATTTTGAAAATCAACGATTGAGGAACAGGCCGCGCGAGGACCGACAAACGCGGGTCTGTGTTGTTACGGAGAAAAGCAAAGAGGCAATCCCAGATGCTCGGAATTGCCTCTTTCTTGTTTCGACGGATAGGAGTAGCAACAAGATGGCGCAATCAGATTGTCAATCGACAATGGATCGGTGGGTCGGCGAGAGTCTTCCGTCTTCTTGTGCGGAGATCATCAGCCGTTTTTCACCTTCGCTATTTTCTCCCTGAGGATTTCAAGTGTCTGATGAACTGTCTCAAGATGAGTTCTGAAAGAGAGAACGGCCAGTCTCAAAGTGAATCGACCATCGAGAACTGTCGAGGAGAGAAACACTCTTCCATCCCTCTGGATTTCATTGACGAGTCTCCTGTTGAAATCATTTGCATCACCTGATTTGGGAACATATCGAAAAGTCACTACTGACAATTCGGGAGTTGGCCCCACCTCAATTCCGTCGATGGCTTGAACCTTCTCGTAGAAATACCTTGCCAGCAGGATCTTTTCCTCCAGCATGGCACGGAATGGTTTCACACCGATAAGCTTCAGGGGTAACCATAGTCTTAATCCCTTGAAATGCTTTGACAGCTCGGGTGAAAGATCGGCTGGAGATAGTTCATCCGTTGAGCCTAAGGCATCCTGCATATAGTTCGCCTCGTAGTGATGTGATGCAAGAAGTTTCTTCGTGTCTTTCACGAGCACGGCGCCAGAACCATAAGGAAGGAACAATCCTTTGTGTGGATCCATCACAACGGAGTCTGACGTATCCATGCCTTTCAATGCCTTTTTGCCGGAGTCGCAGAGAACGAAGAATCCCCCATAGGCCGCATCAAGATGAAACCATGATCTATGCTTCTGAGCAATTGCCCCAATCTCACCCAGCGGGTCAATCGCACCAACATCTGTTGTACCAGCGGAGGCGATGATCAACCATGGGTTTAGACCTGATGTTCGGTCCGCGACGATTGACATGTCGAGTTCTGAAGGCTTCATCCTATAACCTTCATCAAGAGGAATGTACCTGACGACACATTCCTTCAATCCGGCGATTCGAATGGCTTTGTCAATTGAATGGTGCGCTTGTGTCGATAGATAGATGACACTCTTTTCCAGATCTTTGCCTTTGAGGTGAAACGCATCTCTTGCGGTGACGATACCGATCAGGTTGGCCAGACTTCCACCCGACGTCAAATTGCCGCCGGAAGTTTTCGGATAACCGATCAGCGCCGCCATCCAATGCAACAACATGTTCTCCATCCGAACCGCACCAGGTGATGCGAAGAATACACCAGCATACCGATTTGTGACTGCGGCAAGGTAGTCTCCCAACGCTGCGTGATGGATTCCTCCGCCAGGGATGTACCCCAAATGACCCCTCGAAGCAGGATTGAGACCTGGACCGTCGACATTGTTCTTGAGCAGTTCCAGAAGTTCGTCTATACCGACCGGATCATCCTGAATTGGTGAATCATAGAGACCGATGCCCTTTGTATCGGATACTCTATATGCAGGCAGATGATGGATGTTCTGAAGGAACTCTTCTGAGTACTTCAATATCGCTCGTGTCATCTTCCCCCGTTCAACATCATCAGGCTCGAGAGTAAGTATGAATTTCTCGAGACGCTTGATCTCGTCTATCATGGCGTAATGGTGACTCCTCAATTGAAGGATGTAGTGACATTCTGAAATTACTCAAAATCCATATCACAAAGTATCGCCGTGTGCTGCAAGCTGGAGACGCTTCGACAGGCTCAGCACAGGGATTCGTGGAGATCAAGAAGATGACCCTTCTTCATCAGCATAGTGTCTGTGCTGTCGCACTTGGTTGATGCCCTATTCAACTGAGCCACAGGCGTACGACAATTTCCGATTTGGCAGGTTCGAATCGAAAGTCGTCAATCATCAATCGAAAATGTTCTGATCACAGCCCTGACGGGTACCTTCTGCACCCAGTAGAACTGCTGCTGGCTACTGAGCTCCAGCTATCATAGCAGCCCAAAGGAATCCCTCGTTTTCAAGCGTTTTTGGATTCTCTGGAAGTTGACCTCCCACGTTACCTTAGTTGGGCTCACGACCTCCCACTATGGATCAGTGCGTCGGCGATGGTCTTCCGTCTTCGGCGGAAGCTGACCTATCATACCGCGTTCTTGCATCCAATCCAAGAGCCTCTCCTGGAATGCCAGTTTTGACGGGACGTCGCCTTTTCTGGCATCACGCCCGTTCTAGAACTAATGGGACAGCCGAAAACCAGCCCGATTTTGGCGCAGTTGCCTTTGAATCTGAACAACAGTAGCTTGTACTGCTAGATTTGCCCACCGATACCGTGGAAACATCGTAGGCATCATCTTCCGAGTCCCGATTCCCGCCATAGGAGGTCCTTATGATCGGGCAAACAATCTCACACTTCCGCATTCTTGAGAAGCTTGGCGAAGTCCCAAAATCACCCGCGAGCGTTCTTCAGCGAGTGGTTGAGATTTTGAGGACCCCGACGTCCTTTGTCGGGGGCTGCAATCGGAGGGGCGCATCATGATCGGCCAAACGATATCTCATTTCAAGATCCTTGAAAAGCTTGGGGAAGGCGGGATGGGGGTTGTTTACAAGGCTGAAGACACCAAGCTCAAGCGCACCGTTGCCCTCAAATTCCTTCCTCGCGATCTCGAAGCCCAAGAACCCGAACGAGCCAGGTTTCTGCAGGAAGCCCAGGCTGCTTCCGCCCTCAATCATCCAAACGTCTGCACCATTTATGAGATCTCAGAGCACGAAGGTCAGCAGTTCATCGTGATGGAATACGTGGATGGTCAAACGTTGAGCAGGAAAGCTGTAGGGGCGGATCACCGACCCGCCCTGAAGGTGAGTGAAGCCATCACCTATGCAGTCCAGATCGGTGAGGCTTTGCAGGAAGCCCACAGCAAGGGGATCGTCCATCGTGACGTGAAGACCGATAACATCATGGTCAACGCGAAGAACCAGGTGAAGGTGATGGATTTCGGGTTGGCCAAGCTGAAGGGATCGCTCAAGCTCACAAAGACGTCGAGCACAGTCGGAACGCTCGCGTATATGGCTCCTGAACAGATACAGGGAGGAGAAGTCGATGCAAGGTCGGATATCTTTTCGTTCGGCGTGGTGCTGTATGAGATGTTGACGGGACACCTGCCATTCAGGGGAGAGCACGAGGCGGCGATGGTGTACTCGATCGTGAACGAAGAGCCGGTACCGTTGCAGACATATCTCCTCAATGCACCTCTGGAGCTCCAGCATTTGCTCGACGAGGCTTTGGAAAAGATTCCCGAGGATCGCTATCAAACTGTCGGCGAAATGGTCCACGAACTCCGCCGCATTCGTAAGCATACGACTAAAGTGCTCCGCCCGATGGAGTCGAGAAGGATGCCCGGAGCCGAGGGAGAAACCGGTGCTGTGCCTGAACCTCAACCAAGTGTCTCTGGGAAAAGAGTACTTCGCAGGACTATCATTTTCGGTACCGTCATTGTGGCGACAGCGATTGTTTGTACCGGTCTATACTTCCTGTTTTTCGGTATCAAAAAGCCGATTGATTCCATTGCCGTTCTACCGTTTATCAACGTTAATGCAGATTCGACCATCGAATACCTCAGTGACGGAATTACGGAAAATCTCATCAACAGCCTCACGCGGCTTTCCAATCTCCGAGTGATCCCACGGAGTACGGCATTCCATTACAAGGGGAAAGAAATCGATCATAGTGAGATCGCAAACAGATTGAAGGTCCGTGCGCTTCTCATGGGAAGAGTAATTCAGGCGGGCAGCGACTTGAATATCCAGGTGGACTTGATCGATGCAACGACGGAATCGCAGATATGGGGGGAGAAGTACAGCAGAAAACTGTCCGATCTCGCGACAGTTCAGGAGGAAATCGTGACGGGAGTATCTCAGAAGCTTCAGCCCGGCCTGAGCGGCGAAGAGAAGACAAAAATGGAACGGGGGCGAACAACCAGCGCTGAGGCGTTTCAATTCTACATGAAGGGGAGGTTCTACTGGAACAGACGAACGCCTGAGAGCATGAAAACCAGCCTGGGCTATTTTGAGCAGGCGATCGACAAGGACCCAACGTATGCACTGGCATACGCCGGATTGGCAGATGCCTATATTGTGCTTGGAGAATGGGATGTGTACCCTCCGAAGGAAATGTTCCCCAAAGCAAAGGATGCCGCACTGAAGTCACTCAAGTTCGATAATGAATTGGCCGAGGCACATACCTCGCTTGCAGCTATTCTCCATGGTTATGAATGGGATTGGTCCGGAGCTGAGCGTGAGTACAAGCGTGCAATCGAACTGAATCCCAAGTACCCTACGGCGCATCAATGGTACGCGGAATATCTAACCTTTACGGGGCATCATAAGGAAGCGCTCGCGGAGATTCTCAAAGCCCAGGAACTCGATCCCCTTTCTCTGATGATGAATGCCATCATTGGCTGGGTCTATGCCTACGACAGGCAATATGACAAGGCGATCGAGCAGTGCAAGAAAGTTCTTGAAATGGATTCGAGTTTTGCTCCTGCCCAGTTCTATTTGCTGGATGCATATTTCTTTAAGGGTTTGTCTAAGGGAGTGAACGATCGGGAATTGGCCGAGGTGAATAGAGTCCAGCAAAAGCTAGGGGCGAGTAGAGCTGACATTGAAGCATTTAGCCGGGCTTACAAGTCAGCAGGGCGGAAAGGGGTGGCTCGATTGACGCTGACTCAGCTGGATACCGATCCGAAGAACCAGGCTGTCTCTCAGTACGCGTATGCCGCAAACTATGCCATCATAGGGGAAAAAGAGAGGGCTCTCCTCGCACTCGAAAAATGTATCGAAACAAGAGACTTTCTGTTGAATTTCCTGAAAGTGGATCCACAATTTGATGGTTTGCGTTCTGATCCACGGTTCATCGCAATCCTGAAAAAAGTCGGGTTGGAGAAATGATCGGGCAGACCATATGTCACTATGAACTCACCCTGAACAGGGTCCAAAAAGAGCCCGAGGTCATTCTGAACGGAGCGAAGCGGAGTGAAGAATCTGCAATTCTGAATCAGATTCTTCGCCTCACTTGAAGAACAGTGGGACTCAGGATGACTTTTGGGACGGCCTCGGAGGGGGGATGAGTTCGCTAAGAAGGAATCAGACATGATTGGTCAGACTATTTCCCATTGCAAGATCATAGAAAAGCTCGGCGAAGGCGGCATGGGCGTGGTCTACCGCGGCGAGGGCACCAAGCTTAACTGTGCCGTCGCCACCAAATTCCCCGAAGGGGAAGAGTACATCAACCGAGGGCAGCGCCCTCGGTGCACAAACAACCAGCATTCAATCCTACCCTGAAGGGGTAACATACCTGAGGATGTATTTCACCCTTTCAGGGTTGGCGATGAAAGTCCGTCAAGTGCTTTCCAGTCCCGATTCCCACCATAGGAGGTTCTTATGATCGGGGCGACCATATCGCACTTCCACATCCTGGAGAAGCTTGGTGAGGGGGGTATGTACCAAAATCACCCACGAGCGTTTTGTGCAAGTGGTTGTGATTTTGAGAATCCGCCTTCATTATGGCGGAGGTGTGCGTCATGATCGGCCAGACAATATCCCACTTCAAGATACTCGAAAAGCTCGGTGAGGGGGGTATGGGTGTCGTCTATAGAGCTGAAGACACCAAGCTTGACCGTCTCGTAGCCCTCAAGTTTCTGCCTCAACAAATCACCATCAGCGAAGAGGACAAGGCCCGCTTCCTGCAGGAGGCGAAGGCCGCTTCGGCTGTAATGCATCCCAATGTCTGCGTCATCTACGACATCCAAGAACACGATGGCCAGCAATTCATCGTGATGGAGTATGTGGACGGCAAGACCTTGAGGCAGATGGTGCCCGTGCAAAAGATGCAGACCGCCATCGACTATGCGATCCAGATTGGCGAGGCACTCCAGGAAGCACATAGCAAAGGCATTGTCCACCGTGATATCAAGACCGACAACATCATGGTCAACACGAAGAACCAGGTGAAGGTGATGGACTTCGGTCTTGCGAAGTTGAAGGGCTCGTTGAAGCTCACGAAGACCTCAAGCACAGTTGGGACACTCGCGTATATGGCACCTGAGCAGATACAGGGGGGAGAGGTTGATGCGAGGTCGGATATCTTTTCTTTTGGCGTGGTTCTCTACGAAATGCTCACCGGACATCTCCCCTTCCGCGGCGAGCACGAAGCGGCGATGGTGTATTCGATTGTAAATGAGGAAGCACTACCACTTCAGCAGTATTTACCAGATGCTTCCTCTGAGCTTGTTCACATCATGAACCGCGCGTTGGAGAAAGAACCCGAGGACCGGTATCAGACAGTCCACGACATGGTGATCGATCTTAGGAGGCTGAAGAAGGAAACCAGCAGGGTATTGAGGTTGATGCCGACTATCCAACCTTCCCAAGGTTCAAGTGAAACAGCACGGCAATCTTCGGAAGGTTTGCCGCGCCGATCAAGGAGAAGGCTGGCGATCATCGTAGGCTCTGTGATGGTCGTTGTGTGTGCAGGTATTGTGATCACGTTGCTTTCCCGCGCGCCACAACTCAACCCTGATATGAAATTCAGCACGCTGCAAATACCGTTTCGCAGTGTGTGGTATGCGAACGTGTCACAAGATGGTAACTGGCTGGTATTCCCCGCTACAGATGATCAAGGAAAATACGATGTGTACATGATGAATGTATCACAAGGTCAGCCGAGAAAAATAACCAACGATTCGTGCAATTACATTTTCAATGTCTCCCTATCGCCAGATGCAAGCACGATAGTGTATGCACGCCGACGGTTGGCGGGACAACCGCAGGAAATTGTGAGTGTTCCTTCTCTTGGAGGCAGGGGTAAAGTCATCATAGAGGAGGCTCAGATGGCGGTATGGCGTCCAGACGGGTTGCGCATAGACTACCTTGTGATCTCGCAGATCGGGTCAGGCCGGCAGACTCATGAGTTCTGGACTGCAAAACCTGATGGCTCGCATCGACGTTGCGAGTTCGCTGACACGCTGGAAGAGCGCGCAGTCCCCCACTTTGCTTGGTATTGGTCGCCTGATATGAAATCACTTGCATGGACGAGAAACTACCCCGGAGGCTATGCTGAGATCATCATCCGCGATCTTGAAACGGGGAAAGAACGCCAACTCACTTTCGACAAGAAGATCGCCGACGATCCTGTGTGGACTCAGAATGACCACATAATCTTTTCTTCCAACAGAAGCGGAAACGTCAATCTTTGGGCTGTTCCTTCTTCAGGGGGAGAGCCTATCCAGTTGACGCGAGGAAGCGGACCTGATTCCCCGATGTGGGTTTCTGCTAATTGCAGGAGAATGATCTATTCAGAGGCTCAAAATCTTGGACATATCAAACTCGGTGACCTCGTCACTGGCTCTGTCCGTCAACTGACGGTTGATGAGCGCTCCCGTTCCAACCCTTCCATTTCGCCGACCGGAGCATTCATTGCATTTAGCGCGAAAGAAGAGAATGAATATAGCGTCAGAAGAGATATCTATGTGCTGGACAGACAGGGGGCGGAAATAAGGAAGTTAACCGATGGGCCGGAGACCAAGTTCTGGCCATTCTGGTCAGCCGATGAGAAATGGATTACGTACGGTGCTTTTCATCCGACCGAGCCTCCAGACTCGTCCCGCGTGTATCTTGTCAAAGTGGACAATCCTGGCCAGCCCAGATTGATCGGAAAGGGGTTCGATGCCTACTGGTTCAATGAGAAGGAATTCATCGTCTTCACGTTGATGAAATCATACCGGGGATCAATCGATCGCCCTAGTCTCCTCGAGTTTGCTGAAGATTCGGTGTGGATATGTCCCATCCTCGACGGCAAGTATATGGCTGCGGCCGATTTCCGCGTAGGCCGCGAAGGACTATGGATTACGACGGCGCAGTCATACCAGTCGTCCAGCCTCAAAGAAGCGAGGCAATTGGTCAAGTCAACCACACTGATGCCAGTGTTTGCGAGGGATGGAAGGGAATTTTTCTACACTGAGCCGGGAGGCAAGCGCGACCTGCATCGGATCTCTTTGCCGGATGGGAAAGATGAACGGATTGGTCGTGCGTTCCCGGGGCTAAGGGGCGATTTCAGTGTTCGGCGTGATGGCAAGGAGATAGTGTACAACGAGTCCTACCGGAAGACGAGATTCGTGGTTATTGACAACCTGTTCAAATGAGAGTGGATCACATTCGATCTATGTCAACGATCTGCGATTGATGAGACGGGGGAATTGTCTGAGATGGTCGGCCCAACCGTATCCCACTACAAGATCCTCGAACGCCTCGGCGGCGGGGGAATGTTCGAAAATCACCCACGAACGCTATATGTGAGTGGCGGTGATTTTCAGAATCTGCCGAAGCGAAGCGAAGGCGGAGGCGTGATATGATCGGCCAGGCCATCTCCCACTACAAGATTCTCGAGAAGCTCGGCGGCGGGGGGATGGGTGTTGTATACAAAACTGAGGATACGAAGCTTAAACGGACCGTTGCCCTAAAATTCCTCCCTCCTGAACTCACCCGGGACCCCGAAGCGAAAGCCCGCTTCATCCATGAAGCGCAGGCAGCCTCTGCTTTGGACCATCCCAACATCTGCGACATACACGAGATCGGTGAAACGGAAGATGGGCAGATGTTCATCGCGATGGCTTGTTATGAAGGCGACACCCTCAAAATGCGGATCGAAAAGGGGCGGCTGGGGATAGAGGAGGCAATTGAGATCACAACCCAAGTCGCGCAAGGTTTGCAGAAGGCGCACGAGAAAGGCATCGTTCATCGGGACATCAAGCCGGCAAATATCATCATCACGAATGACGGTGTGTCGAAGATCCTCGACTTTGGGCTGGCCAAGTTGGCTGGACAGGCAAAGTTGACGAAGACGGGATCAACCGTCGGCGCCGCGGCCTATATGTCGCCGGAGCAGGCGCAGGGGCAGGACGTCGATCACCGGACAGACATCTGGTCGTTGGGAGTCGTGATGTATGAGATGCTGACAGGAAAGCTTCCATTTAGGGGCGAACACGAAGCCGCACTTCTGTATTCGATTGTTCACGAGGAGCCACTGGCGATATCCGGCTTCCGGACTGACATTCCGGGCAATCTTGCTTCTGTCATTTTTAAAACACTCCAGAAGGATCCCCGACAGCGGTATCAGGCAGCGCGGGAGTTGGTGAGTGACTTGAAAGCTGTGATGGCACCCGGCATTCAATTGCCCAAGCAGGAGAAGTCGATTGTCGTGCTGCCGTTTGAGAACTTGAGCCCCGATCCAGATCAGGAATACTTCAGTGATGGGCTTACTGAGGAAGTGATCTCTGACCTCTCCGCCGTCAGATCGTTGCGTGTGATCTCCCGAAGTTCAGCGATGACATTCAAGGGGACGAAGAAAAAGATACCAGAGATTGCACGTGACGTAAACGTGCAGTATGTCCTTGAAGGGAGTGTGAGAAAAGCAGGGAACAGTCTGCGCATTACTGCGCAGTTGATAGATGCCCAGAACGATACACACTTGTTGGCAGAGAAATACTCGGGGACATTGGATGATGTGTTCGATATCCAGGAGAAAGTCTCACATGCCATAGTCAATGCACTTAAGCTCAAGCTCGCCCCTGAAGAAGAGCGCAAGATGGCCGAGCGGCCGATCGGTGATTTACGCGCATACGAATGCTATCTGAGGGCGATGCATGAAATTTGGCACTGGAGGGGAGAGACACTCACGCATGCGCTGCAATACTTACAAGAAGCCTTGGAGATGGTCGGAGACAACGTCCTTCTCTATGCAGGCATGGCGGAGGCGCTAACTCTTGTCGATCAATTGAGTGGGCCGATCCCGACAATCCTTAGAACAAGATCAACATTCATCCAAATCGAGGCAACCATCATGCGCACATCACAGACGACCGCGGGTGGATTCGGAATTGTCGTCTCGCTGCTTGTCCTCTTGCTCTGGGGCTGTTCTTCCAGCAAGCCGGGCATCTGGCGTTCCGACGCACCCGTTCCTCGTCCCAAATCGTATGTCTGCTACCATGTATCTTCACCATTGAGTATCGATGGCAAATTGGATGAGGCGGATTGGGCAGGTGTGCCGTGGACCGACAACTTCACTGACATCGAAGGTGATCGCAGACCGGCCCCACGCTACCGCACGCGGGCCAAGATGCTCTGGGACGACGAGTGTTTCCTCATCGGGGCAGAAGTCTCCGAACCGCATATCTGGGCAAAGCTCGTCAAAAGAGACACGGTTATCTACTATGATAACGACTTCGAAGTCTTCATTGATCCCAATGGCGACAACCACGAGTACTATGAGTTCGAAATGAACGCACTCAATACGGTGTGGGACCTATTTCTACCAAAACCGTATCGGGATCAGGGGAGAGCGGTTGACAGCTGGAACATCGACGGGTTGAAGACCGCGGTGAACATCAAGGGCACTCTGAATGATCCCCGCGATATCGACAGTTGCTGGACCGTGGAAGTCGCAATGCCCTGGAAATCCCTTGCCATGTATGCGCACAAGCAGATACCTCCGGCGGAAGAAGACCAATGGCGTGTGAATTTCTCGAGAGTCGAATGGACGATGACGGTGGAGGACGGAGCGTATGTGAAGGTGAAGGGCTTGCCGGAGGACAACTGGGTCTGGTCGCCTCAATGGGTGGTGGATATGCACCGTCCAGAAATGTGGGGCTACGTGCAATTCACCCGGAAGTCGGCCGGAACGGTGACAATAGTTCCCGATGCGTCCTGGGATGCCCGCGTCGCACTTATGAGGATCTATTATGCACAGAGGGCCTTGTTTGAAAAGCACAAGCGCTGGGCGGGAACGAGGCAGGAACTGGGCAACTATCCTGTCGCTGCACCGGCTGGAATCACTCCTCCGGTCATCCAGCTCAACGACACAGGATACGTTTGCACAGTCCGGCTGACCAAGCTTGATGGACATGAACAGCGGTGGCATATCAGTCAGGATTCGAGGATTTGGACCGACTGAAACGACCGCTTCGACGGCCCGTTCATTCGCAAGCAGGGATCGCGCTGGATGAACTGTCTGACAGCTATCCCCTCACTACTGTCTTTCAGCCGACGATGGCGGTGAGGCTGGGGATGGAGGTGATCTTCTGAGATTGTCGATTTGCGATTGACGATTGTCGATTGACGGAGCAAAGCAAAAAGGCAATCCCGGACGCTCGAAATTGCCTCTTTTTTTTGATCAAGAAGAGATGTAGCAAGAAAGCGCTGTCAAATTATCGATTCGGCTCCCGCCAAAGAACGGCGGGACGCGCAAAATCACAATCACTCACAAAAAGGCAGTTCGTGAGTGATTTTGGCAGATCCCGTCTCACTTCGCTCGACGGGACGCTGAAAATGACAAAGGAGTTAACTTCACTCCGTTCGCTAACTCCTGTCATTTTCGCGGTAGCCCTAACGGGGATCGAACCCGTATTTCGGCCTTGAGAGGGCCGCGTCCTAAACCGTTAGACGATAGGGCCAGAGAAATTTACTCATTCAGTCATCGAGTCATTGAGTCATTTTTCTGATGAGTCGAGGCTCCGGAAATCTCATCACACAATCCCACCGGTCACGTATCCCCTAAAACGAATCATCGATCCATTCTTTCAATGAACCGATGGCCCGATGATCAAATGACTCAATTCCTGTTGCTGCCCCGCTAGGGCTCGAACCTAGACTTTTCTGATCCAGAGTCAGACGTGTTGCCAATTACACCACGGGGCAATCAAATTTTCAAAACACCATGCCAGACGTGTTGCCAATCCCAATTCGACACAAGTTAGTAAACGAAGTGAAACTAACTTGTCTGTCGAATTGAGGATCCCGCCGCTTTGTGGCGGGATTACACCACGGGGCAATTGCTGCGCAACCCAATCTAGCAAAAAGAAAATTCTCTTCCAACCAGAATTTCACCCGACCATCTCCTCACGCTTGGCAGTAAGCATCGAGCACTAATTCCCCTTCGTCTTCACTGCACCAGAGTCATCTGCTCTTCACATGCTCCATTTCTCGTGCGTGGTCTAAACTATTCTTGCGCCGAGGCAGGGTCGATCCGTTACCTTGACTTTGGAGCCATTTTTTGGTATACTTTCCCAGGTTTTCTGCAGTCTTTCACCGGACTTGAGGCGACCTTGGAATTTTCCTCCAGGGAGCGAGACTTACCAAGAGATGAAAGACACTGATGTTCCAAGGGTGTGTTCGGTTCCTCGAGACCCACTTCTCTGGTATTCATTTTCTGAGAATTCGAGGCCGAAGCAACCTAAGGAATAACGTGTGGAAGCAAGTTGACTCCAAGCCTAGGTTCCCCCAATATTGCCGTTTTGGCCTACCCTTCGTGGCACTCCGAAGCCAAGCACGTCTCGAGCACCTCTCTCTCGACATCCTGGAAGCAACATTTGATGGAGCTGAAACGACTAATCGGCCACGGTCGCGACGAAACTCGGTCTTCGCGAGGCTTCAGGAAGGAATGGGGTGCGGTTGTGAGTCGGGCTTGCCGCGTGGCATTCGTCTTGTTCATATCTGAGGCAACATAAGGCGATGATTGCCAAGTACGGTTACGACGTGTTCTTTACGATTGCGGCGATCTGCGGTATTGCAATCCTCCTTGCGGTCTTCCTCATCGAGTCCGAGATTCTGACATATGGCATCGTTATTGTTTCTGTGCTTGCGCTCGGGTTCGCCGCAAACTTTTTCCGCGACCCGGATCGTTCCACACCGGCGGGGGACAATCTTATCGTGGCTCCCGCCGATGGGAAAGTGATCACCGTTCGAATCGCCACGGAAGCGGAGTTCCTCCAATCGGAGGCTACCTTGATCAGTATCTTCATGTCCCCGCTGAATGTCCACGTTAACCGTAATCCGGTTTCCGGTACTGTCAAGCATACCCGATATGTGAAAGGGCAATACTTCGCCGCCTTCGAGGAGAAGGCGTCAGAAAAGAACGAACAGATGATCGTCGGTATCGAAAACTCACACGGTAAGGTTCTCTTCAAGCAGATTGCCGGATTTGTGGCCCGGAGGATCGTTTGCACGCTCCACCCCGGAGATCAGGTCAAGGCGGGAGAGCGATTCGGCATGATCAAGTTCGGTTCGCGGGTGGATGTCTTCGTGCCGGCGACCGCAATCGT
>Ga0315274_10005394_pt1 | contig 18689 bp, 19 predicted proteins | sample YL17G02_20_MG_FD_203700 | JGI IMG/M metagenome (GOLD analysis project Ga0315274, IMG submission 203700) | Sediment microbial communities from Yellowstone Lake, YNP, Wyoming, USA - YL17G02_20 | ecosystem: Environmental > Aquatic > Freshwater > Lake > Sediment | place: USA: Wyoming | collected... | reverse complement strand
GACAGCGTTCGCAACAATATCGCCTACGGGCTTGACGACGTCTCCATGGACAGCGTCATCGAGGCGGCCAAGGCCGCCGAATGCCATCATTTTATCATGGAGCTTCCAGAGGGCTACGACACCTCGATCGGAGAACGAGGCGGCCTGCTGTCCAGCGGCCAGCGGCAGCGGCTGGCCATCGCCAGGGCGCTCTTGAAAAACCCGCCCATCCTGATCCTGGACGAGGCCACCTCGGCCCTGGATTCGGAGTCCGAAGGCCTGATCCAGGCCGCTTTGGCCCGAATCCTGAAGAACCGGACCACCTTTGTCATTGCCCACCGCCTGTCGACGATCCGCAATGCCGACAAGATTCTGGTCATCGACAAGGGGCAGATCGTCGAATCCGGCTCGCACGAAAAATTGATGAAGAAAAAGGGCATCTATAGAAAACTGCACGACCTTCAATTCCCTGAAGACGAGGAGATCCAACGATGATTCAGAGCATGACGGGCTTCGCCGAACGAAGCTTTGATTCGCGGACGCTGCGGGTCAAGGTGAGCATCAAAAGCCTGAACCACCGCTTTTTCGACTGGAACTATAAAGGCGCTCCGATCGGCGGGGGGGAGAACAGGCTCCGCGTCCTCTGCCAGGACAGGCTCCACAGGGGGAGGATCGAAGTGACCCTGGACCTGGGATTCCCCGACCCCTCGAGCTGGGATGTCAATATCAATGAAGGCCTTCTGGAAAAGATTTTCACCACCCTCGACCGGATTTCCGTGCGGCTGAACAGGGACATCAATCTGTCCCTAGACAATGTTTTCAGGATTCCCCAGGTCGTCGAGCTCAAGCGAAAGGACCTCAGCCCCTCCGAACTCGCCTTCTTGGAACGGGTCTTCGCCAGGACACTCGAAGATGTCGTCAAATCCCGGAGAGACGAAGGAACGAAGACGGCCGGCCAGATCAAACATCATCTCCTGAAGGTCAAGCGGGCTGTCCAAAAAATCGAAAAGCTGGTGGCCAAGCAGCCCCGACTGATCCAGCGAAAGCTGAGGCAGAGGCTGATCGACCTGAACGGGCAGAGCCCTCAATCCGAGGAAAGGCTCTCCGAAGAAGTGGCCTACCTGAGCCAGAGATACGACGTCTCTGAGGAAATCCAACGCCTGAAAAGCCATATCGACGCCGCGCTGGAGTTGGTCACATCCCGCAAAGGAGAGCCGGCCGGCAAAATGCTGGATTTCCTGGCCCAGGAGCTTTACCGCGAAGCCAACACGCTCAATTCGAAATCCCAGGATATCGGGATCACCAAGGAAGGGCTCTTGATCAAGGGCGAAGTGGAGAGCATCCGCCAGCAGGTGCAGAACCTGGAGTAAAAGGAGGAGAAGGTGCTTTTTGTCGTCACCGGGCCATCGGGAAGCGGGAAGTCGACGATCGTCCATCACGTTCTGAGCGACCTCCGCAACGTTCAGTTTTCCGTCTCCCATACGACGCGGCCGAAACGGAATTCCGAAGAGGACGGCCGGGAATATTATTTCGTCTCCGACAAAGAATTCGAGCGGATGATCGCCCGTAAAAAATTCGTGGAATGGGCGGTGGTCCACGGCCATTATTATGGGACGTCGAAAAAGGAGGTCGAGGAGAAGAGAGAGAGGAAAGACGTGATTTTAGATGTCGATGTCCAGGGGGCCGCCCAGATCCGGAAGAAATATAAAAAAGCCGTGTTCGTGTTCGTCCTGCCGCCGCGTTTCCAGGAGCTCAAGCGGAGGCTCGAGGAGCGGGGCGCGGACAGCCCGGCCGTCATCCGGCAGAGGCTCCGCGATGCCAAAAAGGAAATCCGGGAATATGTCCGTTTTGGCTATATCGTGGTCAACGATCGGCTTGACAAGGCCGTCCTCGAGCTGGAGTCCATCATTCTCAGCGCCCGCTGCCGCCTCGAGGTCCGGAAGAAAGACATCCGGCCTATCGTCCGGAGTTTTCATTAGGGCTTATGAAAATCCGCCCGTTTTTTCTTTGGTCAGGGGAGAGGGCCGGATGGGAAGAGGAGAAGACATGGCCAAGATCGCTTTAGGCGTGACATCGTCGGTCAGCATCTATAAAGCTTGCGAAATCGTGCGCGGCTTCCAAAAAGGCGGCTGCGACGTCCAGGTCATCATGACCCAAAACGCGGCGAAGCTCGTTTCGCCGCTCCTTTTCACTTCTCTTTCGGGACACAAGACCATCGTCGACCTTTTTGAAGACGACCATCCCTGGTCGGTCGCCCATGTTTCGCTGGCCCGGGAGATCGGCCTTCTCGTCGCCGCCCCGGCGACGGCCAACATCATCGCCAAATTCGCCTGGGGTGTCGCGGACGATTTCCTGTCCACTTTTTATCTAACCGTCGAATGCCCCGTGCTCGTCGCGCCGGCCATGAACGAGGCCATGTATCTTCACCCTCAAACCCAGGAAAATCTGGCCAGGCTTCGCGCCCGAGGCGTGGAATTCATCGATCCCGACAAAGGCTATCTCGCCTGCAAGGACGAAGGATGGGGCCGCCTGGCTGCCCCGGAAAGGATCGTCGGCCGCGGGCTCGAGCTCCTGGGAAAGACCGAGAGCTTAAAAGGAAAGACCGCGCTGGTCACGGCCGGACCCACCCGGGAATTCATCGACCCGGTCCGGTTTCTGTCGAACCGGTCTTCGGGAAAAATGGGGTTCGAGATCGCCCGCGAAGCCCTGCTCCGGGGCGCCCGGGTCATCCTCGTTTCCGGCCCGGTCAACCTGGCCCCTCCAGCCAGGGCGGAATTCATACCGGTCCAATCCGCGGAGGACATGGAGAAGGCCGTTATCAAAGCCTTCCCCAAAGCAGACATCGTGGTCATGGCCGCGGCGGTCGCGGATTTCGCGGCGGCCGAGCCCTCCCTCCGCAAAATCAAGAAGCCCGACCTTCCGGAGGCGTTGAAGATCGTCCCGACTCCCGACATTCTAAAAAAGATCGCCGCCCGGAAAAAAGGTCAATTGATCGTCGGGTTTGCCGCGGAGACAGAGAATCTGAGGGCTCACGCCCTCCGGAAAATCAAGGAGAAAAACCTGGACCTTATTGTCGCCAATGATGTCTCAGAGGAAGGCCTGGGGTTTGATTCCGACTTTAATCGGGCCCTGATCCTGGACGGGCGCGGCCAGGGCCGGCCGACGGACAAAGTCAGCAAACGGGAATTGAGCCGCCTAATCTGGGATCGAATCGAGGAATCCCTTGGCAAAAAAAGTTGATCGTCTCGTCGGAGAGCTCGAAGAACAGTTTCGATTTTTGAAAGAGATCGGGGCGGATTTCATCTTTGCTCCAAAGACAGGGGACAAGCCCGGCAGCCGTCCACCCGGCCGTCCTGCCCGGGAGGAGATCCTCGCCCTCCATGAGAAGGTCTTGCGCTGCAAGAAATGCCCGCTGGCGTTGGGGCGGACCCATGCCGTTCCCGGCGAAGGGAACCTCGAGGCCGAACTGATGTTCATCGGCGAGGGGCCCGGGCATGATGAAGACGTCCAGGGAAGGCCTTTCGTCGGCCGGGCCGGACAGCTTCTGACCAAGATCATTCAGGCCATGAAGTATGAGCGGGAGGACGTGTTCATTGCCAATGTCGTGAAATGCCGGCCTCCCGAAAACCGCACTCCCCACCGGGACGAGGCGGCCCGCTGCTCGCCCTTCCTCCTCGAGCAGATCCGGCTCATCCAGCCCAAAGTGATCGTGACCCTGGGCAAGGTCGCCACCGACTTTTTCGTCCCCAGCGCCTCAGGCATGACCAACTTGAGGGGCCAGTTTTATGTCTGGAACGGAATCCAGGTCATGCCGACCTTTCATCCGTCCTATCTCATCCGCAACGAAGGCAACCGGGGGATCCGGAAGATGGTCTGGGAGGATATGCAGAAAGTCATGGCTGTGCTCGGCAAAAAATGACCCTCTTCGCTGAAGTCGTCTTTCCGCTTCCGGTCGATCATAGCTTCTTCTATGTCGTCCCTGCCGCCTGGACAGGAGCGGCAAAAGCCGGCTCGCGGGTCATGGCTCCCCTGGGAAACAAGGTTCAGATGGGGTTCATCGTCCAGGTTTCCGATCAAGGCCCGGGCCGGGCGATCAGCCTCAAGGAGATCATCGAAGTGATCGACGAGGTTCCTCCGATATCCGAGGACATCCTGTCTTTCACCCGGCAGCTCAGCGCGGCTTATTTTTCCGCGTGGGGAGAATTCCTGGCGGCCTCTCTCCCTCCCTCCGCCGTTGTCAAGACGACGGCCAAGGCCTTCCTGACAGAAAAAGGGGGAGACGCGCTCAAAGAAAAAAAACTGTCCCGGGACGAAAAGAATGTGGCTGAAGTCCTCGGGGAAAAGCCGTACAGCCTTTTCTTTCTGAGGAAAAAAACCGGAGTGAAGAACATCTCTTCTCTGGCAGCTCGGATGGAAAAAAAAGGCTTGATCCGAGTGGAACGGGAGACCAAGACAGCTCGAGAGAAGAAAGAAATCCCGATCATACTCCCGCCGACCCAGCTCGAGCTTGATTTTTCGGTGGACGAGTCCGTGGAGGAGGCGGCCGGCGTCATTCTGGGCGCGATGGACAAGGGCGCTTTCGCCCCTTTTTATCTGTCCGGGCCCGGGCCCAAGCGGCAGGCTGTCTATTTTCTTCTCATCCGAAAGATCCTGGCGTGTTCAAAAAAAGTGCTCTTCCTTATTCCGGAACTATCGCAGGCGGGTCCTCTCCAGGAACGCCTGGAAAAAGGGCTGGGCGGCCAGGCGGTCTTCATCCACAGCGGCTTATCCGAACGCGCCCGCGAACTGGCCTGGCAGAAGATCCGGAGCCAAAAAGCCGGAGTGGTTGCCGGGCTTCGCTCCGCCCTCTTTTCTCCCGTGGAAAGATTGGGACTGATCATCGTGGATCGCGAACATGACGATTCTTACCTCCAGCTGGAAAGCCCTTTATACGATGCCAGGCGGGGGGCCTGGCTGAGAGCGTCCGGACAGAGGGCCGTCTTGGTCTACGGCTCTTCCACACCGAGCGTCGAGGCCTTCTACCGGGCTCAACAGGATGGATATTTGCTCACGCTAAAAAACGGACATAAGCCCAAACAAGCCGTCGTCATCGATGATAAAACGGAAAAAGGCCTGATCAGTCAAAAGCTTGCCTCCGGCCTGCAGGGTAGCCTGGACGAGGGAAAACCGTCCATCGTGTTTTTGAACCGGCGGGGATATGCCTCGTTCCTCTTCTGCCCGCGCTGCGGGCATATCCCCAAGTGCGGCCGCTGCAGGGTTTCTCTTGCCTATCATAAAAAAGAAGACCGGCTTGTCTGCCATTACTGCCGCGCCTCCCAGCCGAAAATCGCCGCCTGTCCGGAGTGCGGGAGCAAGGTCCTGGAACCGGGCGGGGCGGGCGTGGAAGCCGTGGAAGAGGAGCTCCGGAGATTGTTTCCCAAGGCCCGGATCGCCTGTTTTGACAGCGACCGGGTCAAGGGCCAAAAGGATCGGGATAAGGTCCTCCAGGGATTTCAAGCAGGGAAGATCGACATTCTCGTCGGAACCCAATGGCTGGCCCACCAGACAGGACTTCCACCGGTTTCCCTCATCGCCATTTTGAACCCCGAAGCGCTGCTGGCCATCCCGGATTTCCGGGCGGCCCAAAAGACTTATCTGGCCCTGGACTTTATGATGCGGCTGGTGGACGCCGCCGACAAGCGGTCGGAGATCGTCATCCAGACCGCTTTTCCGAATCATCACAGCATCCGGGCGGCCGCCCGCAGAGATTATCCGGCTTTCTATCGGGAGGAGATCCGTTTCCGGCGCCTGATGAATTATCCGCCCTTCTCATGCCTGGCCGAGGTGTCGCTCCAGGGAAGAGATCTGCGGAGCCTGGCCCAAAAAGCCCGGGATGTCGCCGGATGCGCGGCCGCCTTCGGCCGCGGCGTGGAAATCCTGGGTCCTGCCTTTACTCCTGGAGCGACAGTCCGGGGGGGGAAAAGAGTCCAGGTGATCTTGCGGACACAAAACCCGGAGCTCCTCGATCAGGTGCTCCAGGAATGTTTGGGAAGGATCAAGATCAAGAAATCGGTTTGGCGATATCCCTAATCTTCCGCCCGCAGGATGCGGAGATAGACTTCTTTGTGCATGTAGTTGGGCGAAGAGGTCTGGAGATGCGCTTGGATGGCGGCATCCTGGTCATTGGCGATCTCGTCTTTGGTCGGCCCCACATAAAGGATGGTGGCCACGCCGCCGCCGTCTGTGACGATGGCTATCCTGCGGGAATAGTCCGAAAAATAGCCGGGTCCGCCCTGAAGGGTGAAATAGATCGTGGCCCCGGCGAGCGGGATGTTGCCCTCTTTGACAACAGCCTTGATTTCCGATGTCGGCCTGCTCGTCGTGGCATACAGGACGTTGGGCGATGCCGAGAGATAGAGCGTCAGATAGATGGTGGAAGGTCCAGTCGGGGAGGGTTCGTTATCCCTGGCATCCTGTCGCACGCAGGATGAAAAGACGAACAAAACCAATCCCAATCCTATGGCGAAGGTGATGATTTTGGCTTTCATGGCTGTCATCCTCATTTGTCGATATAATTCGCGAAATAGACGGTCAGATAGCCCGTGGCTTTGACCGCCTTGTCGGTCAGGTCATGGCCGTAGAATTCGATCTTGGCGGTCATATTCAGGATATCTCCGTAAGCGCTGTCCCTCAGGTTGACCAAGGGGGCCTCCAGCTTGGCGGCTTCCCGGACGATGACGAAGTTCACGCTCGCCGTGGAATCGACCCTAACCAGCGTCGACAGGCTTCCTTCGAAGGGGAAGGGGACATCCGCGCCCGGCCTGTTCCTTCCATCCGTGCGGGAAAACGAGACCACGTAGCGGGTGACCATGATGTCGCTGTACTGGGAAGTCCCGAGGATCGGGGCCGGGTCCATGAATCTTGCAGAGAGGGTCGCTTTGGCCGTGTCGGCCGCGATCGAGTTGTCTTTCTTCACGACGTCGCTTTGAAGGAATCCGGCGTCCGTACCCGACATGTCCTTGCCCGTGATGTTTTCCACGATGAGAATGCTGTTCGACCGGGACTCGTCCTCCAGGGGGTTACAGGCCGGGAGGAAGATGGAAGCGGCGAGCAGGGCGAAGCCCATCAAGATATGCTTTTTCGTCCATAATGTTTTCATCGGTCTTTCCTCCTATTTGACAATTCTGGGAGTGATGAAGATGAGCAGCTCACGGTTCTGCTTGGTCCGGGAGAAGGACTTGAACAGACTTCCCAGAATCGGTATTTGATGCAAGAAAGGAACTCTATCCCGCGTCGTGGAATCCTCAATCCGGTAGATGCCTCCGATGACCGTCGTCCCGCCGTCCGGGACCATGACCGTTGTTTTGGCGCTCTGGGTCGTGATCGGAGGGATGCCGTTGACGAGGTTGGCGAAGTCGGCGGCGTTATTCTGAATATCGATGGTCATGATGATCGTGCCATCAGCGGTGATTTGAGGAGTCGCCCGGAGCTCAAGGGCGGCATTGAAATACCGGGTTGTGACGGTGAAGTTCGCCTGGGTCTGGACGGGGATCTGCCGGCCCTGGATAATTTCCGCCTGCATGTTGTTCTGGGTGGTGACCCTGGGGCAGGAGATGATCTGGCCTTGGCCTTGGGTTTCGAGAGCGGAGAGCGCGATATCCAGCCGGAGCGTATCCAAAACGTTGGCGAAGGAGAACCCTACGGCTGAAGTGAAGGCTGGAGCCGGAAGGTTGACGGCGTATCCGCCCAGCGGCCCGCCGATTCCCTTGGTGACGATGCCCTGGGGGATCATCGAGCCGTCGGCGAGCATCTTATTCGGGAAGGAGAGGGACGTCTGGTTGCCGTAGAAGGGGTCCGCGATTCCCCGGTATCCCCATTGGATGCCCAGGTTGCGGGCAAATGTGCTGGTGGCTTCGACGATGCGCGCTTCGATGGAGACCTGGGGCGTCGGCGTATCCAGCACCGTGATTAGCTTTTCGATGACGTCGAGCTTTTCCTTGACGTCCGAAATGATCAATGTGTTTGTCCGCTCATCGATGACGATTTCGCCGCGGCCGGACTTTTTCGTTTTCAACAGGTCGTAGACATCCCTGGCCTTTGCATAAGACAGGGTAACGGTCTTGGTCGAGACCGATCCGGCCTGTTCCTTGCTCTCCTGGATCTTGAGCTGATCGTCGGCTTCCTGGGCTAAGACCCTGGTCGGGGCGATCCGGAGGACGTTGCCTTCCAGAGCTTTGCCCATCTTGTTGTCTTTCAGGATGATATCGAGGAATTGGTCCCAGGGGACGTCCTCGAAGCTGCAGGTCACGGTCCCCTTGACTTCGGAGTCAAACGTAACGTTCAGGCCGACCCGTTCGCCGAGCCAGAGGATGACATCCCTGAGGTCGGCATCTTTGAATTTCGGGCTGAGGATTTCGCCCGAGAATTTCTGTTCCACGCTGTGGATTGTCTTCGGCTTGAATTGGCTGGCCTGGTCGTCCGCCGGTTTCTGAGCAGGCTGTTTCTCGGCCGGCTTTTCCTCTTTTTTCTGCGGAGCAGGAGGATTGGCCGGGGGGGCGGCGGGCGGCGTGCTCACGGAGGCGAATTTTGCCGGGGACGCCGGTTCTTCGATGGCCTTGGTCGGCTCGACCTTCGGTGATGCCGAAACCTTCTTTTCTTCTTGAGGCTTCGCTTCGGCTGCCGTCGGAGGAGGCGGAATGTCTAGCTTCGGGACAGGGACGGCCGAATTGCCGTTCCGATTGTCCGTGGGTTCGGACGGCACGGATACAGCGCTCGTCTCTTTCGGGAAAGAGATGACGAGGTCGCTCGGACCGGCATTCACGGAGTAGGCATTCGGCTCTTTGAGGTCGACGACGAGCCGGGTGATGGAATAGGGATCGGCGGCCTTGAATTGTCCGGCCCTGACTTTCTCGATGCCGAATTTTCCGACGGAACGGGAGAACGTGCCTTCCGAGTAGACGGTGTCAAAAATATCCACGACGAGGCGGAGGGGGTCTGCCAAGGCGAAAATGTTGGCGATGCCTTTCTGCCCCAGCCGGGCCGTCAAATTCAGCTTATCGCTCGTTTCCGACACGTCAATTTTGGTGATAGGAAGGGCCTTTCTGCCCGTCGCCTTCAGTTCCTGCTGGATTTCGGAGGCGATCAGATACTCCGGCATAGACCGCTGGATTTTGTTCAGCTCGATGACCAGGCGTTTCTGATCTAGATAATACCGGTAGGGGACGCGCTCCTTGAGCCCGAGCCAAAGGGCCGCGTTGCTGCCTGCCTTCTGGACCTTGAGATCGGTCAAGAGCGGAGAGTCGTCCGCGGGAACCGGGGGAACCTGCGGCAGCTGGACCTTGCCCAGGTCGAACACTAGCGTGGCCGGCAATTCCTGGGACCAGGACGATTTGACGGCGGGGAACGCTGCTTCGGATTCCAGGACAATCCGCGTGGCCAGCTTGTCCGGCTGGATCGTGATCGTATTTATGACCGGGGTCGGATCTTGCTGGGCAAGCCCAAACAGGACGAGAAGGAGGCATAAAAAGGGAAGTCCAAGATGAAATTTTTTCCTTTTCATGTTTAAAGCTCCTCAGGACTGATTTCTTTTATGACATCTTTCGGTTTGGCCAGAGGGACGCCTCTGTCTTTGGTTTTGCGGAAGACGACCTGCGTCGACGTGACGGACATGACATAACCGTCGGCTAATCTGTCGCCTTCTTTGACCGTGATCGGGAATCCCTCCGTGACGCTGATGATGGCCTCGAGTTTTCCCTTCATCTTGACAATCCCGGTCAGGTTGATCTCGTCGATGGAGACATCGGACAACCCGCCGGAGGCCACTCTCTCCTTGACTTCTTTTCCGCCAAGCAGGTCCTTGAAGGGATCCCGGCGGTCGGCCGGGTCATAGGTGGCGAGGGGCGGTGCTTCTTTTTGGATGTCGGGCTTGACAACCTGCTGCGCGGCGGCCTGCTTGGGCACCTGGGCGGTGGCGAAGGGAAGGCCCAGCCAAACCAGGACCAGAACGCCTATCATGATTTTCGCGTGTTTCATCATTTTTTCCTTACCGGCGCCTTTTTCGCTTTGTCTGCGGCCGGCTTTTTTATCTGGCTCTCGTCCAGGAAAAAGTAGGTCTTGGCCGTGAAATTGGCGGAGATAGTGGCGGAGTCTGTTTGGGCGCGGAGAGCCTTGATGCTGAAATCGTCGATATTGAAGATGCGCGGGAAATGGACGATGCGGTCGAAGAGGGTGCCCAGATTATGGTAGCTGCCCCGGATCTCGATGGAGATCGGCCGTTCCGAGTGAAATTCCTTGTTGATCTCCCTTTCCGGCTTGAACTGGATGACATCGAGAGCGGAGTCGACGGCCATCTGCTGGACGTTGCGCAGAATCTCGCTCTCCTCTCTCTTCTTGGGGATGATGTTCTCAAGCTCCCGGAGCGCTTGGTTCAGGAATTCGATTTCACCTTGGAGCTTGTCCAGCTCCTTCTTCTTGGCACTCAGTTTTTCGATGGACGCTTCGATTTTTATCCGTTCCGTCTTCAGGCTTTTGACCTCGGCCATCTGCGGCTTGAACCAAAACATATAGGCCAGGGCCAAAATGACAAGCCCGATGATGACATTGCCGTACCAAGCCCAGTTCTTCATTGGCTTTTCCCCTTTTTGTTTTGTTCAGTCGTTTTTGCCGGCGGCTGGAGCTCTGGAGGGAGAAGATAGCTGGCGTTCAGGGAGAAGTCCATGTATTGGCTGTTCTGAGTCGTCTTCTGGGTGGAACTGATGATGTTGACGGCGCTGAACACCCCGCTTTTCTCCAGGTTGGACATGTAATCGGCGATGAGGTTGTTGGACAGCGCCCGGCCTTTGATCTGGACCTTCTGTTTTTCAAAGGACGCTTCCGTCAGCCAGACCCAATCCGGAAGGCTCCTGCTGATCTCGGTCATGATCTTCACGGGAATGCTCTGCTGGAGTTTGAGCTGATGGATCAGGGCGATCTTTTGCTCCAGGAGCAGCTTTTGCTGTTCGACCAGCTCCAGCTGCTGGAGCGCGGTCTGCAGGCGTTTTTGTTCCTGTTGGGCGACATCCAACTGGTCCCGCTCGCCGAGGAGCGAGCGCCTCTGGACGTAGGCCAGGGCGGCCAGGACGATGACGAACAGGACGAGGATGAGGGTTCCGGAGGGAGCCCGCTTTTTCTCCTTGACTTCAGGCTCCTGGTCGATCGGTTTTTCCTCGAATTCTTTTTTTTCGGCTTTGAATAAATTGATGCGAATCATGGCTTACTTCTCTTTCTTCCGGGTAGCGAGTCCCGTCACCACGCCGAAGAACGTGGCCATCTCCTGGTAGTACTGGGGGTTCAGCTTTCTCTCGTTGTAATACACATTCCGGAACGGGTCGAACAGGATCGTCTTGGTCTTGAACTTGGCTTCGAAGGTGCCGGCGATGTTTTTGACGTTGGCCAGCCCCCCGCAAAGGTAGATCTGCTCGATTTTCTTTTCCTTTTTATCCTCGGCTTCGAAGAAGGTGAAGGTTTTTTCCACCTCCTCGACCAGCCCCTTGACGTTCATGCCCAGGGCCGCTTCGACCTCGACGGCTTGGACGTTTTTCGGCGGAGCGCCCTTGAGCATGCTTTCTGCCTCTTCATAGCTGACATTGAGGTCTTTGCGCAGGTTCTCGGTGAAGTAATAGCCGCCGATGGACAGGTCGCGGAAAAGCTGCGGCGTGCCTTTCTCGCAGATGATGATCGTGGTGATGTTGGCGCCGATGTTGATCAGGGCCACGGTCTTGTCCTGGAAGTCTTCCGGGTAGTTGATCTCAAGCGCGTTGTACAGGGCGAAGGCGTCCACTTCGATCGCCTCCAAATTCTTTCGCGTCTGGTGGATGACGTTACTGTAGGCCGCCACCTTATCCTTTTTGACGGCGACGAGAAGGATCTCCAGGTTCTTTCCCTCCGTCCCGGGCGGCGGCTTGAGGATGGCATAGTCCACATTCGTCTCTTCGTACGGGTAGGGGATGTTGTGCTTGGCTTCCCAGATGATCGATTCCGCCAGTTCCTCGGATTCCATGGCGGGCAGGGCGATCCTCTTGATGATCACCGAGTTCCCCGAGATGGAGATGACGACCTCCTTGTTGGTGATTTTGTTTTTCTCAAACAGTGCTTTGATGGTCTCGACAACGGCCGCCGAGTCGATGATTGTGCCCTCGACAATCGCATCGTGGGGGAGGGGTTCGTAGCCGACTTTGGTGACTTCGTAGACGTTTTGTTTGCCTTTCTTCTTGATCTCGAGTTCGAGGGCCTTGATCGCGTAGGAGCCGATATCGAGGCCGACGACGGCTTTTTCTCTCTTTAGGCCTAACATGTTTCTCCTACCATATGATTATTATAAATGACTTTCATTTCTTGGCGAATTTCTCACGGAGCTTGTGCTCGACGACCGGCGGAACGAGGTCGTGAATGCATCCGCTCAGCGAAAAAACTTCCTTGACAAGATTGGAGCTGAGAAAGGTGTACTTGGCGTTGGGCATCATGAAGAACGTCTCGATGGCCGGGTTCAGTTTCTGGTTCATGAGGGCCATCTGGAATTCATATTCAAAATCTGAGATGGCCCGCAGACCCCGGATCACGATCTTGGCATCGTTGGCTTTGGCGAATTCAACCAGCAGACCTTGAAAGGCCTTAACTTCGATGTTCGCCCTGTTCTGGAAAATTTGCCGAATCATGTCCATCCTCTCTTTAGTCGTGAAGAGAGGCTTCTTTTTGGGATTTTCGAGGACGGCGACTAGGATCCGCGGAAAAAGCTTGGCCCCGCGGAGGATGATATCGACATGCCCGTTGGTGATCGGGTCGAAGGACCCGGGGTAGATGGCCGTTTTCTCCATCAAAGGACTTTTTTTCCTTCTGGCCCCGGTTCCAACCTCAGTCATTAACAAAAATTGTCTCCTTTGTCAAACAATACTTTCCAAAAATTGCTCTAACCACAAGGGCATCAGCCTTTTCACGTTGATGTGCTCCATTATCGGTCATTCGGAAGTCAAGACAATCCCCTAGCGCGATGAATCCAGGGGTAAATTTCCATCACCTCAAAAGAGGGGGGGGGGATTCTCGGGGGAGACGGCTTGATTTTGGATGCGATCTGACCGAAAATGTCAGTATGAAAGCGAAGACGGTTGGCGCGTTCGTAACGGTCGTGATTTATCTGCTTTTGATGGGGATGGCTTTTCCTCAACCGAAGCAAAGCGAAGAAGCTGCCTTTGCCAAAAAACGGCAACTCATGGTCGACGAGCAATTGCGAGCGAGAGACATCACGGATCGACGAGTGCTTGGAGCGATGGAACGCGTTCCCCGCCACCTCTTTATCGACCCGCGCTTCCGCGGCGAAGCCTACGAAGATAATCCGCTGCCGATTGAAGAAGGCCAGACGATCTCCCAGCCCTATATCGTGGCTTTGATGACCCAGTGCCTGGAGCTCAAGGGCAAAGAAAAGGTCCTCGAGGTCGGGACAGGTTCGGGATACCAGGCCGCGGTCCTGGCCGAGCTGGCCGACAGAGTCTATACCATCGAGATCCATGAGGCCTTGGCCAAGCAGGCCGCCCTGACCTTGCGCCGTCTAAAATATGAGCGGGTCGAGGTCAGAAGCGGCGACGGCTTCTTCGGCTGGAAGGAGCAGTCGCCTTTCGATGCCATCATCGTCACCTGCGCGACCTCGCGGGTCCCGCCGCCGCTTTTCGAACAACTGAAAGAGGGCGGCCGGCTCATTGCGCCGCTGGGTGACACGGACGAGATTCAGGTCTTGACTCTCGTGACCAAGGTCAAAGGCCAGGCCAAGACCAGGGCTATCTCCGGCGTCCGCTTCGTGCCCATGACCGGCGAGGGAAAAAAGAGAAAGAAATAACCTCGGTTGCATTTAGACTCCTCTTGTGCTAATTTTTGAAAAAATGATCCGATTTGGAACATCCGGCTGGCGGGCGGTCATGGGTGAGGCCTTCACCTTCCAAAACGTCCGCATCGTCGTCCAGGCCATCGCCAATTTTTTGAAACAGAAGTTTCCCGGCCGGGACGTCTCCGTCATCGTCAATTACGACACCCGCTTTCTTTCCGAACGCTATGCGTCCGAGGCGGCCAAGGTCCTTTCCCACAACAAGATCCATGTCTACTTGGCCGAACGGGATGCTCCGTCCCAAGCCCAGGCCTTCCAGATCATCAAGCGGAAGGCCCAAGGCGGCATCAATTTCACGGCCTCCTTCAACCCGCCGGAATATAACGGCCTGAAATACAACACGGATTCCGGCGCGCCGGCGCTTCCCTCCGAGACGGATACGATCGAGGCGGAAATCAAGCTGCTGGAGAAGGATTTTTCATTTTTGCCCCGCTACGCGCAAACGGAATACATCGAAAAAATCGACCTGCAGAGCGATTACCTGGCCTTCCTCCAGGACAAGATCGATTTCGACTTGATCCGCCGGTCGGGCGTGAGGGTCGGCGTGGACCTGCTCTATGGGACGAGCCGTGAATATTTGGATGAAATCCTCGAAGAGAACCAGGTCCCGGTCGAGGAAATCCACGGCTATATCGATCCTTACTTCGGGGGCATCGCGCCGTCCTGTACGGAGGAGAACCTGGGAGATCTGGGACGGCTGGTCCGCGAAAAAAAGTGCGATCTGGGCCTGGCCACGGATGCCGACGGCGACCGCTTCGGGATCGTCGACCACGAAGGCAACTTCATCATCCAGAACCTCATCCTCTCGCTGCTGCTGCATTATGTCGTTGTCCACAAGGGCTGGCGGGGCGGTGTGGCCCGGTCCGTGGCGACGACCCATTTCTTGGACCGCATCGCCCGCAAGTATGACCTGCCGCTTTACAAGACACCCGTCGGGTTTAAGTTCCTAGCCGACCTGTTCTTGAGAAACCAGATCATCTTCGGCGGCGAAGAGAGCGCCTCCATGGCCATCAAGGATCACCTCCCCGAAAAGGACGGAATTTTTGCCGGCCTGCTTGTGACGGAAATGGTGGCGGCGTCCGGGAAGAGCCTGTCCGCACTGCTCCAGGACCTCTTCAAGGAATACGGCGAGCGGATCGGCATCCAGAAGAGCCTGCCGCTGACGCCGGAGCGGGAGAAGAAGCTCAGAAAATTGTTCAAGAATCCGCCCGCGCAGCTCGGCGGCCGGCGCGTCCTCAACGTCGAGACCATCGACGGCATGAAGCTCGATTTTTCCGACGATGACTGGCTTCTGCTCCGGCTGTCGGGCACCGAGCCTATCATCCGCTGCTATGCGGAGTCGGGCTCCAAGACGGAGCTCCGGAATCTGGTGAAATCGGGCCTGGAGAAACTTGGGTGAAAGAAAAAAACGCCGGCTCGTGGAAGAAAAAAGTCTTGATCGGCGGGCTGGCCTTTCTTCTTGTCGTCCTGTTCATCACGTCGCTCTTCGGCAAGAAGGGACTGATCGAGATCTCCCGGGCCCGCAAGAATTACGCCGCCTTGGAAAAGGAGATCGAGCAGCTCAAGCAGGAAAAGAGCCGCCTGGAGCGGGAGATCGCCGACCTTGAAAAAAATCCGAAGGCCGTCGAGCGGGCCGCCCGCGGCCAACTGTGGATGGTCACGCCGGATGAGAAAGTGCTCATCAAAAAAAAGAAGTAGCCTGTCCCGTTAAAAGTTCACGATCAAGGGCATCAAGGCCCAGATTTTTTCCTGATCCAGCCGGCCCGCCGCGGCCAGGGCTTTTTCCAGTCCCGATGGCAGACGGATTCCCAAAGGGGTTTCTCTCTGACCGAAGAAGGCGCCCAGGAAGGACGTCTTTTTCGGCCAGATGACCAAGTGGACCTCCTCGGTCTTGTCGACCCCGGCTAGTCCCTTGGCGATCTCGATGGCCTTGGCCAGACCGCCTATCTCGTCCACCAGCTTGAGCTGCTTGGCCTGGCTTCCCGTCCATACCCGGCCTTTCCCGATCTTGTCGATCTCCTCTTTGGTCATGTTCCGCCCTTCGGCCGCCTTGATCAAGAACTGGTCATAGATCCACAGGATCTGTTTTTTGAACAACTGCCGTTCTTCGGCGGTCAGCCCCCGGAACGTCGAGGTGATATCCGACCGTTTGCCGAAGCTGATCTTTTCGGCGGTGACACCCAGTTTTTCGTAAAGACGTGACAGGTTGAATTTTCCCGTCAACACTCCGATCGAGCCCGTGAGCGTCTGGGGCTGGGCGACGATCTTGTGGGCGGCCATCGAGACCCAGTATCCGCCCGATCCCGCCATATCCGACATGGACACGACGAACGGTTTTTCCTTTTTGGCGAGAGCCACTTCCCGCCAGATGGTATCCGAGGCGACGGCGGCTCCGCCGGGGCTGTCCACCCGGAAGACGATGGCCGCAATGGATTTATCCTCCCGGGCTGCCCGGATCCACCGGGCGATCGTTTCCGAGCCCATGCTCTGATAAAGGCTTTCGCCGCCGTGAATCGGGCCCGTGCCGTAAATCAAGGCGATCCTTCTTCCCGTGTTCAGCCCGACCGAGACCGGGTCGATCCGGACATATTCGGCCAGCGTCGTCCGTGTGGAGGGCCTTCCCTCTTTCCGAAAAAGACCTCTCACCTGGTCGTCAAAAAGAAGGTCATCCACGAGCCCGGATTCGAGAGCCCGTTTGCCCTGGAAAAAGGCCTCGTCGATCAAGCCGCGGACTTCGGTCTCGCTCTTTTTCCGGGCTTCGGCGACGGCCCGGACGTAATGCTCGAAGTGATCGCGATAGATGGCCTCCGTCATGATCTTGTGGGCTTCGGTAAAGCCTTTTTCCGTGAACATATTGTAAGCGGTCTTGAATTCCTCGACATGCTCGAACTCGGCCTCGATGCCCAGTTGATCAAGGGCTTTCTTGAAGAAAGGCACGTAGCCTCCGATGCCGCTGATCCCAAGCCAACCGAGCGGATGAAGAATGATCTTGTCGCAGGCCGTGGCCACATAGTATTCCTTGTCGAACTCGGGGGCCTCTTCGATGTAAGCGTAGATCTTTTTCCCGGACTTCCTGAAGTCGAGAACCGAGTCGCGGATCTCGCTGCATTTCGCCCAGTCGCAGTCGAGGACTCCCAGCCGCAGCAGGACACCGGCGATGCGGTCATCGACCTTGGCTTTTCTCAAGCACATCCAGATGTCGTGAACCGCCAGCGGCCGGGCGCCCAGGACGAGGGACGTCCAGAAATTCGTTTCAGGATATTCTTGGAGAGGGCCTTCCAGCTTGATTTCGAGGTAGGACAGGGCCGGAATGGCCGGCGGCCGTCCGATCTCATAATAGAGGAAGGAGGCAATCGTGGCGATGATCAGGACAAAAAAGATGAGAAAAAGGGCCAGGATATATTTGCCTTTCTTCATGAGGTACTCCTTGACAGGACTCTGAGTCGGATTTCTTATCAAAATATAACAGAAAAAGGGCCGCAAGGAAACGAGGGGAAAAATGTTTCACCCTGCCCCATCGACATTTTATCATGGAAATTGAGATGTGTTTTTTCCAAATTTTCGACTTGATTTTCCTTTTCGAATATGGAAAAATTGGGACGGCTCTTGTTATCGGACGGACTCGATTCTCTTAGACAGGGAGGACTGACGGTGATGAGAGGTCAAGGAGGTTTTTTTTATGTCTACCAAACTTTATGTCGGTAACCTCAATTACAAAACGACCGAAGAGAAGCTCAAGGAAGTTTTTGGTCAGTACGGCGAGGTTACCTCTGTGAACATCCTTCAGGGAAGAGGTTTTGGCTTTGTTGAGATGGCGACTCCCGAATCTGCGCAAGAGGCCAGGAACGGGCTGAATGGGACCGATCTCGAAGGCCGGAAGGTGATCGTGAATGAAGCCCGGCCCCGGACCGAGAGACCGAGAGAGCGGAGAGAGGGAGGAGAAAGAAGAGATTTCCGTAAGTTTTAAATAGACTTTTTCATAAAGAATTTCCCCCCAATCCCCCTTTCGAGGAGAGGATTGCCGACAAGGGAGTTTTCTGCAGTCGGGGTTATATGTTAAATGCGCGGTTTTGACCCCAAGAATTGACCCCCAAAAAAGTTTCGCAGAGTAAACCTTTTTTACGAAATTTTCGTAGCTACTTGTGTGAAGACAATGGAGAGAGGTTGCCCATGAGGTCGAAAAGCAAATCCTTCAAGATCGCCTGCTTGGCCGTTCTGCCCCTTTTTTTATGCGCCTGTTTCAAAGTCCAGGTGATCGGCCATGCCAGGGACCCGGAGGCCTATTTTGACAAGGCCTACAGGCAGATCGACCGGCTCGAGAGGGACCATCCCAACAGGAAGGGGAGGGCTCACGAGCTCGTCCTGCTGATCCACGAGGATTCAGAGGGCCAGATCGTCAAAGTGTCCGTCCCCATCTGGCTGGTCAACTTCGGCATAAAAGTGGGGATGAAGGCGGCCGAGCACGAGCACAAATCCGATAAATGGAAAGACAGATATGAACTCGAGTGGCGGGCCATCAAGGATCTGGGCCGGCTGGGGCCGGGCCTGCTGGTCTCGATCGACGAGGGGCGGGATAGGATCCTGATCTGGCTGGAGTAGGCAGTGAGTTGTCATTGCGAGGAGCGCAGCGACGTGGCAATCTCCCGGGCAAAAAGTGAGGCTGCCGCGCCCCTTCGGGACTCGCAATAACGATAACATAAAGACGTCATGGAAAGGATAAAGGAACATCTTCATGATGACACCTGGAGTCTTGTTCAAAAGATCAAGCAGGGAGACCGGGAGGCGTTCATGACCCTGACCAGGATGTACCAGAAAAAAGTGT
>Ga0315274_10005391_pt1 | contig 18696 bp, 24 predicted proteins | sample YL17G02_20_MG_FD_203700 | JGI IMG/M metagenome (GOLD analysis project Ga0315274, IMG submission 203700) | Sediment microbial communities from Yellowstone Lake, YNP, Wyoming, USA - YL17G02_20 | ecosystem: Environmental > Aquatic > Freshwater > Lake > Sediment | place: USA: Wyoming | collected... | reverse complement strand
TTTTTTCTCATTTGATATAATTGGACCAAAACCAACTGCTATTTCTTGCAATAATGTAGCACAACTTGAATTTTGTTCCATACCTTCAACACGTGCTTCTCCAATGTGTTCACCCTTCTTCGGAATAACAATTTTATACTTCATATCTCTCCTTTAATAAATAAAATTTCTAATTCGTCTTTCTATCTCAGCTGAACCAGTTCTAAAACCGATAATCTTTAATAAAACTTTTGATTTTTGAAAAAGAATAAAAGTTGGCAAAGTATCAATTTCAAAAGATTCAGCTAAATCTAAATTTGTCTGAACGTTGATTTTTATAATTTTTAGTTTTCTATATGCTTTTTCCAATTGGTCTATGAATTGTCCAGCACTTGTGCAAGAAAGACATATTTCTGACCAAAAATAAGCTAAAACAAATTCATTGTTTTCTAGTTCTTCATTTAATATTTTAAAATTCATAATTATAAGATATACTTTTTTTTTAACATATTAACAAAAAAGGTCTTACTGTGAAGCAAGACCTTTTAATAGCAGATCAAGATTTGAACTATAGAATTTTGAATAAACTTGTCATTCCTGTGCAAGTTAACATATTTTTTATGCTTTGACTAGCTCCGCTAATAATAAATTTCTTTTTTCCATCATCTAATTGTTTTTGAATATTTGCAAGTGTACTGATGAATCTGCTTGTTACATTTTCTGCTCTAGAAAGATCAAAAATGACAACATCTCGTTCGACAGTATCTATATTGAAAAGTCCATTAAGAATTTCATCACTGTCACTACTAGCATTTTTTACAATGTAGACAACTGCATCAGCATTAACTGTTTTTTCAATCATTAAATTCCTTCCCTTATTTATTAATAGAAAAAAGACGATCTTTTGAACTAGCGTACATGATTAAAATGCGATATAAATCTTTTAGTTCGTCGTCTTCCATCGACTTGTAAGGTTTTTCGAAATCTTTTTCTACAGAATTAATGACTTCTTTTATCTCTTCGGGTTTTAGATAAAGAATTCCAGCTAGTACGATAATTGAATCTTGTATTTCATTTTCTTTAATTAATTTAACAAAGTAATCTACATGCAATTTTCTTTTTCTATCTGCGAAATTAATCAAAATTTTCTTGCTTATCTTTTTAATTTCATAACCGTCCCAGTTTCCAAAACTTTTTTGATATGATTTTGTAATTTCTAAACAAAATTTGAAAATATTAATTTCGTCTTCGTCTTCTATTAAAAGACCGACTCCATCGATAAAATTTGCATTATAAAAAATGTTTCTAGCACTTTTAAGGATTTCTTGAGTTTGTTTTTTAGACAAACAATGCCAGCCATCAAAAGCCAACTTTAATTTGACGTTTTGAGACTGGCATGAAATTTCATTCATTAAAAACAAACTATTATTTTAATTTAATCTTAATTCGCTCAACTAAAATTAGTTCGCGAAAGCTCTAGAAAAAGTTCTGTCTAGAGGTCTGGTCAAAATACCAGCACGTAAATTGATTTTATTCTTAACAATTTTTGAACCGGCATCAGCTTTATCACCGATAACAGTTCCTTGATGACCATTAATCTGGTCATTAATTTCCATAGAATTAAAAGGCTGACAAGTGCCTTTTGAAACACCAGCTGAAGTTACTGTCTTGAAGACCATGAAACCCTCCTACATGTTTAATATATTTTTTTTAAAGTACTAAAGATAGTTTCTATAATAATTTTTATCTTTAGTCTTCGTTTTCCAATCTTCTATTAATCTCCCTAAATCGTTTGTTACATCTTCATTTTCATCTATTTCTGGCATTTTACTTGAACTTTCTTTCTTCAAATCTATAGCACAATCAATCAATTCTCTCCACAAATCTTTATCTTTTTCTTGTCGATTGTAAAGAAAATTAACTATCTCTTCTTTGTCAAATCCCCATCTTAAAAGTTCTATTATTTGTTCAAGTCTTGATTGAATTTCACCAGGATCAGTTACATATTTCTTATAATCAATTTTTCTTTTCCCGGTATTATCTTTGTATGTATAATTTATGTCAGGAAATGCTTCAAAATGATTCTGAAACAAATGAGTTGTTTCATGAGTTACTACAGATTTTGGATCAACAAGATAATCCAAAAATTGTTTTTCGTTCTTTATATCATATTTTGTCAACTCGTTGAAACTGACATAAATAACCCTTTTAAGGTGATTTGAAGCGCCTTTTTCATCTTGTTTCCTGAAAATTATTTTTATAGAATCTAAAATCTTCTTCAACTTCTCTTCATCAACATTAACATAGATTTTTTTTATTCTACCAAAAATATACTTTTTCTTTTCAGGAATATCATCAAATGTAAATTCTTTTTTTGTAAAATCTAAATCCATTTTATTATTCGTTTCTTAAAATTTCGTCAATAATCTTTGACTTATTAGATTTCTTAAAAAGATCAGCATTACTTTCAACGGCTTCAAAACCCATTTGAGCAGATAAATCCATCGGCTGCTTAGTCGCTTTCTTTCCAATATTCTTTCTGTCATCTTCAAGCGATTTTTTCATTCCTAAAGTAAAATTTGAAACAAGTTTCATATTTCCATCTTCAGAAATTTTTGACTGAAACTGCTCTATATAAGTTTTTGGAATAAATGAACTGGCTTTAGCTAAGACACGTTTCGTTGCTCTTGATGATCTGACTAAAGGATGATTTGAAATCATCAAACCAGTTTTATTGCAAGTTCCTTCCTTATTGTCAGAACAAGACTTACATTTTTTATTTGCTTTTATTGAATACATCAACTGTTTTCCAATGTGAGAAATTTTCTGATAGGAATCTTTCATCACATTACAATTATCATAAACATTTGAATCAATAAAAACATATCCTAATTGTCCATAATGCTTTTCAAGTGTTCTAGCGTTAGATTCAATGAACTTTTTAGCATGTTTGTATTCAAAAGTCTTTTTCAAAGCTTCTTTTATTTCATCAAGATTTCTACCTTCAGTCATCAATTTGAAAGAAAAGTTTAACATCTGTTTTTCCTGATACTCAGGAATTTTACTTTCAAATTCATCCATAGCTTTATTATTAGATTTTACTGATATTTTGTTGAAATCAGTATCAAAATTCTCTCGACTTACTTTTTTCATCCCTAAAGTAAAATCTGAAATAAGCTTCATGTTTCCATTATCAGAAATCTTTGACTGAAACTGTTTAATATAGTCTCTAGAAACAAATGAACTAGCTTTTACTAAAACTTGTTTTGCTGCCCTTAGTGATCTAACCAATGGATTTTGAGAAATTGTTAAACCAGTTTTAATACAAGTACCTTCTTTGTTTTCAGAACATAGCTTGCATTTTTTATTCTCTTTCACTGAATATATCAACTGTTTGCCAACATGTGAAATTTTACGATATGAATCTCTCATTTTATCACAGTTGTCATAAACATTTGAATCAATAAAGATATATCCCAATTGTCCATAATGTTTTTCTAAAACTCTTGAATTTGATTCAATGAACTTTTTAGCATGCTTGTATTCAAAAGTCTTTTTCAAAGCTTCTTTTATTTCTTTTAGATTCTTTCCTTCTGTCATTAATCTAAAAGAAAAATTCATCATCTGATTTTCTTTATACTGCGAATCTTTACTTTCAAATTCATCCATTGCTTTATTAGTGGATTCTACAGTTATTTTTTTGAAATCAGTATCAAAAGTTTCTCGATTCACAAATTTTTCAAGTTTATTAATGTCAGAAGCATATTTTGAATAAAAATTTTCAATCTGACTAACAGTAAACTTTTTCACAAGTTTTGAATGTGCTTCTTTTTTTGACAAACCAGACTGAATATAAGATTTGAATTCCTGATGAATATTTTCTAAAGAAATATTCTTTGCTACTTTTTCATTTCTGGAAACATTGTTTTCTACCTGACGCTCTTTCATTTCTTTCTGATCATTATCTCGCTTAAATGCAACTTTTTCTTCAACATCATTCTTTCCTAGAAAAGATTTCAGATTTTTTAGATAGCTACAGAAAGAAGAACAAACTTTAAAAGCGTTTTCAGTTTTCAATCTGCTTTTATGTTGTTGAAGAGAATCTTCAATTTGTCTAGAAATCTTATATGGTACAAAACCAATATAAGAAGGAACTAATTCGCTATATTTAGTGAGAATTGACGACGAATTAGCTTCAAAAAAGTTTTTCACTTGTGAAGGGGGATATTTTCGATTTAAAATTCTTTCTATATCTTGAGGCTCTTGTCCTTCAGAAAGCAAATCTTCAACAGAACTTTCAATCTCTTTTCTGAAATCTTTAGCTTTTACTTTTCTTGATTGAATAGTTCTACATTCATCATTATTTAGTTCAGCAGCTCTTTCTAACCCAACATTGATATTAAAATCTAAATCAATAGGAGTTACAGCATCAGGATTAATAAGACCTGCTTCACGTTCTGCTAATTCTTCTAAATAATTCGGCATTGTAGCTTTTCTTTTACCTTCGTAAAATATTCCTGAAAAGCCACCATCAAAAACACCATTTAATTTATCTGACATCTTTCCCCCTTAATGCTTCTCCCTTGAAAAAGGTCAATTGAAGCATATATGTATTTTATGTTTATGAAATTACTGTGCAATTCCGTCGATTTCTTTGAACATTCTTACAACATATTTTTTGTCTTCAGAAATCTTCCAAAAATCACCTGTTTCCGCGTTCTGATAAACATCTCTTTCAGCTTTCTTAAAAATACCATATTGACGGAAAAGTTTTGCTGTTCTGATAGTCATTTTTTTACTTGACTTTGCTTTATTAAGACCTTTGAAAAAATCTGATACGACTTCAGCATGATCATCACCTTTTTCTAAACGGTCATGATGTTCCTGAATATATTCATCAGGAATATCTTTGCTCTTATCAAATTTATCCAGAAGGTTTTTTGCATCTTCTTTTGATTCAACAGCAGCAGTTTGTACTGAAGCTTTCTTTATAAAAACATTTCCTCTTTTTGAAACTAACAAATTATCAACAAAAGACGATTCACCATCTCTACGAATCATAGATTCCTCCAATTTTATTTTTTAGGATACAGATCAGGACATGTATTATCGGCATTTTTTACTATATAATTATAACGTTCTTCTGACATTATATCTGTAGTTTGTTCAGATTCTGCGTTATAAAGTATATCTGAATGAATATCAGTTGTCGAAAGCCTTAAAAGATGTTTTATTACGGTTGTTTCTAAAGTATTTCGATCAACATTCGCCAAAAGCTCTTTTAGCTGTTTAAAATCAGTTAAGATCATTATTTTGTTCTTTTTCAATAATTTTTAAGATATCATCGTCATCATCGCATTCTTTATCGCAACTATCACAATCTTCGCATTCGTCGTGAATAAAATTTGCGCAAGACTGTGCTATCGTTTGATAAACATCATCTTCTGTTGATGTTGTATCGTCAAAATATTCGTCAACATCGTCTGTACAATTGATAAAATCACAATCTTGTATAATTTTCTGAATTGAAATAAAAACATAACATAAGCAATTCGCTTCGCAACTATTACAACTTCTACTCATTTAATCCCCTTTTTATTTAATTTTTTTTGCATGAATTGAAGCATTATTTCTGACTAACTTACCTTTTACAATAAACCACACATTATCTGTTGCATATTTCTCAAATGGATCATCTTTTTGAATTCCATTACTCACACGTTCAATTCCAATAAAAGCTTTTTTCTCGATCAAAGAATCAAGAAATTTTGATTGTTCTGCTCTAGAAATTGTTAACATTTTTCTCTCATTAAAAAGCGTTTAAAATTTCGTATTCTAACTGGGCTTTTCCAGCTTTAACATCTGTGAATTTTATATTTCCCTTAAAAATGTCATCATTTAATGCTATTTTAATCTGCGGATATTCTTTCTTAAAATAAAAGAAAACTTTACTTTTTAAATAATCTAGAGCAGATTTTTTCAAATTAATAGCAGATCCATTTTTATAAATACTCATGTCTTGATTAAAATTAATTAATAATGTACCTGCTAACTTATTCTCTTCGCAAACGCTTTTATCCCAATCTTCGTCAATTTTTATATCATTTGTAGATGACGATACCACTTTTTTAATTTCTTCTTTTTCAACGACTTCTTCTTCGTCTTCTTTTTCTTCATTCTCTTCTATTTTTTCTTTTGATTCTTCTTTATCTTGTAGTTCGTCAAAAGTATAATTTGTTTTTTCTTTCATTTCATCTTGATTTTGAACTCTTCTTTTAACCATTAATTCTTGTTCTTTAATTTCAAAATTTTCTATTTCTTGTGCTATATTAATAAGACTATCAGAAATACTTTTAGCATATAAACGCAATGTTTCTGGACAAGTTGCTAAAACGCCTTTACTTACTTCGTTAGTTCTAATAAGATCTAATACATCATCTATAATGATGTTATCAGCATACCCTTTGGTAACGGCATTCATGACTGCATGAACAAGGTTTTTCCCGTTCCCTTCAGTTAGTACATTAACTCTTTCAGCTTCCTTGTTCATTCTATAACTCCTTTTTAAGCAATGATTTTTCTAAAAATTTGATTACGTTATGCATTGCATTATATGCAACACCAACTTTAAGAGGACTTGTAACTAATAAAGCTGCAAGCATTTTTTGTGCAATTTTTAATGTCTTAACCATAATCTTAATCAAAAATGACGCATTCTTCTCAAAATCAGCCTGCTTTGATAATAAATCAGCCTGTGAAACAGCTTCAACAACTATTTTAGTAGCATTTAAAACATCTTGATCTATATTCTTTTTAGAAGCTATTCTCCATTTTTCCAATTTTGCGTACTTATTACTCAGATTAGATAATGAAGCTCTATACGCTCCATCGCAATCATTCATCAACAATTCTGATATTGTAAATTCTAAAATATCTTGCACTTAAAACACTCCATAGCTAATTTTTAATTAAAAGAATTATAAAAATTTTAGAAAATTGGAGAAATTTAAGCTTCTAATTCTTTTGGGATTTGTTTTTTAGATTGAGTATGATGTAAAGACTTATAAAAAGTCAGAATAGTAAAAACTTCTAAATAAAATTTAGATTTTTCTTTAATTTCTGGATCTTTTGACTTTATCAAGGATTTTAACTTCTTTATTCCTAACTTTATTCTAGATTTCATAGATTCATATAAATGAGTTTTTCCTTCAATCTTTGAAATCTTTCGAGCTATATTTTTCAAATCATGATCTTTAAAATATTCAACCATTGCTACATGCTGTTTTTTTGTAACATGAACTTTCAAAAAATCTTCCATTTTATCTATATCTACTTTTCTAAAGAAAAAATGGACTTTTATTCGTAACAATGCTCTTTTTTTATAATAATAGACCATTTCTTGAGAAATATTAAGCAATCTTCCAACAGTCTCTTGATTCTTTTTCAAAAAAAACAAAAAGTAAACAACTTGTCTCTCTACATCAGGAAGCATATTATTAATGATAAAATTGATTTCATCTACTTTTTTTGTGTCATCAAACGTTAAATCAGGACTTTCTTCAAAATTAAGCCCTTCAGTAGACGAAAAACAAGAGTCTATCAAGAAACTGTCAACTCCTATTTCTCGTTTAAAAAAACCCTCAGGACTATAAAATTGACTAGACTTTTTCATTGTTTTTTAATGATTCTTTACATTCTGAACAAACTAACTGACCATTAACATTAAATTGCGCCTTATTCTTTCCACACACAGTACACATATCAGAAATTATCTCTAAAGGCTGAGGAGAACCAGTTTTCATAAATGACATAACTACTCCTGTTCAAAAATACAATTTTTTGGATCTAAATCTTTTCTTAATGCAACAAATCTAGCTTCATCAAATTTACCATTTTTTGTTCTTTCAAACGCTTTTATCTCTATCACTTTCCCAATACAATGATTTCTAAAAAAGAAATCTCTTATCTCGTCTGTCATTCCACTAATATTAGATATATATTTTAATTCATTATTAATAAATTGTCCAACTTTTAATGAACCACAAGTATTAGCACATCTTCCTTTTCCGGGAATCATTTCCATAACAACTACAAAAAAAGTCTTATGATCTTTTAAAATCATCCATCTTTTTGAAGTCCGAAAAGTATAAAAACTATCCAAATCCTTAAAATAAAAACAATCAAATTCTTTCTTTAAGTCTTTATATTTATTAATCTTTGAATTAAGATAATATTCATTAATTCTAACATGTTCTTTCTCTTGAACAAAATCTCGTATAAAATTCTTTCTATAAGACAATGGAAACTCTGACAATAATTTGTTATTATAAAAAATGATATCTGTTAAAAAAAATACTATTTTGTCATGTTTCTGTCGTGTTAAAGCTTTCTCGTCTGATCCTCTTAAAACTGACAACATTTCATTGGAATCTCTAGACCCTCTAAAAGATAGATATCCATCCAAAAGGGTATTATAAGGTACATTAATATTCTTTAAATCCCGAATGACCTGAGGCACTTTAGATGAAACGAGAAACGGATTATCAGCTGTACATTTTGCAGAAATCTCAATAGAATCGCTTTTTATCAAACATTGACACCGTTTACCATCATTCGGAATCGGTTCTAGAATATAGTTACTAGAATCCCAATCCATATCTTCGCCGTGGATATCAAAGTCTTTTTGAAAACGATTACCTTCCATCAAATTAACAAATTTAAGCATTAGTTTCTTCTTCGAAAAGATAACTTTCATCTATCTCATAAAACTTTGATGCTACATTCTTTAAATCAAATGCAGTACTGTTTTTATGAACAGAAAATGAATAAACTTCAACTTTGATGTTCTTTGATTTCAAAAACTCAACTAATGGAACGAAATCTCCATCTCCTGAAATCAAGCAAACAGTATCTACTTTATCTTTAATATTCAAAACATCAATTGCAAGTTCAATATCAGTATTACCTTTTGCAGAACCATCGCTTCTCGTTCTCAACTCTTTAGACTTTAAATCATAACCAAGCTGTTTTAAACAACTCACAAAACCCTTACTATTCACATTGCTTTCAATAATATATGCATTAGCGGATACTAACTTTCTTTCACGCAATACGTTCGTCAACAGTTTCTTAAAATCTATTTTACTTTTAAAACTGTCTCTTGCTCCATAATAAATATTCTGTACGTCGACAAAAATACCAATTCTCTCATTCGATGTATTTCTGTTTTCAGTCCTGATTTTAATCAAAAAATCATCTTTTAATTCATCTATAGATTCTAATAATTTTTGATATTTTTCAACATGACTTTTTCTAACAAACATGACATCATTATCTGACAATTTGTTTCCACATCTACATTCTAAATATTCCTTTCCACCTTTTTCAATTTTTGTAAAAAATGAACCTTGACAAAAATCACATACTAACTCGTTTTTAGTTAAATCGTCATTAATGTCATTAAATTTTCCATCTCCATAAGTATACTTTTTGAAAATCATCTCAGGCATAATTTTTCCTAACTAGTTGATACAACAACGCTACCTTCTTGCTCAGTTTTATTTATTAAAATTTCATTATCAAAAACATCTTTCAATGCTTCGATATGAGTAATGATATAAATCCTTTTATACCATTTTGAAATAACATCTATCACCTCTATAAATTGATCAATTCCTTTTCTATCTAATTTCGCTATCTTCTCGTCAATTACTAATGTTTCATGCTTTTTTCCAGTTCTTCTAGTCAAAAGTTTAGAAAGACCTAATATAATACTAAAAATAAGTCTTACTCTTTCTCCTCCTGAATACATTCTCAAATCTTTTGGAGGTTTATCAGATTCTATCACTAATATATCTAATCCACCTCTTTTTTTCAATTCACCATCAGATCTTTTAGGATCTAAATCAAACTTTATCTTTATTTTCTCTGAATCATTATTAAAAATTTTTAATAATTCAGTAGAAGACTTTTCTAAATAAGGTATAGCTTGACTTATTATTGACTTTTGAATTCCTTCTCTACCAAATATAGAAACTAATGAAACAAATGTCTTTTTCTTTACTGACAAACTTTCATTTGATTTTTGCAATTCTTTAATATGTCTTGAAACAATCTTATTTGTCTCCAATTTACTTTCATTTACTGCAATATTCTTTTCTAGATCATTAGTTTCTATAGTCAATACTTCAATATTAGAATTTATTAAATCAATAGAATTTTTAACATTTTGAAGCTCAGTCTTTATTTCAGTCTTAATATTGCCCTTAAGGTTTTTAACTTTAGTCTCAGACGTTTCTATTTTCAATTTTAATTTTACTGTCTTTTCCAAATTATCTATAACTTCTTTTTCTGATTCTTCAATTTGTTTTAAATATTCATCATTTTTAAACGTTAAATTGTTTTCTTTGTTTTCTACATCTCCAAATGCTTTTTCATTTTCAATAATTGATATTTTAAGATCGTTTTTTTCTTTAACTTGCTTAAGAAGTTTTTCTTGTTCTTCTGCTTTAAGTTCTAGCTCGTTTACAATGTTTTCTGTTTCTTTTTCAACATTTTCTAAATCAATTTTAACTTTTTCTATTATCTTAATTCTTTCAGATGTGAATCTATCTTTATAAGAAGAATCTAAAGTAACACATTGTAATTCAGAAACGGGACAGACAGCTTTAAAACTTTTGATTTTTTCAATTAAAACATCTTGTTGTTTTATTTCAGATTCTAATTTTGTTTTGTTCTGCTCTGAAGAAATTAATTTTTTGTTTAATTTTTGAATGAATTCTGTAATCTCTTTGGATTTCTTTTCAAGATCAGCTTTTGTATCTAATTCATCTTTTTGAGATTTAATTGTTTTGTTTAGAACAACTCTTTTCTTTTTTAATGTACTTTTTTCTTCTTCGTTCTTTTTGATAGTATCTTTTAGAGATTTTATTCGTGTACCTAATGCTTCAATTCTTGTTTTTAACGATTTAAAACTGTCTTGATCATTTTCTATATCTTCATTTAATTGTTCAATTTGTTGTTCTATCAATTTTTGTTTTTCTATTTCAACTTCATAATTATTTTTCTCTTTTTCAAGATTCTTTAGTCGTTTTTCATTGTCTTTGATATTTTCTTTTATCTTTTTTGATTGTTCAGACAAAGATTTGATAGCTTCATTAACTAGTTTTTCATCGACCAATTGAGTTTGCTTGGTTTCAATTAGCGTGGAATTAATATCAATTTGTTTTGTTAAATCATCTAGTTTTTTATTTGTTACTTTTAATGCTTTTTCAAATATTTCTGCATCTAAAAGTTCTCGTAATATTTCTTTCCTATCTCCACTTTCTCCATCAATAAATTTTAAAGCATCTCTTTCATTTAAATAAATTGTTGAACTATACGTCAAAAAACTAAGTCCAAGTATCTCTTCTGCTTTTTTATCTGTAATCTTCCATTTTGCTTCTTCTAATGTTGTTTTATTAGTATCATAATAAAATTCTTGTTTTGTAGAAGCTCCTCTGTTTCTAGTAAAAATAGTACGATATCTCGTATTATCAACTAAAAAAATGTATTCAATATACAAAAAATTCATTGTATCATTAATATAGTTATCCAGAACCTCAGCTCTTCCTCCGATTCTTCCAAATAGACAAACAGGAATTGCTTCAAATAAACTAGATTTTCCAGAACCATTTGACAAACTAGTGTCAGAATCTATTGATCCATTAACAAGACAAACCGGAACTGTTGGGTATCTAAAAGTCTGACGTTTTTTATAGCTTAAAAATCCTTCAATCGTTATTTGTTCTGGTATCATGAGTTCAAAACCTCTGATAAAATAAGTTCACCTTCTTTAAGCGCATCTTCAAGAACATCTTTATCTAATTTATCTTCCATTAACTTAATATACTTTTTAAAAATTTCTACATGGTTTAATTCATCGTTCATATCCAATGAAATTTCATTCTTTTTATCAGTTATCTCTATAACACCTTTTCCTATATAATTCCAAGTTTCTTCTCTTAAAAAATTTTCTAAAAAATCAAAATTTATCAAACTTCTATCTTTTGATCTTATCGTTATCTTCAACCTTGTTATAGCTTCAGACAAATCTAAATCCTGTACTTTTTCACAAAAATTTGTCATTGTTTCTCTAGGGTCATCATTATTCAAATCAACTTCTAATGTTTTAAATTCTCTATCCTTTAATTGTATAAACTGATCTTCACCATCTTCATAATAATAAAATCCTTTAGTCTCATATTCTTCTCCAAAATCTACTCTAGCAATAGATCCAACGTGTCTACAAAAAGCATTTAATTCTTGAGGCTTATGAATATCACCCAAATAAACTTTAGTCCAAAAATTTGGATCAAATGTAGACAAAGGAACTACTCTTACATATTTTGCATCTTGATCTACTACTGTCCCTAAATCAAAACCTTTCCCTGCAATAGATTTATCAGTTCCAAAATGTCCAAAAAATAGATTTTTTCCTTTATGCGGATTCTTTTGAAAATCGTTAATTGTTTTGATATTAAATTCTACTTCATGCTCTTGTCTATCAAAATCTATTTTATTTGTACACGGAAGAAAATAAAGCGATGTATCTTCAACTTTAATAATTTGAGGAGTATCAATTGTATGAAGATTTTCTATATGATCTCCAACTTCAGATAACTCAGTCAAATCATGTCCAGATGTTTTTCCTTGATCATGATTTCCCAATAATAAAAACGTATCTATTTTAGCTGTTAAAAGTCTGTTTATTCTAGATGCTAAAAGCTTTCTAAAAATTGATAGTGGACGCTTTTTATGGTAAAAGTCACCGTCAATTACAAAACAATCTACATTTTTTTGAATAGCAAAATCAATACTTTGATCTATATTTGACATCACGTCTTCAGTTCTTAAATCCAATCCAGTTTGAACATTAATTTTACCATACTTGTATTTGCCAAGATGAATGTCAGATATAACGACTAGTTTCATATATTCTCTTTTGGTTCAAATGAAATTGTGATATTATTTGGAGTTCTATTACTAAATATTTTTTGATCTTCTTTTATGATTTTAACTTTTTCATCATAATTTTCTGATTTGATTAAAGTAAAATCTATTTGTTCAAGAATATACCTAAAACGTTCTGTTATCTTGAACCAAGTTTCACCTTCTTTAGCATCTGCCATTTGAAATTTTTCTTTCAAATGATCTTTCAACCAGACAAGACTATGTTTTCCGTCTGGCATTCTTAATTCTGATTCGTCTAAGATATGAAGGAATTTTTGTATTTCATCATTTGACGCTTTTGTTATTTGCAAATTTTTATCAAGAACTTTAGATATCAACCAATTAGCAGATATTTCACTTTCTCTGACAAAAATACCTTCTATTTCATCAAACCGATACTTAAAGTTTTTGCTCTTCATGGATTATACTTGCAAATAAAGCTATTGCAATAGCATCTGCTATATCATTATTTATCCCTGCGTCACTGTAGATATCTGTGGAAATTTTATGATATCTTTTGTCAATAATTTTATTTTGATCATTTATTTGTTTCTTTTTATCTTTTATCACATCTCTAGCTTTTTCAAAAATCAATGGAGTATCTACTAACTCTTTTAGCTCAAATTCTGTCACTTCTTTCTTCTTCTTGTTCTTAATCTCTTTCTTTCTTATTTTAAATGCTTTTTCATCTTCATCTAATTTTTTTATTTTTTCCCTCAAATCTTTTGAAAGAGAACTATCAATACTTTTTTCTAATTGATCTATTTCTTCTAATTGTTTTTTATAATCTTCAACTTTTCTAGAATCTAAAAGACAAAATTTTTCACAGACTTTCAGTTGAACTTCTGGTTTAACTGCGCTTCCAGATAATCCAATCCCTTTTTTCCATTTTGAGGGCTCGTGCATTTGAATCTCATGTTTTTGATAACAATATGCAAGATAAATAGCTACTCCACTAAATCTTGCAAGTGTTCTCATAATTTTAGGACCTCTAACAAGAATAGTTTCTTCTATAGCAATTTCATCAGGTTGGAATTTATCTATTATTTTTTTGATTTCATTTCCAAAAAAATATAGACGTTGTGTAACTCCCATAGATCCATCTGATTTCACTAAACCATATTCTAACAATTTTAAAGGATCTGTTTCTATTATTCCCCAACCCGTACTATTGCTAGAAATGTCTAATCCTAAAATTTTCATTTCAGTTTTTTCCTGCCAATCTTTTCTGCTTCAGCTCTTTGTGCTTCTGTCCACGAATCTTTCTTTTCTTTTCCTTCTACAGTTTCTTCTGTTCCACCTTCAGTTGTTATTTCTTCTGTTCCTTCGGTTGTTTCTTCTGTTTTCTTTTCTACTTCGTCATCATTACTATCTGGATCATCTTCTTTAATATCATCAGGAGAATAAAAAGATCCTTGTTCAATAAAATCCATTATCATTTTTTCAATGTCGGGATTTGCTTTTATCACTTTTGCAAAGTCTTCTTTGGGAAAAGACTCTAAAGATTCTTTCAACAATTCATCTGTACCAGGCTTGACAAAATTATACTTTCTTTTGAATTTTTGAATTAATCCATTCAACTCTGCAACACTAAATAATTCATGATCATTATCAATTCCAGTTCCGTCATAACGTAATCTAAAAAGAATTGGATTTGCAGGTAACTGTCCGGCTTTATTCTTTTCAAATTTTAATTTAACCTGATGAGCAAAAATTCTTCCTTTTTCATCTCTTTCTTCTGAACCCCATACTTTTGCTACTCTAAGAGCGATAGTATCATAGAAAGGAAGTGCTGTCCCCCCGGTTCGGGTCTCTTTATTGCCGAACATTTTACCAATATTTGCTCTTGTCTGGTTGATAAAGATTAAAATAGTTTTTGATTTTGCTAAAGACATGGCTGAAACAACTTTTTTCAATCCATGAGACATAACAGAAGCTAACATTGCCATTCTGGTTTTATCTTCCATAGATTTATGAACCATTTCTAACGGAACCAACTGAGTAACAGAATCAATCAAGATAACACCAAAATTTCCAGGTTGAATAACTCTTCTTACACTTCCTTCTTTGTCTAATTCAACTTTTCCTACAATGGCCATTTCAATCTTATCGAAAGCTTCTTCAGCAGATGTTACTCCTGTAACAAAAAGATCTTCAACATTTACACCGACCTGTTTAGCCCATAACGCTTGAAATTTGAATTGATTTTCTGCGTCAATAAGCAAATGATCTCTTCCTGGATGTGCTTTTTGAGAAGCAGAAATTGCTAAATATCCCAATAATGTTTTTCCAGAATGTTGTGGTCCATAAGCTTCGATAATTGAACCTTCAGGCCATCCTTTACATTCTCCAATTGCTTGATCTAACAAAATAGATCCGGTGTGAATTGCTGGAGGAGGTTTTAATATACTAGATCCAGCTTTTTCCCATTTACCACCATATTTTTCTTCGATTCGTTCTGCCGCAGTTAAAATTGTTCCAGTAGTCATTTGTTCCTTTCAAAAAAGAATGCTGAACTTCAATAAAAATTATCTGCAATTTCTGCGGAAGGCCTTAACCGCTGATACTTCTTTTTGGCATGGAAGAGAAGCTTGACCATCACTTTTTTGTTTTTGCAGACTCAAAATACCAAAGTTCAGCATATTTCACTGACCTTATTTCATTTCAAAATTAAAACGGAATATCACGTTTTCTTTTACCGAGTTTCGGAGCAGCAGCTTCTGCTTCAGGAAACTTACTTTTAACATTACTTTCAATTTGACTGGAAGTTTTCATAAGATCGATTTTGTCATCGCTGTGTTCTTTGTTCCATTCAACTGCTTTTCTATAAGTCGGTTGAAAAGTTACACAATCAGCTTTAACTGGACAATCATTACAGAGTTCTTCTTTTGAATCAAATTCACCTTTACATTCATATGAATTCAAATCATTTGGATCGTTTGAATCTTCTGCTTCAGTTTCTTTCTTCGGTTCTTCTTTAGGCTCTTCTTTTTTCTGTTCTTCTTTCGGCTGTTCTTTCTTTTGCTCCGGTTCTTCTTTTTTCGGCTCTTCTTTACGTTCTTCTTTTTTCTGTTCTTCTTTCGGTTCTTCTCTTGTCGTTTGCTTCTTTGTTTTGTCTTCTCTCAAATAATTGATAATTTCGTCAAACGGAGGTTTTGCATTCTGAAGAGCGTCATAAACGTCTTTACTTGACGTAAAAGATCTCATTTTCGACAAATCATATCCAGTCGATCTCAAACATTCAAGTTCTTCTTCAGTCAAAGGAGATGTATCTCTGTCGCCGATAACAGTATACTTACGACGTTCTTTTTCACCTTCTGTTGAAACTTCAAGATCATAACCTTTTTCTTCGTCAGAAGGATTTCCCCATTTTGGATTTTTTGCTAATTCAAAGATCGGTTTCCAAACTGTTGATGGCGTTGTCATTCTTTTACAAGCCATTTTCTTTTTTCCACCAATTTCATGCAGCAAATCATCTCTGTCAAGAATGTTAAAATCAAACTTTTCAGATCCACGAACAGCCTGAATCTTGTCATGAATCGCTTTTACTTTCGGATGATTATCAGCTAAATCCTGTTCTTCTTTCAGTCTGTTTATTTCAGTCCACAAATCTGAAATATATTCATCAACCGGACATTTTTCTCCTCTTGCATGAATAATCGGCTTCCCTTTAATACTGTTCGCTTGAGGAATCCAATGTATCACATAACTGATAAAAGGAGGTGCTTTCTCATTCTTAGGAGGTAAAATCCTAATGTTATGTTTGTTATTGTCTCTGAACTTCATGTCTCTTACATCACTGAATTGTCTTTCTCCAGTAACTTCTTCTGCAGTCTTTTGCCATGTTTCATTATTTCCCATAATAAAACCTTTCTGTAAAAGTGTTAAGTTGGCCATTCTGTTATATGTTTGTCGTCATCTTGTTTTATATGTGAATATTGTTTAATATTACTAGTTTTTCTAAATCCTGAAAGATTTTCAGCTTCCCATTTCATCATAGAAGCAATTGTTACCAATCTTTCACCTTTTTCACCAAAACCATTAGCTTGTGCTAATATGTGTTTCATATTCTTCTTTGACTTTGCCAAATCATCATTTAATTCTTTATACTCTGGATCACTTTTTAAAGTATCATCAACCATTTTTTCAGTAACTTTTCCATCTCCAGAAGCAAGTTGTCTTCTATACTCTTGTGATTTCTTTGATATCCATACGTCAATTTTTGTTTTTAACATATCATATTCAAAAACAGCTTCATTATAAAGAAAATTCCACCTTGCATGCAATGACGGAACTTCAGCTAACATATTTGAAACTACAGCAGGATTCAATTTATCAACAGTCGGAATTGATAAAGCTTCATCCAAATCAGCTTCTATTAATTTTCCACCAATAACGACAGATAACTTAACTTTAAAATCAAAACCTCTATCATTATTTTCAGTTTGTTCTTCTGTTTGTTCTTCACTTGTTTTTTTTCTACTTATCATTTAAATCCCTTTCAAGAATTCATGTTTATTATTATACTTTTTATTCAAGAAATTTCAAGATTTTTTAGGAATTTCACAACTAATATTGTGAATTTTTAAAACAGTTTTCAATCTTGAACTTACTGCTAGGGAATTCGATTTTCCGTCTATTTCATTTTTGAACTGAGCGTATTGTTTAAATTTAGTTATAAACGGTCTTGTCCATGTTTTTTTCCAATTATAATCATCTATGATATAAATTTCACCAAAATAATTAAATCCAACACGATTATCACGTGCTAACTGGCTTATTAATCCGAAAACAAATAGATTCATCAAAAAATAAGCTTGTTTCTTCATAATATTAAAAATTTTAGATAAATCTTCTACTGGATATAATTGACACTTAAAATCTTCGTATTTTAACTCTCTAGTTTTTTTAATAACTTCCATTAAATAAACACATCTTCTAATTCTTATAGTCTTCTTTTTTTCGAATCTTTTTTGAAAAATGCCCAATTCACCAAATTTTTGTAAAACAATTTTTTTTTCAAGAAACAACTGTCTCTTCATAATAAAAACAATAAGCTCTATAACTAGCTCAATATCGCTTTTGTTTAAACTTGTTTTTTCCTTAAAAATATCATATATTAAACTATGATTCGCAGCTACCATCAAAAACCATTTTCCATTGTTCAATTTCTCTTAAAAAACTTTTAAACTCAAATTGCTCAAACATACTTTTTAACTTATTCAAATCTATCTTATCATTTCTACTAAATTTTGGTTCAACTCCTTCAATATAACAATTAATTGTAACAAGATGTTTGTTCAATCTTAACAAATCAATATTCTTTCTCACTTTTTCTTTCATGTCATCTTTTGCATCTTGAATCTCTCCACTTTTATTAAATATCTTCAAAACATCAACATTTGATATAATGTTATCCAATGAACCATTTGCTTTCAAAAGCTTTGCAGCAGTTTTCGGACCAACTTTCTCTAAACCGAAAATATTGTCACTTGCATCTCCAGTCAACGCAAGAAGTTCAGTCAATTGTTTTGGTTCTATCCCATCATATTCAGCCAAAACATAATCATAATCCTTTATATACTCTTTTGACTTTGATAAAGACGGAGACAAAACCTTAACGTGCTGAGTTATCAATTGTTCAAAATCATGATCTGAACTTATAATTAAAACCTTTTGACCTTTTTTTCTAGATTTATAAGTCAAAGTCCCAATAATATCATCAGC
>Ga0315274_10005389_pt1 | contig 18701 bp, 13 predicted proteins | sample YL17G02_20_MG_FD_203700 | JGI IMG/M metagenome (GOLD analysis project Ga0315274, IMG submission 203700) | Sediment microbial communities from Yellowstone Lake, YNP, Wyoming, USA - YL17G02_20 | ecosystem: Environmental > Aquatic > Freshwater > Lake > Sediment | place: USA: Wyoming | collected... | reverse complement strand
CGCGGTGGGCAAACGTCGACCCCACAACCAGAAACAATTGATGCGCACGGTGCGCAACTACCTTGACGACCGCCGCCGGGATCCTGAGCGAGTCAAGCGCTACTTCCGCGAAAGCTCGGTCCGTTACGCCGCCGCGTGAGACTATGGCCCGGGTGCAAACTATTCCTTGGCCAGGGTAGTACCTCCCAGGAACCACCATGCGTCACAATACTTACGAGTGTCTGTACTTACTGCTCCCGCTCAGAAGTTCGGTGACGTGTTCTTTTCCGGACAGGATTAACAGGATTTACGGGATGAATGGAAAACTGCCTCAATCGTGTTGATCTTGTGCATCCTGTCTGATACCTCCCAGGAACCACCGCACGAGCGTGGTCGCCCGGCCGCTGGCGATCTGCGGAGGCGAACTGGGGGCGAGGGCCGCGGACGAACCCGCCACGCGCATCATCCCGCCCTAGACCATCGAGGAGCAGGCGGAGGCCAAGGCCGCGGAAGACGCGAAGGCCAAGGCCGCGGAAGACGCGAAGATCAAGGCCGCTTGCATGACCTCGCCGTCGTCGAACTCCAGGGGATGGCCAAGGGCGCGAGCGCCGCTGCGGCGAGAAGGTTGAAGGCAACGTTTCCCCAAAACGCGGCAACGGCCCTCTGTGGCGCGGCAGAGGGGAAGGTATCGGCCTTGACCGGTGGAATCACGCCTGCGGCTGCCGGGAGGGCCGCCGCGACGAACACACCGGCGCCGGTCAGGAGGATGCGGCGGCAGAACTGGAGGCTTGCTATCATGGTTGCCTCCAGATGGGCCTAACGACTGCATCACCCGCTGCCCAGGGACGCGCGCAACGCACGCGGCACTTAAGCAGTCGTGGTGCATGCGGATGTTACAGAATCCGCCATTCCAGTCCGACCGACGCCGTCTTACGCATTTGACAGTAGAGTTCTCTTCATTCATATGGTCTCCAGAAGTTCCTTCCATGCTTGGCGGTGGGCCGGTTGAGTGTTCCAAAGATCGAGGTGTTCACCCACCTTCTGAAGAAATGTGATGCGGATAGGCTCTCCTCCAAGTGCCAGAACACTGCGGGCGAGATCCAGAAAGTCGAAAACGTAGAGATTCTGGCCGCTCGCGAATGCGCGCGCAATGCGTTCATTGAGCGCGGGCTGCTCATCGCCTTTTGCCCCAGGAGTTGTGAAGAAAATATCCTTGATCTTACGCTGCCGGCATTTCCGAAGTGTTCCGTCAACGTCGGTCAATGCCAACGTCCGTTCCTTCACCTCAACAGCCAACACGACTCTGCCTTCGGCATTGACGCATTCCAAGTCGGCAGCTTGACCGGTCGCCTCATCGCTGGCGTTTATTCGAGCCCGCTCAACCTTCGCGTAAAGGCCGAAGTGGATACCTATGGCATCAAAGAGCGCGCCACAAAGGGCCAGACCTCGATCACCCCCGGACTTCTCTTCGAGAAAGAGTTGAGCGAGCGAAAGAGACCCTTCCAAGCTGATGCGAGGCGGCAGAGAATAAACAAAGCGAAGAGATTTCTGCCGCCGGAACATTTCTAACAGAACCTGCCGGAAGACCGCTTCGGTGAAATCGGGATCGCCCCGCGACTCTACTTGTTCCAGGACACCCACAAGGGTGTTCCAGCCAATCACGTCTTTCTTGCTCTGATCGTCTCGTGCCATTCGAGGAATTCGCATCGGGTTACCTACGTAGGGGTCTGCCGAAGTGCCAAGGATACTCTCCTGTCGTTGGTTGAAGAGCGCGACAACCTTGCTCGCCAAGCTCCGCGCGTCCCATCCAGTGACGTCCTTTGGGTCGCCCTTCCTCTTTTGAAGACGCAGGCTGTCGAGCGTCGGGTCCGTCAGTTTTCCAAGGATCTGGACTGGCAGGCAAAACCGGTAAGCCACTTGTTTGTGGTTGACGGAAGCCTGAATTGCCTGGCGCAAGGCTTCATCCGCGACGTATTGAACATGAGGCTTTGCGTTTCCTTCAGCCGCAACGGTCCGCCAGAGCGTCTCAAGCAACTGGTCAGCCCGATCGAAATCGAGAGTTCTTACGTCACCGCTTTTTGACGGCATGCTTTCGTGTGCCATAACGAGCAGGTCGTTCGAAAAGATACCAGTTCTTCTCGAGCAGGCCATAGTCGGCGGTCTGCGAGTAGGATTCCGGATCGTAGTTCGCCCAAACCGATTCGGTGCGTTCGCCCTTCGACGAATTGCAGAGACGAGTACTAGCGTCTACCCGAATCCAGTCACGATAGAGGCGGTCCATTAGGGGGCAACGGTAACCCGATACCGCCACAGCGCCTTTAACGGATCGAAGCAGCTCAGCAAGTTCCTCGTGTTCTCGATCCGTCATTTCGTAACCGTATGCCTTGTTGTCGCCGCGGGTCTCGTGGGGGTACGGCGGGTCGCAGTAGAAGAGTGTTGACTGAGAATCATAGCGCCCAAGCACTTCAAGCGCAGGGGCGTTCTCGATCTGAACGCGCTGTAGACGCTGGACAATCTGGGGTAGGCCCTCAACGCTGCCCAACCAACGAGAAACGGCGCCGGCCATGCCCGCGCGCGAGGTTAAGACGCAATGAGCCCATCGGCCCTCCGAACTCGTTTGTGCTAATCCCGTTCGTGTCTGTCGTGCGCGAACGAAAAAGCGGCGGGCACGCTCGATCTCTGAAAGAGACGGTTCGGGGCGGCAAGCTCTCACCAACTCCTCGCGGGAAAAGGGGGTCAGACCAATCAGTCGGACAAGCTCGTCGCCGTGATCGCGTAAGCAACGGAAAAAGTTCGCCAATTCGGAATCCAAGTCGTTGTACGTCTCAATAGGTGCCGGTGGCCTGTTGATCAGGACCGCCGCGGAGCCGCCGAAAGGTTCACAGAAATGAGCAAACGTGGTCGGCAGCAAGGGCAGGAGGAAATCAAGATGGGAGAACTTCCCTCCATAATAGCCGAAAGCAATCATCTTGCTGCGGCGGTCACTCGCACGCCCAACCAGCCGACGGTTGTTGAAGCGGTGTCCTGATTCCGTCTGCTTGCCGCGCTCACCCTCGATTTGGGCAGGCCCGCCAGATCGTAGTTTGACCGGTGTACTCATATTCCTTCCTGCCGCCTTATACCTTGTTTCCGAACCTCTTGCAAGTTGCGGAGAAAGAAGATGATGCCGCAAACTGGCTATCGTCACAACCAAGAGGTGCCCTCGAAGTCAGCCCATCATTCAGTGAACTGCCCATGCACGGTAGCTCTCTATGCGGGTTCTCCGTTCCTTTGTAACGACTTAACGGTTTTTGCGGCGCGGCAGCGTCCGCAAAGGCCGTGTTGAACTAAGCCGCTTCACCTTTGGGGATTCAGCTGCGCCGCCCGAGGGCCGCGAAGTCGATTATGAACGGTTCGGTTGGCGAGTCAAGGCAAAAAGGCCCGGGCGAAGAGGCTTCGAAGGAGTTGCGAACACGTTGCGCGCGACGCCGTACTTCGCGAAACGCCCGCTCCCCTTTCTGTTTCTTCTGCCAAGAAACAGCGGGATTGTACCGCCAGATCGTCCGAGAAGTCAAGCCTTTCCCGCAGTTTTTCCCAGTTGTTTCGCGGAACTTCCCCGCAGCACGGGGCCTCGTTGAAGGACGCCGAGGCTCGCGAGGAGAGGCATGAAACGCCGTGGGGAAAGACGGGGCCGCTTCGCTCGGTCTCTTCTCCCTTGAAGATGCGGCGGACCTCAGTTGAAGATGCGGCGGGGCTCAGAGCGTGTCTGAAAAGCCTCTGTGAGGAATGTGTCGGCAAACCCCGTAGCGCCGGCATCTTGCCGGCAAGTTCAGCCGGGTCTCGCCGGCATTAGGCGGTGCGGGTGACCGGCCCGTGCTTTCTCGCGGATCCACGGGCGGGATGCCCGTGCTACGAATCCACGGGCAGGATGCCCGTGCTACGAATCAACGGGCAGGGCGCCCGTGCTGCGAATCCACGGGCAGGATGCCCGTGCCACTTCATGGGCCTGCCTTCTTTTCAGACACGCTCTCAGTCGTGAGAGAAGGCGAGGACGCGATCGCCGCCGAGACCCTGGGCTTTGCAGCGGGCGAGATCGGCGCGATTGACGAGCTCCAGAGGGGCGTCGACGTCCCAATCGTAGGGAGCAACGCCGATGCTGACCGTGATTCGGAACGACTCGCTTCCGTTCGAGAAGGCCTCGTGACTGATGTTGCGGCGGAGTCGCTCGGCAACCGCCATGCTGCTTTCCAGATCGGTTTCGGGAAGGAGGATGGAGATCTCTTCGCCGCCATAGCGGGCGACGAAATCGGTCGCGCGCAGGCACTCAGGCACGAGCGAACCCAGGCGCTTGAGGATGTCGGTCGCCGCGTTGGGGCCATACTGTTGAGTTACCTGGGAGAAGGCGTCGACGTCGAGGATCATGAGGGAGAGGTGGCGTTGGTAGCGCTTGGCGCGGGCGAGTTCCCGGGGCAAGACGCGGTCGAATGTTCCCCGGGTGAAAAGGCCGGTCAGGTTGTCGCGGCTGGCCATCTCCCGGATTTTACGGGTGAGATCGTCGCCCTCGGCTTCCCGGATGAAGAAGGCGAAAACCGTTTTGGCGACCCGGACTTGGTCCTTGTCGGCCAGCAGAACGCCCTCGGGTCCCACGAGCCGGTCGTTGACGAACGTTCCGGCCGTGCTGCCGGCGTCGTAGATTCGGCACTGGGGAAGGGCGTTCTTGTCGTGGATGTTGGCGTAGGCGACCCGGGCGTGGCTGCGCGAGGTGTGGGCGCCTCGGACCACGATATCGGCGGTCATGTTTCGGCCGATGGCGATCTCTCCTTTGTTCAGGACGAAGGTGCGGTCCTTCAATGGGCCGTTGAGGGCGACGAGGACCGGGTAACGCTCCCCTTCGCCTCTCCCCGAGAGCTCGGGTCCAAGGGAGACATCGGGCACGGTGTCCTGGCTGTCATCGTCCGCCATTCCGTCTCCTTTTTCCCACCCCGAAAGGCCGGGCGGGACCGCGGAACTTGGGGGTCGGGGGCCCGCGGACGCGAGACCACCCGATGGGGTCGATAATATAGCGGCTCAGCCTCGCTAACGCAACGCAAAACGCCGGGCGCATCTTGCCTCCGCTACGGCGAGGACGCCCATGGAACGCCCCGGGCTGGGCTTGCCCCGGTCGGGCGAAAGGAGCGGAAGCGAGATGCGCCCCGAAACGCCCGCCATGCGCTTTCTTCATTGTAATCGCTCCCGCGAGGGTGATAGGAGAAGGAGCAGTCCGATTTGGAGCGCGGCGAAGGCGGGGGCTTCAACAATGGCGTCGGTTCTGAGCGGGGAAGATCGCGCGGAGTTGTCGTGGCCCGTGACAATTGCCGGCGCGGGTCTCCTGCCGCTTCTGATTGCGGCCGCCGTGGGAACGGCGCTCCTGCGCGCGGAGGGAGATCCCATTTCCCGCGCACACGCCATCCGCGCGATCGCCGTCGGGGCGGCGCTCGTCGCTTTCTGGCGCCGTTCGGCGGCCACCCTGGGTCGGCCGCGCCGGGCGGACGTGGCGTGCGCGGGCCTGTGGGCGGCCTTGATCGCGTGGTCTGTGCTGAACGCGGCCATGGCCGAGGCGCCTGAAGCCGCCTTTCTCCATCTGGCGGCGGTTGTCAGCGGCGCCCTCCTCTTCTACGCCTCCTTTGCCGTCGGGCGCTGGCGCCCCTTTGTGGGTCTTCTTTTCCTGGTTCTCCTTCATCTTGTCGCCTGCCTGTACCCCATCTACCGATCCGGCGTCTCCGCCTTCGCCTCTTCCTGGCTGACGGCCGGAGGGACGGGAGCGATGGGGTTGGCCGTACTGGTCCTCGGATCAGGCTCGAGTCGGGGGCGGCCGAGCGCCGTGCGCTGGTGGGGAACGATCCTTGCCCTGGCCGCCGCGTTCGTGGGGGCCGGAGTCGCGCGGTTCCCGCTTCCGCCGTCCCTTGTCGAGAAGGGCCTTGTTGCCGGCGACGCACGCCGAGGGGATCCGGAACTGGCGCGCGCTCTGGCGCGGGAAGGGTTCTGCTCCCATCCCCTGATGGGCGTTGGGGCGGGCAATCTTGAGCGGCGACTCCGGGGATTCGGCGTTTTCCTTCCAGGCGGCGCGTCTGGCCGCGCCGGGGGCGGTGGGTCGGCGTTCGTCGATCGGGTCCGGACGGACTTCTTCCCGCCCGGCCTGGTCGCCGTGGCGCAGAACGCCATCGAGCCGACGGAGCGAGGTCCCCTCCCCGACTACGCGGCCCCTGCGGGGTTCAGCGGGGCGCGCGCTTTCGAGCTCTTTGCCGCGGAAATGGGGGCGGCCGGATCCGGACTCTGGATCGTCTGGGCGCTTTTCATCGTCTTCGGCTCGCTCTACGCCCTGACCCTTGCCCCGCGATCGGTTCCCTCGTTGCGCGCCTTGGGACTGCTCATGCTTTGGGTTGCCGTCCTGGCCCAAGAGATGGCCGGGTCCGCGTTGCTCCAGCCTTACGGCCTCCTTCTCCCGTGCGCGTTGGCCGGCTTGGCATGGGGCGCTTGCCGGCAGGAGGAGCGGGTCGCCCAAAGGCAACACACCCGCCGCCGCGTCGCGCGTTCCCCAGGAGAGAAGCGCGTCCGAAACGCGTCCCTGGAACTTGAGGCGAGAGGCCCCGTGTGGGCCGAGTGGGTTCCCGCCGGCTTCTCGGGATGGATTCTCTTTTTCGCGTCGCTCGGCGCGGCAGGGGGGCTGCTTCTGATGACGGAACTGCCGCGACGGGGCGCGCGGCTGGCGGAACGGATCTCCCGCAGCGAGTCGCCGGCGGGAACCCAAACCCAACTCTGGCGCCGGGCGGCGGCGTTCGCACCTTTCTCCTCCGGCGTCCGTTTGGGGTTGGCAAGGCACTTGGAGGAGCGTTGCCGAGCCGAGGGAGACCGCGTGGCCCTGGGTTTCCAGGCCGAGCGGGCCTTCCGCCGCGCCGTGGATCTGGACCCCTATTCGGACCAAGGTCACGCCGCCCGGGTCGCCTTCTACCTGGGGATGGGGCAGGTCGAGAGGATGCGCGATGCCTTGGAGGCGGGTCGTCGCCGCTGTCCGAAGTCGCTCGCTCTGGCTCTTTGGGAAGTCCGCTACGCCGCCGAGGTTAGGAACCCTGAACGGTTCGAAGCCGCTTTGCGCGACGCGATCCGGCTCGCCTCCGACCGCCGCTATCCCCCGGACCTGCGTCCGGAACTGCTCGACCGCCTGGCGGCGCACCGCGAGGGTCGGGCGGCCTATCGCGAGGCGCTCGAAGCGCAGTACGAGTCTCTGCGCCAGGCCCCCGCAAACCGCGGCGCGCTGCGCGCCATCCAACGCCTGTCTCCCGAGGTTTTCGGGGAATCGACGAAGGTCGAAGAGAGGGACAAAGAGAAGAGTCCGCTGCTGTGAATTCTGTTCGACACCTCATTCCTTTTTCCGGTAGGCTATCCGGCACGGCAGAGCGCGTTTGCCATTGAAGCGGAGGGTCCGAGGAGGGAACTATAACCATGGGCATCGGCGGCATGATCCGGAAAGGCCTCACGATTCTCCTGGCTGTCGCAATCCTTGCGGGGCTCCTGGCCTACCTGAGCGGCGCGTTTCGGAACAGGATAGAGCCCAGTCCCGTCGCCGCGGAAGAGAGACGACTGACGCCCGATCAGAAGACCGACGAGATCCACAAAGTCATCGACATCGAGACGGTCGAGGTCGCCGGCACGCTCCGCGCCGAGCGGCGCACGGCCGTCTCGGCGCGCATTATGGCGGCCATTGTCGAGATGAACGCGCGGGCGGGCAACGAAGTGAAGGAAGGCGACGTGCTCGTTCGCCTCGACGACCGGGATCTGAAGGCCGGGTTGGCCCAATCTCGGCAAGGGGTTCTCGCCGCGCAGGCAAGACTGAGAAACGCCGAAGAAGCGTTCAACCGGTTTCAGAGTCTCCTGAAAGAGAAGGTCGCTTCGCAAGCCGAGTACGATGCGAGCGAAGCGGAGTACCGGGTGGCCCAGGCGACGCTGAGCCAAGCGCGCGATTCCGAGTCGGCTGCTCAGACCCTTCTTTCCTTCTCCGTCATCCGCGCGCCCGTCGGCGGGATCGTCATCGACAAGTTGGCCGACGTCGGCGACACGGCCACTCCTGGCCGTCCTCTCCTGACCATCTACGATCCGTCCGCTCTCCGTCTCGAAGCGGCGGCGCCCGAGGCGATCGCCCTGGGGCTGACAAACGGTCAGCGCCTGAAGGTGCGGATCGGCACACTCCCAGAGGATGAGTCGCTCGAGGGGGTCATTGAGGAGATCGTGCCGGAGGCGGACGTGGCCAGCCGCTCGGTCCTGGTCAAGGTTCGCGTTCCGAAGGCGCCGGGCCTTGTGGAGGGGGCCTTCGGCCGGCTGCTGATCCCCACGCGCGAGCGGATCCGGCTGTGCTTGCCCCTATCCGCCGTCCGCGAGGTGGGGCAGCTGCGATTCGTCGACGTGGCGGCGGAAGACGGCAGATTGGAAAGGCGGCAGGTCAAACTGAGCGACCACAGTCGCATGGGGCGGGTGGAAGTGCTGGCGGGCGTCGGCGCCGGCGAACGGGTGGTCCTCTACGGGCCGCCTCCCCCGCCGATCCCCGAAGGGGTGAGACTCTTTGACGAGGGGGATGCCCCCTCACCGAGGGGGGATGCGCGATGAACGAAGGCGCCGCCGCCCCTCCTGAAGACCCCTCTTCCCCTCCAGCCGCCTCGTCCGGGAAGCGGACGCCCCTCACGCAACGCATCGTCGAGGTCTTCCTGCGCGGCAACCTGTCGGTGATGCTGCTGGCGATCTCGCTTCTGGCCGGCGTGGTTGCCCTTCTCGTGACCCCTCGGGAAGAGGAGCCGCAAATCGTCGTGCCATTGGCCGACGTTTTCGTCCGCGTGCCCGGCGCCGGCGCCGAGGAAGTCGAGAGGCAGGTGGCCACGCGCCTGGAGAAGATCCTCTATCAGATTGATGGAGTCGAGTACGTCTACTCCATGTCGCGTCCGGAGCTGGCCGTCGTCACGGTGCGTTTCTACGTGGGCGAGAACCGCGAGGCTTCCCTCGTCAAGATCTACAACAAGATCAACTCCAACCAGGATTTCGTCCCTCCCTCTGTTGCGGGCTGGGTCGTCAAGCCGGTCGAGATCGACGACGTGCCGATCGTCAACGTCACACTGTACAGCGACCGCTATGACGATGACGCCCTGCGCCGGCTGGCCGAGGAGATCGAGATCAAGCTCCAGTCGGTCAAGAACACGAACAAGGTCTCCGTCATCGGGGGGCGGCCGCGGTCGGTGCGGGTCGAGCTGGATCCGACGCTGCTGGCCGCTCACTCGCTCTCTCCTCTTGAGGTGGTGCGGGCGCTCCAGGTGAGCAACGTTCGCTCCTCCTCGGGATCGTTCGAGATGACCAACCTCGAGTTCCTGGTCGACGCCGGGGACTTCCTCGGCGGCGCCGAAGCGATCCGGCAGCTTGTCGTCGGAGTCGAGGACGGCAAGCCCGTGAAGTTGGGCGAGGTGGCCGACGTTCTGGATGGTCCCGTCGAAGTCGAAACCTACACGCGAACCGGTTTCGGCCCGGCCGCGGGGAATCTCCCCGCGGGACTCGACCGAAGCCGCATCGATCGCGGCGAGCTGCTGCCGGCCGTCCACGTCGCCGTGGCCAAGAAGAAGGGGACTAACGCCGTGTGGGTGGCGCGGGCGGTGGAGAAAAGGATGGAGCAACTCAGGAGGGAGCTGTTTCCCGACGGCGTATACTACCGCATCACACGCAACTACGGCGAGACGGCCGACGCCAAGGTCAACGAGTTGGTCGAGGGGCTGATGATCGCCCTGATCGTCGTGATCGGCCTCATCTGCCTCACCATGGGTTGGCGCGAGGCGCTCATCATCGCCGCCGCCGTCCCGGTGACCTTCTCCCTGACGTTGCTCGTCAATTACCTGTTCGGTTACACGATCAACCGCGTGACGCTCTTCGCCTTGACGCTGTCGCTCGGCCTTGTGGTCGACGATCCGATCGTCGACGTGGAGAACATCTACCGCCATTTCAAGATGCGCAAGGAGCCCCCTTTGCGCGCCGTGCTGACGGCCGTCAACGAGGTGCGCCCGCCCATCATCCTCGCGACCCTCGCCGTGATCGTTTCGTTTCTCCCGCTCAACTTCATCACCGGCATGATGGGGCCCTACATGGCGCCCATGGCGCTGAACGTCCCGCTGGCCATGCTGATGTCGCTCGTGGTCGCCTTCACCCTTACGCCCTGGATGAGCTACCACGTTCTCAAGTCGGAGTACGGCAAGGAAGAAAAACCGTGGGAGCTCGAGAGGAGTCCCATCTACAGGGCCTGCAACACGGTCCTGCCCCTCTTCATGAAGTCGCGCCTGGCCTGCTGGGCGCTTCTCGCCGTGACGGCGGGACTCTTCGGATTCGCCGGCTGGCTCGCCATGTCGCGCCGGGTTCCCCTGAAGATGCTCCCTTTCGACAACAAGAACGAATTCCAGATCGTGATCGATATGCCCGAAGGAACTCCTTTGGAGATGACCGACGCCGCCGCGAACGCGCTGGTCGCCTACCTGCGCACGGTCCCCGAGGTGACGGATCTCCACACCTACGTGGGGACCGCCTCCGCCATGGACTTCAACGGAATGGTGCGCCACTACTACCTGCGCCGCGGCTCGAACGTGGCCGACGTCCGAGTCAACCTGGTCGCCAAGGACGCCCGCAAACAGCAAAGCCACGAGATCATTCTGCGACTGCGAAAGGACCTGACGCGGATTGCCGCCGAACGGGGGGCCAACGTCAAGATGGTCGAGATGCCTCCCGGCCCGCCGGTCATCGCCACCATCACGGCCGAAGTGCGGGGCCGGCCGGACCATTCCTATGACGATCTCATCCGAGCCGCCAAGGCGGTCCGCGCGCGCCTGGAACAAGAGGCGGGAGTCGTTGACGTGGACGACACCGTCGAATCGGATCAGACGAAGTTCGTCTTCGTCACCGACAAAGAGAAGGCTGCCCTCAACGGCGTTTCGACGGAGGACGTGACGCGCACGGTCCGACTCGCGCTGGCCGGAACCGAAGTGGGGAGTCTTCGACGGGCCGATGAAGCCAATCCGCTGGCGATCGAGATCCGCATGCCGCGAGGCAAGCGTTCGAGTCTCTCCGATCTGCGCCGAATCGGCGTCAAAGGGGGCGGCGGCAATCTCGTCACCCTGGGCGAGATCGGCCATTTCCAGGAGGTCGTTCAGGACAAGACGATCTACCACAAGAACCTCGAGCGCGTGGTCTACGTCTTCGCGGAAGCGGCGGGCCGCCCCCCCGCGGAGATCATCCTGGATGTGCAAGCCGACCGGGTTGGGAAGGCCGAGCCCCCCTCGGCGCCTCCCGACGTTCCGTTGCCGGGCGGCGCCCCGGCGAGCGATTTCGTGGCGCTCGCGAAGGCAGAGCAACGGACGCCGCCCTCCGAGCGCACTTACCTGCGCAACGGCGCCGGCATCCCGTGGACGTTGCCCGAAGGTTCTGATGTGAAATGGTCCGGCGAGGGCGAGTGGGACATTACCCTGCGCGTCTTCCGCGACCTGGGCTTGGCCTTCGCGGCGGCGTGTGTGGGGATCTATCTCCTCCTCATCTTCCAAACCGGCTCCTATCTCATGCCCTTGATTCTGATGATCTCGATCCCGCTGACCTTGATCGGCATCATGCCGGGCTTCTGGCTCCTGAGTCTGCTGGCCAATGAAAACGTCGGCGGCTTTGCGACCCCCGTCTTCTTCACGGCCACGGCCATGATCGGCGTGATCGCCCTCTCGGGAATCGCCGTTCGCAACGCCATCCTCCTTATCGAGTTCGTTCACGAGGCCCTCAAACAGGGACTGACCCTGCGCGAGAGTCTGGTTCGATCCGGCGCCGTGCGCTTGCGGCCGATTCTCCTAACCGCCGGCGCCGCCGGCCTGGCCGCTTTTCCGATCACGCTGGACCCGATATTCTCCGGTCTGGCGTGGGCGCTCATTTTCGGCCTGACCGTCTCGACCGCCTTCACGCTCCTCGTGATCCCGGTTGTCTATTGGTTGGTTTACGCGAATCGCCCCGGTCATGGGGCGCCCCAGGAAGGCTTGACGGAATGAGGAAGACCGGCTGTCGGGAAGTCCCGGCGAAGAGGGAGGAACCAAGAAAATGGTGCGTGAACGCGTGATCCGTTTGGCAGCGGGGACCCTAGTCCTGGCCAGTCTGGCCTTGGGGCTCTGGGCGAGTAAATGGTGGTTTCTTCTGACCGCCTTGGTGGGGCTGAATCTCTTTCAGTCCGCCCTCACGGGTTGGTGCCTGCTGGACGACATTCTTCGCAAAGGCTTTGGGGTCAAGAGCGAAGCCGATCGGGTGCGCGAAGAGATGGCAAGCGGCCCGGCGCCCCGCGCGGAGTAAGGAGCCCGGCGGCTTCCTTGCCCTCAGAGGGAAGGGCGGGCCTGGCGCCCGGCAAGACCCGTGCCAGCGCGGAGAGACGCCAGATTCCTAAGCATCGTCACTGAATGTAGTTGTGGTCCAGCTCGCCCGTGGGACATTTCACGTGCTCGTTGTGCGAGTCGGGGATGTCGATCGGCGTGCCCGTCGTCGGGCATCGCGGCGTTCTCTGCAGGTAGAGCGTGAGCCCGACAAGGTCGTCCATGGACGGCTTGTCCAACGTGTTCCGCTCCATGGCGTACTGCATTCTGGCGCCCTGAAGCTTCATCTGGGACTCCTGACAGGACGACTTCTGCGAATGCGACCGGGCTTTGATGAAAGCCGGCGTCGCGATCGCGATGAGAATCCCGATGACCGCCACAACGATCATGATTTCCACGAGCGTGAAACCGTGCTCGGTTTTCTCTTTCCGCGCTAGCATTGTCTCCCCTCCTTGGCGGCAGCCCGCTGTACAGTCGTAAGAGAATCGCGCAAGGACGGCAGCGGATCGAAAGGTCTTGCCGGGCGCAACGTTCTCCACCCTCGCAGACAGGGGCGGGGGCAGGCGCGCAACCCGTCGCAGGCCTGCCCCCGCCTGAAAACGCTCCCGCAGTTCCCACTGCAGGGGAAACCCGGGAACGCTACGCCAACGCTACTCGGTGATCTTGTGAGTCACGGGCGTAGTAATGTTGGTCGGGCAGGAAGAGTCGTCCTGGTAGCCCGGGATCGTGATAACCGTGCCCGTGGTGGGGCATCTGGGTGTGCGCTGCAGGTAAAGGGTGGCGCCGACCAGGATAGCGTAACCGGGGGTTGTCGTGGTGTTGTTCTCCAGATAATACTGCTGCGCGGCGCCTTGCGTCTTCTGCTGGCTCTCCTGGCACGCCTTGGCCTGCGATTGCTGCCTGGCCTGGATGAAGCCGGGCACGGCGATGGCCACCAAGATGCCGATGATCGCGACCACAATCATGATCTCGACCAACGTAAAGCCCTTCTTGGTCAACTTCCTCATGGTGGTTTCTCCTCCTCCTGGGAATTTGGCTCGGGGCGTATGCGCCCCATGAGCCGGTTCACCTTCACGCGCCTCAAAGAAGCAATGGATGTGCCAGTTCAAGAGCGGCCTCCTCGCCAGCGCCAAAGCGCTCGGACCGCCTGCTCCTGCAAGGGCGTAACTCACGAATTCTCAATCATCCACGGGCTAACGCCGGACCGATCTTTCCGTGCCTCTCGAACGGGAGGGTGTCGGGAGCGCACACCCTCACGCCCGAATGCGAAATGGTTTACCCCGAATCTGTGTCAAGGCTTACACAAACGCGCCCCGTCTCTCGCCAGCGTCCGTGGCGATCCAGGGTTGGGAAGCCGAGACAATGAAAGAAGACACGCCCGGCCAGAGGCGCCTCCGCGACAGGAAGCGGACGGGTGCTCCAAACTCACGTTTGGCTCTCATGCCACCGGCGCAAAAACATCTCCACATATTGTTCCGTTTGAGGTATAAGTCGCTTCCAGATGGTAATGCAGGAACAACTGGTATAGCAGGACCTGGCCGGAAAAGAAGAGAGGGGAAACCATCATGAGAATCACCGTCGCAACCCAACCCGCCAGGATCGCTGATTCGGACTCGCTCGTCCTGATCCATGGGGACATGGTTCCGCACCTGGGGGCTCTCTCGCCCGTCTGTCGGGAGGAATTCCGGCGTTTCCGCCACGATGTGGAGGAGGGAGGAGTCAAGAGTCCGCGAACTCTGGTCCTTCGGGACGGGAGGTCGCGTCTTTGCCTATGCATGACGTCGACGACGTTCCATTCCCGCTTTCCCGAGGTCGAGCGCTTGAAGATCGCCGCCGCCGAAGCGAGCCGAATCGCGAGGAACGGGGGCAGCACCGGCAAGATCCATTTCTGCCTGCCCGCCGGGCGGAGATCCGCGGGCGCGGCCGCCGCCATCGCTGAAGGACTGGTTCTCGGATCGTACCGCTTCACTCGGTTCAGGCCGCAGGCGGACAGGGGCCTCGGCTCTTCTCCTTCTGCCGCGCGCCTCGTAACACAACCTTCCGACAGGACGGCCGTGGGCAAGGCCGTGAAACGGGCCGTGGCGGTGGCGGAGTCCGTGAATGCGGCTCGCGAGCTGGCCAACGCTCCCGGGCGGCGTTTGGTCCCGGCGGATCTCGCCCGCCACGCCCGCCGAGTCGCCCGCGCCGCGGGCCTTCAGTGCCAGGTGCTCGACGAGAAGGCTCTGGCCCGGGAAGGCTACAACGGCCTCCTGACCGTTGGCGCCGGAAGCGATTTCCCTCCTCGGATGGTTGTTGTGCGCCACCGCCCCGCCCGCGCGTCCCAATCGCCTCACCTGTGCTTCCTCGGCAAGGGTGTCACGTTCGATACGGGCGGCATCTGCCTGAAACCGGCGGAGAAGATGTGGGAGATGAAAGCCGACATGGCGGGCGCCGCGGCCGTCCTGCACGCCGTGGAAGCGATCGCTCACCTTGCCCTGCCGATCCGCGTTAGCGCCATCCTCGCCGCCGCGGAGAACACGCCGGGTCCCCGGGCCACCCTTCCGGGCGAGGTCTTCACGGCGCGCTCCGGCAAAACGGTTCACGTAATCAACACCGACGCCGAGGGGCGCCTTGTCCTCACCGACGCCCTGCACCGGGCCGGTGAAGAGAAAGCGACCGCCATCGTGGACGTGGCGACGCTGACGGGGGCGATCGTGCGGGCAATCGGCCCTTCCCTTACCGGTCTGATGTCCAATGACCCTTCTCTGGCGCAACGCTTGAAAGAAGCCGGCGCTGCTTCGGGCGAGGACCTGTGCGAGCTTCCCCTCCATGAAGAATACCGCGATCTTCTGAAATCGGACGTGGCCGATATCAGCAACACATCCTCATCGAAAAACGGAGGAGCCATCACCGCCGCCCTTTTCCTCAGTGAGTTCGTTCCCGTCGACACCGTCTGGGCCCACCTCGACATCGCGGGCGCCGCTTTTCGGGATGAGAAATGGAAATACTTCGAGTCCGGAGCAACGGGCGCCATGGTTCGGACGTTGGTTCGGCTGGCCGAGTCGTTCGCGGGGAAACCATGAGGATCGCGGCCGCCGTTGCTCTCCTCCTGACACGCGAGCCGGCCCTGCGGTCTAGAACGCCGCCGGCCTGAGGCGATCAAAGCAAACGCGGCGGGTCAAAGCGCGGACGCCGACTCCTGCCCAGATTCCCCTGCTCGCGGGCGCGATCCAGGGGGGCCAGAGCCCGCGCCCTGAGTCTGGAGAATCCGTTATGACGGCGGAAACAACCCAGAGCGCCATCGATCGGTGGATCGCCCCTGCGGCGCAGATCCAGATGCGCGAGGCTATTGCCGAGTACGACGGCGCCGAGGTCTTCTTCCTGGGGCGGATCGGGCCGTCGCGAGCGGTCGAGGAAGCCGAGCCGCGCGCTTTCGGCAACGAGGCTGCGACACCCGTCATCGAGCGGGACGTGCGGCCGGGCGACGTGGTCATCCACAACCACCCCGGCGGCGATCTGACGCCCTCGGGGGCCGACGTGGAACTGGCCTCGCGGTTCGGCAACATGGGCGTGGGGACCTACATTGTGGACAACGCCGTCGAGCGGGTCCGCGTTGTCGTCCCCGCCATGGTTCCCCGCGACCGCCGGCCCCTCGACCCGGTCTACCTCGGGGAAGTCCTCGGCCCGTCCGGCCCTCTGGCTCGCTCGATGCCGGGCTATGAACACCGGCCCCAGCAGATCGAGATGCTGCGGACCGTGGCCGACGCCTTCAACGACGACGGCATTGCGGCGATCGAAGCCGGCACCGGCACCGGCAAGTCCCTCGCCTATCTACTGCCCGCCATCCACTGGGCCAAAACCAACGGCGAACGGGTCCTGGTCAGCACGAACACCATCAATCTCCAAGAGCAGCTGATTACCAAGGATCTTCCCTTCCTCCAGAAGCACCTTGGACTGGAGTTCGAGGCGGAACTGATGAAGGGTCGGGGCAACTACCTCTGCTTGCGGCGGGCGGGGTACCTCAGGCGGACGCCCGATTTCTTCGCCGACCCCCTGACGGTCTCCCAGCTGGAGGCGATCCTCGAGTGGGCGGCCAAAACGAAGGACGGGAGCCTCAGCGATCTGGCGTTCGTTCCCGATGCAGATGCTTGGGACCAGGTCGCCTGCGACGGAGACAATTGCCCCCGCGTCAAGTGCCTCCACTACGGCGATTGCTTCTTCTACCAAGCGCGCCGACGGGCGGCGAAGGCGGACCTCATCGTCTCCAACCACCACCTCGTCATGGCGGACTTGGCGCTCCGGCTCGAGTCGAACAACTACACCGCCACCGCCGTCCTTCCTCCTTACCAGCGCGTCGTGTTCGACGAGGCGCACAATATCGAGGAGGTGGCGACCCACTATTTCGGCATCCGCATTACGCGGCGGACCCTGAGCCGGCTGCTCAACCGCCTGGTCCATCGCGAGCGCTCGAACCAGGGCCTTCTCCCTTTCCTGACGGCGCGTCTGAGCCAAGTGGGCTACGACACGTCGTCGGATGCGGCTCACCGGGCGGCGCAGCAGACCTCCGAGGAGTTGATCCCCCTGCGCCGGCGCGTGGCCGAATCGCTGTCGGAGCTTCTCGACCTCTGCGCCGCGGGCGTCGGAGAGATGGTCGGGCCGCCAAGCGAGGAACAGCGCGAGATGCAACTGCGCGTCACGCCCGAGGTGGAAGCCACCGGCTTCTGGTCCAACCGCCTGCGCCGGACTTTGGCCGCGGCGAGCGATGACATGGCCCGTTTGGCCAAGGGACTGCGGCAGGTCCTGTCATCTCTGAAGAAGATCCCGCAAGACGCTCGCGAGGAATTCGACAATCCGGCGGGAGAGCTGAATTCCCTGGCCAATCGCCTTGCGGGCCGGGCCAATGAGCTGAACCACTTCTATTCGATCGGCGAGAACCGCTGCCGCTGGATCGAGGTCTCCCAGAGCCGGTCCGATCACGAAGCGACGTCAGTGCGTCTCTTGTCGCTTCCCTTGGAGGTCCGCGAGAGTCTGCACCATGCGATCTATGCCAAGACGGCAACGGTAGTCATGACCTCGGCCACGCTGACCGTGGACCGGCGCTTCGACTTTTTCCTGGACCGCGTCGGGCTCGGAGAGGGGACGGCTCACGCCGACACGCGGGAACGGGTAGTGACCCTTCATCTCGGCACGCCCTTCGACTTCGAACGGCAGGCCTTTATCGGGGTGCCGCTCGACATGCCCGAGCCGAGGGCGCCGGGTTTCACGAAGACGGCGACGGAGTTCCTCCTCCCGGCTTTGCAGATCTCGCGCGGCAGCGCCTTCGTTCTTTTCACCTCCTACAAACAACTCAGAGCGTTCCATGGCGCGCTGGCGCCCCTTCTGCGTTCGCTTGGATACTCTTGCCTGAGACAAGGGGACGAGAGCCGCCAGGCGCTGCTCGAACGGTTCAAGAACGATCGCACCTCGATCCTGTTCGCCACCTCGAGCTTCTGGGAAGGGGTCGACGTTCCGGGCGACGCGCTGAGGCTCCTCGTGCTCGTGAAGTTGCCCTTCCGCGTCCCGACGGATCCCCTGATGCAGGCGCGCGTCGAACAGCTGGAAGCCATCGGCGTGGATTCCTTCGCGGCGTACGCCGTTCCACAAGCCGTCATCAAGTTCAAGCAGGGCTTCGGTCGCCTGATCCGCAAGCGGGACGACTACGGCGCCGTCCTCGTTCTCGACCGCCGCGTGGCCACCAAGCGCTATGGCCAGGTCTTTCTCAACTCCCTGCCCTCCGAAACCATCCATCAGAAACCGGCGCACGAGATCCTGGCGGACCTGCGGCAGTTTTTCGACAAGGTTCCCGGGGAGCGTCAAGGCGTGGGAGCGATTCGTCAAAGGCCCGACTGAGGCTTCCCCGGGATGTTAAGGGCGCCGCGCGCCAGCTCGTTTCAGCGCGGAGCGTTCTGTCGGCGGAAGCGCACGCCCCAGAAGAAGAGACGCATGCGGGGCGCGGCGGCGTGCCGCCGCATTCGCTCCGGGAGAGAGGCCAATGCCGGCCACATCAGCGAACGAGGCCCGCTCCCTCCAGGATCTTCATGCGACCCGGCGGGCGCGTTTGCCTTGACGAGGAGCGCGACGGTGTACTGCAGGCTCTGCGGCGTGAAGATGCGAGAAGAAAAGCGATCGTTCCACAAACGTCGCAAATGGGTGTGCCCCGTCTGCGGCGGCGCCCGCATGCAGTCGCCGCCGCGCGGGAAGGCGAAGGGCGCGAAAGACGCGTTGCCTCAATAGAAAAAGCTACCCAGTGGCCTGCCCCCTTTCTTGGTCCGTTCGGCATTTCAGAGACCTTTGGCTGACTCGGCCTGCTTGCTGTTGACTTCTTCTTGGGTCTGC
>Ga0315274_10005388_pt1 | contig 18701 bp, 26 predicted proteins | sample YL17G02_20_MG_FD_203700 | JGI IMG/M metagenome (GOLD analysis project Ga0315274, IMG submission 203700) | Sediment microbial communities from Yellowstone Lake, YNP, Wyoming, USA - YL17G02_20 | ecosystem: Environmental > Aquatic > Freshwater > Lake > Sediment | place: USA: Wyoming | collected... | reverse complement strand
CGCGTTCGGGTGAATCTTTTCAGACTATAGCTGACTATTTCCGTCTATCAAAGACCACGTTAATGAATCACTATAACGGCAACCCTGATAAGAATGAGTCTAGCCATATATCAGAGTTACTATTAAAATCTGAGGATGCAAAAGACGCCCTGAGAGCCGATAACACTTTTGCGGAATATCAGAGAGCCAAAGCCCGGATTGAGGATCTCAGCAAAAAGACCTATGATCTCCTGGCCAAAGCCGAAGCGGAGGAAGACCATAAAGCCTGTATTGGCTATATCAGAGAGTGTAGAGGCCAGGAGGGTGAGCTCCGAGAGCAGCGCAAGCTTCTGGCTGAGCTGGAAGGCAAGCTTGCGACTCAGCCGCAAGTTAATATTACTCTAAACGCTGAATGGATCGAGCTGCGAACCCTGATTATCAAGGCTCTGGAGCCTTATCCACAGGCCCGGGAGGCGGTGGTAAATGCTTTGCCATAATCTGAAGGCGTCTCTTGATCCTGTGGCATGGTGCAAGGGCGCGTTAGGTTTTGAGCCGGACAGCTGGCAGGCTGAAGTCCTGCGGTCGAATAGTCCGAGAATCCTCCTTAACAACTCCCGCCAAAGCGGGAAGAGCTCTATTTGCGCTCTGCTTGCCTTGTGGACTGCGATCTATCGGCCCGGGAGCTTGGTACTGTGCTTGAGTCCATCACTGCGGCAGAGCTCCGAGTTGTTCCATACAGTGGCCCGATTCTATGGCGCCCTGTCGGAGCCTGTGGCCTCAAGCGGGGAGTCTGCCCTCCGGCTGGAGCTGGTCAATGGCAGCCGGATAATCAGCTTGCCCGGCCAGGAGCAGACAGTCCGGGGATACGCCGGCGTGTCTCTCTTGATAGTGGATGAGGCGGCAAGAGTGCCAGATGATCTTTATTTCAGCGTCCGGCCCATGCTTGCCGTGTCTAATGGCCGGCTGATAGCTCTTTCAACGCCATGGGGCAAAAGAGGTTGGTTCTATGAGATCTTCAAGGCACCTAACGGCTGGAAGACCTGGACGGTGACGGCGGATCAATGCCCGCGTATCTCTCCTGAATTCCTTGCAGAAGAGCGCCGGTCCATGCCCCGAGCGTGGTTTGAAGCGGAATACTTCTGCGCCTTCAATGAGCCGGAGGATAGCGTGTTTGGATATGATGACGTGATGAGGGCGATCTCCTCAGACATTGAGCCGCTGGAGGTCTGATTTGAAATGTCACAGAACTTTATCCTGGGCTTAGACCTGGGCCAAAGCCAGGACTACACGGCGTTGGCCATCCTGGAGCGGCTGGTGCAGGAGCATGTGGATGAGCAGAAGCAGGGAGGGGGGGCGGTAAAGAGGATCTACCACTACCATATCCGCAGGCTGGAGAGGACCAGAGGGACGCCTTACCCTATGGTGGTGGCCCGGGTCAAAGAAATCGTGGGCAAGCTCCCCGGCGCCGCCTTGGTGGTCGATCAAACCGGCGTCGGAGCTCCTGTTGTGGATATGTTCAAACAGGCTGCCCTAAAGCCTATAGGGGTCCTGATTCATGGTGGTGATAGGGTCACTCAAGAAGGGAGTACCTGGAGGGTCCCCAAACGTGATCTAGTGGGCGTCCTGCAGGTGCTCCTCCAAAACCAAAGGCTGAAGGTGGCCCCCGGCCCGCTCTCGGATACGCTGGCCAAAGAGATGCTTAGCTTCAAGGTGAAGATCGATCCGGCAACGGCTCACGATTCTTATTCCGCTTGGAGAGAGGCGGAACACGATGATCTAGTTCTGGCCGTGGCTTTGGCTGCCTGGTGGGCAGAGAAAGAAAGCCGAAGAAGGAAGTTAAGCTTCTCCACCTGCCCCCCAGTTGTTGTGGGCGGTGGGATAAGCCCATGGGATTCACAGCCCTGGCGCTCCTTCTAGTGCTGAATGTATAAATATATTAATTAAGAGTTTGTTTAAGGATATGTTCTGATAGCCGAATTCGATTTAGATCTGATGAAGGTGTAAGAAATGAAAGAAATTGAAGAATTTGTACAGTATTGGACTGCTGGCCACAAACCGGCACCAAATGAACAAAATGATGGAGACGTTTTGTACAATGCCCACATGGCGGCGCTGAGGGAGCTAGAGAGCAGCAGGGCTAAGACGGCTGGCTTCCTGGTTCCCGAGAATACCAGCAAAGGCTGGCATCCTGGTTTTGACCCGGATAAGATCGAAGAGGTAACTGCTTTGGCTGCAGAGATTGAACTCAAGAGAGCAGCCTTGAAATCAGTATGCAAAGCCATCGAGGGCTTCATTGAAGCTGCAGGCGGGCCATCACTTGGGCCTCTGGGCAATCAAGTACATGATCTACACCGAAGATTGCAAGGGCTCTTGATTCAAGCAAGGAATGCTACTTCCCTAGCGAAAAACAAAAACCCGCGCTTAGCCCCAGTGGAGATCCAAGACCTGCCTGAGGTCCTGGAAGCAAACGCGGCCCTGGCAAAGGCGCGGGAAGAGCTTGAGCCCCAAATAGCAGATCTGACGGGGCGGCTGGGGAAGGCCCGGGAAGTCCTGGCCTCTCCTCTCCATGGCACATAAGACACGCTTAATGGATAAATATATTAATTCTATTCTTGTTTTAGGATACGTTTTCGAGCTCTGCACTTCTAAGAGTGTTGGTAGGAGTTACTTCTTACACATTTTAGCTGAAGTGTAGAGCCTAAAGTACATGCTAAAACAAGTTAAGTAAAAATATATTTATCCATCCAGCCTAGAAAATTTGAGGTATTCAGATGAATCTAAAAGGTATTGGGTTTGTTTTATCGCTTCGATGTAATATTAAGTGCCGACATTGTGCTCCTCGGGCCGGGCCAGAACACACTCAAGAGATGGCTTCCAGCGATGTATGTCGCTGGCTGGAAGAAGCAAAGAAGATTGATGGCATGCGGCTAGCAGAATTCACCGGTGGGGAACCATTTATTTACAAAGATCTGGAAACGGTTGTTGCGAAGGCCGGAGAGCTGTTCCACCACGTTATGGTTCTTACGAACGCTTTTTGGGCCACTGATCCCGAGAGAGCGAAAGATGTTTTGTCGCCGCTGGTGGCCGCGGGTTTAAACACTTTGAGTATTAGCGCTGATGACTTTCATCAAGAATTCGTTCCGCTGCAAAGTGTACGCAATGCGATTTCCGCCGCAAAGCGATTGGGGATCGCGTGTGTTATTCAACAAGCGGGCTATCCCAAAAATTCGATTTCGCCCGATGAATTAAAATGTTTTCGAGGCAAGTCTCTATTCTTGAAATATGGCGTCTCGCCGCTGGGTCGCGCGGTTGATAATCATATTAGCAGCATTGATTCTGTGCCGTTCAAGATACTTCAATCTGTGGGATGCCCTCGGCTGATGGACAACACCTCCCTTGCTCGCACGGTCGTACCTAACGGAAATGTCTACGCCTGCGATCACGCCTCCTTCCTCTCATATGGTCGCTCGAATCCGTTTTTTTTGGGGAATGCACATGAAACAACTTTGTCAGAATTGATTAGAAAAGCCGATGAAGACCCTCTATTTACTGCTATGGCAACCAGAGGTTTCAGGGCTCTGATTGATGTAGTGCGCTCAAAAGGACTTGAAGATAAACTAGAAAAATCTTACCCCCATCAATGTGATCTATGCGCGCATTTACTTGGGGATGGAGAGATGCGCGCGGCATTGCAAGAATTTTACTCTTCGGACAAACATAACCACATAGTACGAGTTAAAACCACGAGTGGCGAAGAGATTGAGCTCTTGGTTCGTGAACTTAATCCAACGAGCCTATTAAAAAGAAACAAATTAAAACGCAAACCGTTATCGGTAGTTGAGAAACTCAATCTCGCCCTCATAAACTGTCATTTTGTGGACGATTCTCGCGGCGGAAAAATCGATCTGGAAAAGAAGATTTTTCCCTTATCTGTCCTGTCGCGGGTGGATTGTTTCCGGGTTTTTCAGATGGCGTATGGTCCAGATCGGGAGTCCGCCAAGGTCCTGGCCCTCTCTCCTGACACATGATACGTACAACTTGCAGCCTTCTCTCCCCGGCAGGCTTCTCTCCCGGCCGGTGGCTAAACTGCTTCTGCCTAACTGGCCATTCCTATAGACTATGGCCTGCTCTATCGTCAATTGCCCGCTCTTGGTTAATCACTATCGGCTATATCCTGCGGCTGGCCTATAATCCGGCGCGTAAAGGTAGGCTAAATCTCTCGAGTTCCCAATTGATAAAAATACTATTTTAAAATTGGAATGGCCTGTTTTTTAGGTCTTCTCTCCTGCAAGATAATTCGACAATCTTGACCGCATATACGCCTCACGCCTGTGATTCGGGCTGGCCTTGAGGTATATGCCTGTGGTAGCCAGAGTGGCATGCCCGAGCTGGTCCTGGAGATCACCTACAGGCACTCCGCCATCAAGACTCCAGATAGCGAAGCTGTGCCTGAGTAAGTGAGGATGGATGCGATGCCGATCTTTCCCTGCCTTATCCTTGCGTTTGACTTCTTGCAGGTCGGCTCGTGTGGCCATGCCATCAAGAAGATTTTGGACCTGTCGCGAGGAGATATGCCCTTCACGGTAGCTCGGAAACAGCCAGCCCTTCGAGCGCCCTGCGAGCTGCTTCACTATGGCCTCGGTTACTTGTGGCAGCAGGACCGCGGTCCGAGGCCTCTTGCCTTTTGATTTCGCTGCCTGGATATGCAGATAGCCTTTCTGGAAGTCGATGTATTCTGCCTGGATTTGGGTCATCTCGCCTACACGTAGGCCAGCGCCTGCCAGCAGGAGCAGGATGCATCGATCCCTATTGTCTTTAGCGGCCTTCAGGAGAGCCTTGAACTCTGAGGGGGTCAGGAATTTCTCGGGCTCCATGCCCGAAAGGAGGGCTCTTCTCTTACTTCAAACTTCTGATTATATCATAAATCAGAAATTGTCTTCGATAGCGGTGAGTTGCATGAAACTTCCGATCTGCTGAGATTGAGACCTTAGTATATAAATGATCCACATTAGTTATAATTCAGAATTTAATTTTTGCCATACAATTCAATATGAGGCTCGGACACAGAAGATTGAAGCCAAGGGCCGTAAGTGCAGGGCGAAAATTTTATAACCTATTATGCAAAATAAAGTTGTACCAGTAAAAAATTGAACAGTAGGCCAAAAAGATCGCCAGATAGGTGAAATCGATGTTTTTCAATGCAACATCATATGTCAATACGATAGGCGCCTATTCGATGAAAAACGGAACATTATCTGATGAGCATTTTAAAACGCTGGCTGAAATGCATAGACAGTATGTCGCCCTCGAAATGACCGCAATGTTAGGATTAATTGTGGCAGTGGCCTTTATAATTATCATATCCATTGAAATATGGCGTTTTTCTACAATAGGCAAATTTAACACATTTATCGTCGTTACCACCTTACTTGCATTCATCTTGATATTTATAGCAACGCTGAATAGCGATACCGATGTGATAAATAGTATTATTACATTAACAGGAACAATAATGGGATTGCTGCTTGGCCTACTTATTGAACGCGGCATATACGCAGGATCTACACAGAAAAATTCGAAGCCAGGCAGCGACACAAACGATGATCCTAAAGCGATAGAGACGAATAGAGAAGGAGATCCTGGCAAAGAATAGCAGTGGACCTGTGAGAACCCGCTGGCCTTCATGTTCTTTTTAGTCTTGAGAGATATCTTCTTTGCTGCACCGGCTTGATTCAATTTATATTCTCTTGTGTCGATCAAAAAAGTTTTGAGGGGGGATTATTATATAAGCATGTCTGAATAATTATCATGCACGTGGCCATAAAATCTGGCGCGTAGAACAAGGGTGGAAAGGGGCGAAAAGGTATCTATAAAATTGTTTTATGCCTTGATGGCGGTCCTGTGGGTTGTTTATCTTGGTACGTGAAACCTGTGGCTCAGGAATCTCCACCTCCATCCTATCCTACTAAACCAACCAAAAGCTTTTAAGTTTACAAGACAACTTTATTGATAGGTTTTGTAAACCGAGGGCAGACCATGACTATCGGAGCACGCATAAAACAAGGAAGACTCAAAACAAGCCTGAGTCAACGACAGCTAGCAGCAAAGATCGGCGTTAGCGCCCAAGCCATATCAAAATATGAGCGTGATCTAGACGTACCTGGTTCTAAAGTGCTCATTCAGTTATCTAAAGCCCTGGATTTACGTATCGAGTTTTTCCTCCGGCCGGCATCCATCACTAAGATTGAGCCCAAATTTAGGAAACGAATGACTCTCTCCGTAAAAGGGCAAGACGCTCTCCTTTCCAGCGTACAGGATTGGCTAGAAAGGTATCTAGAGATAGAGGGGATCTTATCTGAAGAAGCTCCCAGATTCGATTATCCAGAGGGATTCCCTAAACATGTCACTACTTTGCAGGAGATTGAGCAGGCCGCAGAAGCTCTACGTCGTGCCTGGGGACTCGGGGCGGGTCCAATCGAGGATCTGACCGGCCTTTTGGAAGATAAGGGTATCAAAGTGGGAACAATAGAAGCAGATCCCAAGTTTGATGCTTGTACTTTCCAAGCGGAGATTGATGGCGGGGTTACAGCGATCGTAACCAGAAAAGGAATACCTGGAGACCGTCAGAGATTTAGCTTAGCGCATGAGCTGGGGCACTTGATATTGATAACTCATGACCTAGATGAGGAGAAGGCTGCTTTACGCTTTGCGGCTGCGTTCCTGATCCCCGAGGCGGCTGCCAGCTCTGAGTTGCATGGAAAACGAGTGATATTAAGCATTTATGAACTTCATATCCTGAAACACAGGTATGGTGCAAGCATGTCAACCTGGATTCATCGAGCAGAAGAGTTAGGAATAATCTCCAAGTCCCGGGCTAAGTCTCTTTATCAGCTATTCAGCGCTCAAGACTGGCGCAAGATTGAGCCAGGAGACCCGATTGCTCCGGAAATACCCCGACGATTCGAGAGAATGGTAATGGGAGCAATGGTAGAGGGGATCATATCCGAAACTAGAGCAGGAGAACTGCTTGGGCGACCAGTCAGATCTTTCCTCGATGAAGAAGCTAAGACACATGGGGAGTGGTTGGCTGCGGTATGTTACTGATAGCAGCCTCTGGATATATCTTTTGCACGGAGATCTAGTTGAAAAGGTCTTCCTCCTCCCGTGGGAATTCATAGTTCCCGACGTTGTTCTTGTTGAGGTACAATGGCCCTGGTCTTGGAAACTCGTTACACTTGGGCTAAAAGAGAGAGAATTACCAAGCCAGATGGTGATTAGAGTAGAGGAAATGGTGAAGAAGTATCCTAGACACCCAGGCAGGATAGACCTTTTTGCCCTAGTCCTAGCCATAGAAGAAGAAGCAATCCTTCTTACAGGAGACAAAGCTTTGCGCAAGGCTGCAATTCAGGAAGACATTGAAGCTCATGGAATCCTATGGCTTCTCGATGAAATGGTCAAGAGGGGAGCAATATCAAAAGCGGAAGGCTGCCGATCACTAAAACTGATGGATGCAGGGAATCAACGCCTCCCTCGAAACGGTTTCAAGACAAGGCTAGAGGATTGGTGCCACTAAATGATGCAATTTTATTCGCGAGCCTTTTAAAATTCGTTTAAGGCCATAATTATCTCTCCGGTGCATGTCTGCACCGTCCGCGGTGCACTTTGCACCGCTCTTGCACCGACCATGCACCGCCAGATGGATCTCTTTGCACCGCCATAGGTGCACAGTGCACCGGAGGGAGCACCGTGCCAAGAATCTATGCACCGGTTGATGCACCGACCCTGGAGCAGATCGACCAGGATGCTAATAAAAAGGGTATCAGTAGGGCCCAGTGGGTTAGCACCGCAATAGAAGCATACTTGCACCGCGAGGAGGGGCATGGCGGTGCAGATGTGGAGCAGATGCACCTCGAGCTGGATCAGCTCCGCACCGAACGGGAGCAACTATGGAGAGAGACGGTGCAGCTCCGGCGCAAAGAGGAGCAGATTAGCACCGACGCGGTGCAGCTGCGGAGCAAAGGCGAAAAACTTCAGGCAGAATTAGAGCATGAGAGAAAAGGCCTGGCCGGCATGAAAGATGAGCTAATCACAGCCAGGGCAGAAGCCGATAAGCTCCGCGAGGCCATGACCGCTAAAGATGACGAAATAGGCTTTCTCCGCGGCCACGTGAGCCAGCTCACCCAAAGCATCAGCCAGCTATCCCTAAAGCCTGGAGATGAGGAGATCAGGGCTAAACACTGGTGGCAGTTCTGGAGATGAGGAGTGGAGCAGATGGATCCAGGTAACCTCAGCACAATACCACAAAACCTGAATGCTCCCTCGATGACGGGGGCCGCTATAACGACATTAAGCACATTAATTGGCGTAATTGTTGGCGGACTCATAACATATCTCGTAACATTTGAAAGACAGAAATATGAGCTTAGACGGGATACGTATTTGGCGTTTATTGGTTTTCGCATTAAAGGAAGCTATCCAAGCTCTGTGGAATGGATTGAAGACCGCCAATTTAGGCAAGATCTTTTGCTTGCCAAATACAAAATCGATCTTATTGGAAGCGCGCGCATTAAAGAAATTTCATCACGGGCAGTAGCAGCATTATTTCCTGACATACAAATTGTAGAGGATAGATACAAGACCTGGCCCGTTCTCACAAAAGTTGAAAAGGTTATTACAGCAATAGATTACCCTGGAAGATGGGGGGCCTTCCAAAAAATCTGTGATAATGAGCTCAAACCGGCAATCCAAAAGGAATTAGAAAGCTGGTGGCAGTTCTGGCGACGAGGATAAGGGATGAGTGGCCCGGAAGAAACCGAGCACTTTTGGGGGAGTATGCGAGGGACTCCGGGCCGCTGGGATATAGGATGGACTTGGATATGAAGACTACGGGGCACTCCACAGTTTAGCCAATAGATTGATATATCCTAACGGCTAAACTCGGGGAGCATGGGAAGAGGATTAAGTGAACTACAGAAAACGATACTTAAGTTATCATGGGATGAGCTGGAGGAGCATAAGAAAGCCCGTATAGAAGTGCGCAATGATCCCGAACTACTAGCAGAATGGCTGGCGGTTTATGTGGGGCGCGATGACAAACCCGCACCTGAGAAGTTTGCCGTTATGGTCAAAGATAATTGGCTAGGGTTGATTGAGACCAATGACATATTTGTAAAATTCTATGGATGGAGCCCAAGAACGGATAGGTTTGGCAACCGCTATTTCTCTAAATCTGAGATCGGATCTAAAGCGTACATGGCGGCATACATCGCGGTTCGCAAATCGTTGAACAGGCTGATCTCAAGGAGATTACTAACCGCCTCAGAGGGGGGAAGATATAGGGGATATCATTTAACCTCTGAAGGAAAGGATCTAATGGCTAAACCTGGACAGTAACCTATTTTCAATACTTTCTCCCACAAAAATAGAGCGAATCGTTATTTGCGATCTATCGGCTAAACTCTGGAAGAGTGGATGATCTCCAGAAAACCGGCTAATTTACCTTATCCGGTTTATTCTGACTTTCAAAGAAGCTAGATAGACTTACTGCTATTTATATACATTTCTTTCTATTATTCTTCTTCTTCTAACTAAGGCATATTGAATTATCCGGTTTATCATCAAAACCGGAGATACTGGAAATTAGCAGCTATCGGTTAGTCTCTTTAGACCGGAACTGGATAATTATCCGGTTTTGGCTCCATGCCGTCGAAGGGCAATAATCAGCTTTTGCTTATGGCCGGCGGAGTGGAGGATATCAAATCTGCCATCTTTCGCGATCTGTGGCTTTAGCTGTTTAACTCTGCCCTTGCCGATCCCTAAGAACTTCGCAGCGTTCGCGAACGACAGAGAGGGCAGCATATTCTTTCGCATTATCTGGTAGAGCTCTTCTATATGCTCTTCTGCTTTGGGGCTCTCCTTCTCGGGCCGACTCTCAAGTCTGTTGATCTTCTTGGAGATAGCTTCAAGCCACGGCCTGAGCTCCTGAAGGGCTTCTAATTCGCGTTTTAAGGCACTATTTTCTGCCTGGAGGTCCTGGACTATCTGGAAAGTGGAGATCTTCATTCCCTGGCCTCCAGGTAAAGACCCGACCCGGTCCTCTCCCCCCCTCACCTCATCCTCGAGGTCCTGGATCCTGGCCTCAAGGGGCGCGGTGGCTCTCTCTATGGCCTCGCAGATGAGGTCCTGGAGCTGGCCATAGGTGAGGGTGATGAGCTGCTCAGAAGGCGATACATGGCCGGCAAGGCCAAAGGGTGATATACCCCTAGGTGATAAAGCATCTATTGACATTTTAGAACGCCTCTAAATGTCTAAGCTATGACGGGGAGCGTTGAAGGTACGCCTTCAGCGTTTCCCTGTTCTGCTCTTCTGTACATTTCGACTTCATCAAGCAACCTTATGACGATTTGGTCAAAGGTCTCACTTTTTTTACCATAATCCGCAAGCCTTGCCCGGGTTGTGGTACTAATCTTGATAGTCGTTAACTTCTCTTCAGGCATATCAAATAGAATAGTGTTTTTCTTATAAATACTTTATCTCTGAGGGTATGCGTTAAGCTTAAATAGTATACTTACCTATATGTAAGTATACCAATAAAGAGGCGTTTGAAATGTCTGAGGGAAAAATAATCTTTGACGGCATCGGGCCGAGGTCGCAGCCTGTCGATGCTGTGAAAAGTATGATTGAGTTCTTTGACGGCAAGGCCTGCGAACGGCTGCCCAAGGTGGTTATGCTGGCCAACAATACGCGACTAACCAGAAGCGGTAAAGGTGATTGCTATTACGTGAGTTCAAAGAATGAATGCAGCTGCCCGGGATTCCACTATCACCGGAGCTGCAAGCATATCAAGGCCTTGGGGTTCCTTGACATGTCCAGTAACCCTGTTCGCGAGGCTGTGGTCAAGGAGCATGTCATAGACCTACATGATACCAAACCCGGAGAGGTCGAATACTGGCAGAAGAAGGAGCAGCAGCAGACAGAGAAGCTATCTCCCGGCCAGCAGCTCGCGAGGAATATTCAAGCCATGGAGAGCTGATGGCGATGAGTGAGAAGGTAGAGCATTTCCACAGCTCCGGCCCCTCCCCGGAGCCATTGAGGATCAAGGTCGAACGCGGCCAGAAGGGAGGCTTCGCGTTTGAAGTCTCTCTTTCCGGTGCTGACGAGGCGGCCATGATTGTGAGGATCAAGGGGATCTATGCTAGCCTGGAGCAGGAGTTTTGCGCTAAAGCGGAGGCCTGATAATGTCCATTTTTTCAAAACTGAATGAAGCAATCGATCAAATACAGAATGACAAAGACGTGCAGACGGGCATAATCGAGCGAGAGGCTGAAGCTCTGCATTCCCTCCTGGCCAGGCTGTGGTGTCATCCACCTGAAGATCTTGAGGAGCTGGTCCTGGTGGACAGAAGTGAAGAGGTGCGAACGGGAGCCAATAGCGGCTTTCGTGTCAGCAACCGGCTGCTCTTCCACATGGAAGGGCGGTTATCGCGACAGTTCGCCGTTTCCAGGTTCGATCGCTCAGGCCACAATTTCGAGGTGCTGGATGGAGATTTCGATCTCAATTTTGAGGCTGCTGTTGCTCTCTATGGCTTTGAGCCGATCTGTGCTGGGCTCCTCAAGCGGCTGGAAAAGATGCAATCTGAGATGCACACAACTGAATACGAGGACCGACTTGAAAGAGCTAACTCAATCCTGGAGGCGCTGCGGGAAGCGGATGAGATAGTATTGGAGGCTTGATAGGACATGCTGGATAGACTAGACTATAAGCTTCTGGAATCGATAGAAAAGAGCCCAGGCGCTACTGTGGCGGAAATTATCCGGCCATTCTTTGGGGAAAAATCGCAGAGCGCCTTGCGAGACAGGATTCAAGACATGATCGAAAAGGGACTCATCAGGACCGAAAAAGAGCGGCATTATGTAAGATGCTATCCGGTGGTCAAAACGGAGGCCTAAAGATTAACCATAGTGGGCCAGGCGGCTATATTTTCGGGGTCGCTCCCGATTCCCTCCAGCCTGGCCTCTTCCTTATGGCGTAAATTACGCCAATCGAAAAGAGAGGAAAGGAGCAGGGCCAGCCTGTACCGGGAAAAGGCCGCCTAAAATTGGCTGACCTTCTCCCCTCAAAGCTGCTAAGGTTTATGGCCTGGCAGGCAGAATGTAATCAAGGGAGGTCGCTGTTGAAATGTATAAAAAACTTGGAATATTGACTATAGCAGTTGTACTGCTGCTATTAGGGGCAGGAATAAGCACAGTCTTGGCCAAAATGCCTGCCAATTTTTCAACCAATCCGGATGTACTGAAGATCGAGATAAACCAATCAGGACTTTTTAGTTTCATTTTGGTCTACCACGACCTGAAGGCCGGATACTGGGATATCTGTTACACTGGTAAGCAGCGCGGTTGGAACGGCGATGAGAAAAATCTCCAGGGAAACATCTCTTTCCCTGATAGCCAAGTAAACCGGTTCGATGGGCCGTAGGCCCGACGCTTGGCCTTGCCCTCTTTTTTGCTCAGAAAAGTTCTATGTCATTCTTGAAGTAACTGAACAAAATGCCATAGAACTAAGCCGCTAGATGCTGATCAAACTTCTAAACCTTCCATTTTGCCCCGTCAACCTTCCCAACCTTCAACTTTTGCCGTCTAACCTTCCATCCTTCAAGAACGCCATAGAACTAAATGCAGGGGAAAGAGGAGCGGTCGGGGCTCAATCTTCTACTTGATCCCAGCATGTCTTTTTGCCATTGGCTGCGCATATCTTGCAGCTTGGATCAGTGCATTGCATGGGGTCTTTTGTGTAATTAGCGCAAGCGATGGCGGCGAGAGTACGTATATCGCGAATCTCTTCTCGCCCTTTGCCAAAGATCGTGGGTAATATTGGATCTCGATAAGAGTCTAGCAATTCTCCGGGTTTGTATATCTTCGTGGGTGGACCACGTGGATTTTGGCGGGACCCTATTTCAATTAGCTCCTCTAAATCTCTTAGAACTCCCCGAACCCCCTCGATTGCTATATCACTGGGCTCACGACCCAGCTTCTCATTAAGTTCCTCCACTTCAAAACCCCAGTTAGGGCGTTCTAGGAGTGCGGCAGTTACCTTCGCTCTTAGCTTGAACTTTTTGTAATGTAGCTTCGCGAAGTCTTCATGATCGTAAGACATACAACATAATTATCCTGACTGAATATATAAACTTTATTCAGGATAATTGAATAATAATATATTATTGGCAATAATTTTAATAAATAATAATAATTCAAATGGATAGATTTAAGTAGGTGTGTTTCAAGCGATATATTATGAAAGTCGTGAAAGTGCGAAAACTGAGCAGGGGAGAGCGAGTCATCGCAATTCCGAGAGAACTGGCCGAACAAATGAAGACGCTTTACATGAGCGTGGAAATGGACGTTTATGGACGCTTGACGTATGCACCCATTCAAGAGGCAATATGAAAATAGTGAATGGCCCGGTGTGTCTAGCACCAGGCGGCGCGGCTCTCCAAGCAGCTAACTTAGGAGCTAGATATGTACTATCCTGTATTTGTATTTAGATCTTCTCTTTCAAGATCGGAGCGTTCCTTTTGCTCTGTTTGTGGAAAGCCCCACCAGATTAGAGATGATGACTTAGCAGAGGTCTATTCTAAGTCTGATTACTGCCAATGCTGGAGGGGTCGATATGCCTGACGCGGCCAGTACCACTACGCCCCCGGCGATGAACTCCGGGGTCAGATCTTCTCCAGAACCTCGGCGGCGGGGATGGATACCCATCTATCCCGTCTACCCCAAGGACCACATTAAGGCGGGGCAGAAGATCAGCAGCAGCTTACCCATTGACTGGATTTGCCCATGCGGCCAGCAATTACTCGGGGGGAAGAGCTGCCGCCAATGTGGCAGGGTCCCACTTGATAAGCAGGTCGCCATTCTAGACGGGCCCCTGTATATCCCTCATTCCAAAAATAGTAAAGGATGGCACCAATTCGCGAAGGGAGGGAGGTGCTGATGGCCCCCCTGCTAACAGAGGCCCAGAAAAAGGAGGCGGAAGGCTGGGCAAAGCAGGTCGTCGATATGCCGCCAGTTCCCCGGGTGATGAGCAATCTAGCAGGTATTACAGGCATACTCCAGATCCTGGATGATATCGACTGCCCAAAGTGCGGCGCCCCTGGTAAGGGCAACCTGGTCTGGAGATGCTGCCAAATCTCGATGGAGGATGCCTATGCCATAGGCGATAAAGCAGAAGATGATCATCTGGCCGCAGCAGCACAAAAAAGCAGGGAACGAAGAAAACGTGAAGCTCAGCTGCGGGAGGCGGTCTAGATGGCCGCCCCTAACTTCGACCGCGGGGAGATCTTGCGCACCTGGCATATTTTCCGTCAATCCGGCGAAGTGCTGGAGCTCAGGATTCCTGAGGCTGGGCGGTACAAAACAATAAGTGGATATTTCGATGATCCTGGAAAGTTGGCCGATGCCGTAATTGGCCTGGCGGATGAGTCTTTTCCAGGAATCTACTTTTCAGTCAATCCAGTTAAGCCGGCGCTCCTGGCCAGGGCTGCTAACAGGACTGTAAAATATGCTAAAACCACCACCAGCGATGCAGACATTATCGTTCTCCATTGGCTGCCGGTTGATCTCGATGCTAAAAGACCAGCCGGTATATCTTCGACCGATGAAGAGCATGAGGCGGCCATCTCCAAGACCTGGGAGATCCGGCAATGGCTGATCGAGGAGCAGGGGTGGCCTGCGGGTGCCTTCATCCTGGCCGATTCCGGCAACGGCGGACATCTGAATATCAAGATTGATCTACCAACCACAGATAGAGATCTTGTAGAGGGGTGTCTGGCGACATTGGATTTCTTATTCTCAAATGAGACGGTCGAAGTCGACACCACCTCAGGAAATCCCGCTAGGATCTGGAAATTATATGGCACAATAGTCAAGAAGGGCGATAACCTACCTGAGAGACCGCACAGGCTGGCCCAGCTCCTAGAGGTGCCGGATAGGCTAGAGGCGATCACCAAGGATAAGCTCAAGTCCCTGGTGGAATTGCTACCGGCGCAGGAGGAGGAGCCAAAGTCATATACCGGCCAGGGATTCGATCCTGTCGCATATTGCCGTGAACACGGCCTTCAAGTACATCACACAAAGACCTGGACTGACCCGGGCAGGACCAAATGCACTCTGGCGGTTCTGGAGCAGTGCATTTTCAATCCCGACCACCACCTGAGCGCCTGTATTATCGGCTGGCCCAACGGGGCTAGAACTTATCGGTGCAGGCATCATTCATGTCTGGCAAAATACTGGGCGGATGCAAAGGCGGCCATCGAGGGCGAAGGTGCTCTGCCCGATCTGGCCCTGGGAAATTATCCTCGGCTGGAGGACCTCACCAAAGCAACTGGGCGGATCGATAGAGTCAACCCCATGACCGGTGAGAAAGAGCCCGACCCTATAACGGGTGAGGCGGAAGTACCAAAGCTCACCCTCAGTCCCTCAAAGGCCGCAGTGGCCCTTCTGCAGCATCTCCCTCTAGCTGTGGCCGCAGCATCGATGCGGGATAAAGAGCCTCCAGTATGGATCTATGACGGTGGTATCTGGCATGACCAAGGACAGCGCGAAATAATCAATATGGTGGATCACCTCCTCCAGGATCTATCCTATGATCGAGGCCTCCGGGAAACGCTCCGCAGGATAAGGGGGAGGCTCTCCAAGAAGGCAGTAACCTTCGATGCTGATCCATTCCTTATGCCGCTCCAGGATGGAATAGTTGACCTGAGGACCGGGGTCTTCAGAGAGGCTCATCAGGACGATTACCTGACCTTTAGGTACAATGCTTCATGGACGGGGGCGGCAGATTACATGCCTCTCCTGTGGCATCTCTGCTCATCTCTCCCCGACCCCCGAGACGTCCTGACTGCCCTTGACATAATCACAGCTGAAGCGCTCCGGGTTCCTTTTGAGGTGTTTTGGCTATTCTTCGGCGGTGGTGCTAACGGAAAAGGAATGTTTGAAGCGTTTATGGTGGCATTCTTTACACTGCAGAGATCCACTCAAATCAGGCTGACTGAGCTTAAAAACTCCAGGTTTGGGGAAGGGGCTTTACTAGATAAAGATCTTTGGATAGTCTCAGAAATCGAAAGCGTGAAAGACGTCCTGTCTTCAATTAAGAAGATCTCGTCCGGCGAGCCAATAGACACCGATGTTAAATACGGCAGCAGAAGACAGGGCGCTCCACATCTTATGCCCATATTCGATGCCAATACAGCTTTTGATTTTGGTGAGGAGACAAAAGGCCTGAAACGAAGGCTGGAAAAGCTAGACTTCCCCTTTACCTTTGGATATGGGCCGGAGGATAGGCCTAAAGATCCGCTTTGGAAGGAGAAGCTAACCCGGCCGGAGGTCTTGAACGGGATAGCCCACATTATAGCTGCGAGAGCGCCGGCATTGATTGAGAGCCGGCAGATCTATCAACGCAAATCAGAGGAAGAGATCCAAGAGGAGTATAAGCGGCAACGCTTCAGCCTGAATTATTATTGTGAGGACTGCCTTAGCACCACCTGGCCATACGAAAAAGAACCAACAGAGGATCTCAGGCTGACCACAGAGAAGGCCTATTCCGAGTACCTGGAGTACTGCCAGAAGTTCAACGTCACTCCTGCCGGCAAAGTGCCTTTTGGTCGATACATTTCCGAACGCTACAGCATTCAGTCGATCAATACACGAGAAGACAAAAAGCAAATCCGCTATTATCCGGGCTTATACTTGATAAAATCAGCATCTCTTGCCTTCGCAGAAATCAAGAGCGGCTACAACAGCTACAACAGCTACAACTCAGCTACAGATAAGCTACAGAAGGAGTATAGCGGAATCACTATCAGTAGCTGGTTAGCTACAGGAGCTACAGATAAATCAAGCTGTGGATTGATGAGAGATGTTCTAGGAGAGATAAAGAATATGTTCAATTATATAAATTCATGTAAATCTCCTAAAGACATAGTATACGAGAAATATCTCAAAAGATCTGTAGCTTCTGTAGCATCTGTAGCTGGAGGCCAGCCGATAGCGGAAAAGTTAGCTACAGATGGCGCTACAGAAGATTTTGGCTCTGTAGCCGAGGACGAGAAGAACCCTCCCTTTTCTGAGGAGTACCTGGATGAAGTCCTGGTCTGCAGGAAGATCAAGAAGTGCCTGGCTGATGGCGTCACCGATCCGCTCAAGCTGGCGGAGGTTGTGGGCTTCCCGGTATGTACCCTTGCCAGGAATGCGGCCATGTATCCCGGAATCGATCTGCAGAAGGCAGGAGAGATCTTAGTTACCATGGGCAGGGCGTGCTGGTGGCCCCCCAAGACGAGCTCTGATAACACCAATTTACAAGAGTGTGTTACCGAAGAACGTAACAAGAACATTGATGAAAGTGTTACTGTGGTGAGTGGGATCGAGGAAGAGTGGAAAAGAGCCGAACAGGAGCGGCAGGCCCGGGAAGAGCACTTCAGAAAAAAGGCAGAGCAGCACAGTAACATAGACCAAAACGAACGTGTTACTACTCAGAGTAACATAGATGAAGATATACGTGTTACCGGAAGATTATCGTTTAAGGAGAAAAGGACCCGTAACACAAATAGTGGTAAATGTGGCACGGAGGCGGGACAGCATGTCTGCGTGATCTGTGGAGAGGATCTGACGGGCAAAGGACAGCTACAAAAAAATGGCCTCTATTACTGCGCAAGACCAGGGTGCGGCTATCCCGGCAGGGAGGAAGCATGAGCTTCAAATTCAAGCAGTGCGTAGCCTGCCGGCCAGATGGCCAGCAGTGCCGGCGGACAGCTCAAGAGGGAAGCGAGTTCTGCCACAGTCACCGATTCAGCCGCCATATACCAAAAGTGAATCCGAAACCAAGACCGCCTACAACCATGGAGAGGATCAGGTACCATTATTTTGACTGTGCTGACTGTGGCCGGCTCGTCTCTGGCGAAGAGAGGCGGATCAATTTTGATCACACAAAGCTCCCCGATGTGCCCCCAGGTTCAATGCTAGTCCTGTGTGAACCATGTTTTAGGCTCCGTAAACAGATCGAATCTCGGATCCAGGAGATCGTCCATGCTGCACCCGGCCATACTCTCTCTTCCGAGCGAGTCTATGAGGATCTGGAGCAGTTCGGCGTAGAGCGTAACCTGGTGGAGGCTGCAAGACTGAGAATGCACGCGGACGGCAGGCTGGTGAACACACCATGAGGAGCTCCCTTATCCCCGACTCCAGGCAGTGCTGCCCTGTCTGCTGTGGTGCTGGAGAGCCGGCTGGATGGCGGGGATTGAATCTGCTCTACAAATACCAGCAATGCGGCCAGCACTTCGTTCTTGACGATCTGGGCAGCATGGAGGAAGATCTCTCCCAGGAGGCGGTCTGATGCCGGCGTTCTCAGGCGGAGGCGATCGGGCAGGCCGCAAAGGACCTGTGGTGGTGGAGCGACTGAAGCGCCGGCAGATGGCCAGGGTGAAGCCATACGACCAGCAGGCCTACGATAAGCCGCAGGATGAGGATAGCAATGTCTAGGACAGGTTGTCTTATCTGCACTCACAAGAAGGCGGATGAGATAAATGCCCGCCTGATAAATAAATCGCGTTCGGGTGAATCTTTTCAGACTATAGCTGACTATTTCCGTCTATCAAAGACCACGTTAATGAATCACTATAACGGCAACCCTGATAAGAATGAGTCTAGCCATATATCAGAGTTACTATTAAA
>Ga0315274_10005385_pt1 | contig 18708 bp, 17 predicted proteins | sample YL17G02_20_MG_FD_203700 | JGI IMG/M metagenome (GOLD analysis project Ga0315274, IMG submission 203700) | Sediment microbial communities from Yellowstone Lake, YNP, Wyoming, USA - YL17G02_20 | ecosystem: Environmental > Aquatic > Freshwater > Lake > Sediment | place: USA: Wyoming | collected... | reverse complement strand
TGAGCGAAGGCATGGTGGGTTGAAATATATTACTCCACTTGACAAGCTTTCTTTTATTGCTAATCTGTTACCGAAATTGTGAACCACTACACCCTCCATTAAGCAGAGAGGTAAGAAGAAAAGTATAATAATCTTTAAATCGGCAGGTATTAAAGTCTTTAAGTTCGACATATTAAAACATTCATAGTAAATAATATCGAACGACAATTTAAGTCGATGTTATTGGGTATGCACAGGAATTAACAAGCGGTGATTAACAAATGGTTTTATACAGAAGGTAAAACACAAATGTAAATATGACACAAGATTGGCAAGTAGGGAGTTTAATTGGGAAAAATGCTTTAGGAATATTGAAAAAAGAAATTATTGCGGAAAACACAAGTTAATGGCAAGGTAAAAATTGATAACGGTTTTCTAGTTTCTAATAACCAACTGTCTTCTATTTTAATGAATTGGCTTATAAATAAATTTTAAACCGACAAACCTTATCGCCCTGTTTGATCGACTTTTCTAATGTAACTTTAACTGGCTTTTCGAGTGGTGATTCAAATAGCTCCTTAATCCATCCCCGCGAACAGGTACACCAGCTTTTTGGTAATTTCCAAGAGTGATTTGACCAGCTTTTTAGTGGTTTACCCGGATAACTGCTTACAATCGGACAATAACATCTCGGATATTCGAGGTAAATATCCTTTCCTTTTATTTTTAAGTGTCCCCATACTTTACTTAATTTATCTAAAAAGCCAGTGGTGTTTTTAGCTTCTTTCTTTGCCTGTTGCGCCCGCTGTTTAAAACTCTCGGTAATACATACCCGCCCGCAATTTTCCAATACAAGAATCTTAGTTTTTTCGTCAACATTTTCGTCTAAATTACTGATAAGCGAATAAATCCATTTATGGATATGTTTCATATATCTCCTTTTTAACAAATTAAATTATGATAGAAATGTACGGTCAATTTAAACAAATGTCAAATATTAATACCGATTATAAGACAAGCGCCGCCTTTTACTTTGATTTAGCAAAATATGTAAATAATATAAGATGTGATTATTTCAGACTAATCCCGACGGCGACTTTTGGACATTTATGTTTACATTCTAAACAACGGATACATTCTTTAGCATTGGGGTTGTCGTGAATATTTATATCCATTGGACAAACTTTTCGACAGATGCCGCATTTATTTTCTCCACACTTTGTGGTGTCAACGGTCATTTTGACTAAAGAGAAGCGATTGAAAACAGAATAAATCGCACCGATTGGACATAAAACGCGACAGAAAAACCGCTTGATTAGAATTGAAAAGACTATCACAAACACTAATATCGCCGCTTTGGTCCAGAACAGCCATCCGACCAACGCTTTTATATCGCCGGTCTTATCTGCTAAAACCAGCGGTATTCCTGCTTCAAGAATGCCGGCTGGACACAATTGGCAAAACCACGGTGCTCTGGTTATATATACAATAATTCCTGCAACCCCAATTAAAACTGCATATTTAGTATAGGTCGTCCATTGAGGTAGTCTTAATTTAATTCTCGTAATTTTCTTAAGCAGGTCTTGCAGAAACCCGAACGGGCAGACCCATGCGCACGACATTCTACCGACCAGAATTCCCACCAGACCGAAAAATCCTAAGATGTAATACGGAATCTGGCGCAAACCGATGAAATGTTGTAACCCGCCCATCGGACAGCCAAACCGAGATAATGGACATCCCCAGCAGGTTAGAATTGGCACACAAAATCTTTTAGTAAAACCCTGATAAATAAATCCAGTCCATATCGCCGGGTAATAACTTAACTGAACAATCGAAGCGATAATCTGACCTAACCGAAACGGTCTCATTTTATAAACCCCAGAGGTCGTAGACAGGATTTACAGGATAAAAAAATATGATAGAAATAAATCCCAGAAATCCTGTTAATCCCGTCAATTTATTCTCCGTGTTCTCTGCGTGCTCCGCGTTGAAAATCTTACTCATTGTTGCAAGCCCATACAAGACAGACACATTACCGAACCAACGCTTTCAGTCTCGATTAAATCGCCTTGTTTATTACCATGCCAGATACCGACAATGCAGATTGCTATAATTATTATAATCAAGATTAATCTTTTCATACTTTCTTGCTCACTTGTTGTTAAATTCTAAGCCCCAATGAACAAGGTTCCAAAATGTTTAGAAAATTTGAATTTAGAATTTCGGATTTGTTTAGGGTTTCGATATTCGAGTTTCGAGTTATCATCAAAAGATGCTGGTAAGAACTAATTTTACGCCTTTGAACGGTTCTTCAAATCGGCAGACACCGCCTGAGCAAACCAACCCACCTTTTTCCGCTCCAACTCGAATTCGTAAATTATGTTTGCTTGTCAAATCCAGACTCAGCTCAGCCAAGGGCCAGTTCTTTTCCGGTCCGATCTTTTCCAAGGCAACCAACCAATCCGGTGCGCGGTTACGAACTTCATATCGCAAGGTAAAAGAGAAACGCTCTGATTTACCAACTGACACGGATAGCGCGTTGTTATAATACTTGCTTGTGTCGGCACGGTTGAAATTTATTTCATACTCGCCTTCGATAAAGAACTGACCAAAGTTATAAGTAGCATCCAGATAAGGTTTAGTTTCGGTCTTTTTATCAATCGGTAACTCAATTTTATCTTTAACCTGCCTTTCCATGCCTACTAAAAATTCCAGTTTATCATTCGGATTAGCTTTCATTTTAAATATCTGTTCTAAAACACCTTGGTTTTTATTATGGGTATTTATTTTATTATGATTTAACTCAATATTTAAATAGTCCAGCGGCGAATAGTTAACCGAGATACCATAACCAAACTCATCCGTCCCTCGGTTAACTGAGACGCCCGATTTAATTGAGATCGGTGGTTCATTATACCTATGCCCCGCCCCACCAAAGCCAATCGAATCGTAATTCATAATCTGGAATGAAACGCCTAAACCAGATAAAGTAAGACTTGATGAAAATAATAACCCCCTCCCAGTTAATCTCCCGCCCAACACAGGATAACATCCCAGTTGTCGAGCATATTCTAAATAACCTTCATAGGGTCCAATCTGTATTTCAACATTACCACCGAATATTTCGGTAAATGCTTTAGGTGTTAAATCAAGCCGGCGATTCACTCGGACATAACGACCGGCTAATGTTATTTTAGGAATCAATCTGGTTTCAAAATTGATGCCTCTTATTTGGTCAGTCGTATCATTTTTGATTTTATAGGTGTTCTCTTCAAAAAATATATTTCTTGGTTGACCCACGAGTATCGTTAAGTTACTGTTGAAATATTTGAAGTTTCCTTTAAAACCAAATATCGAATTGTCTTGTTTAAAGTCCTCGTCTAAGAATTGATTTAAAACCAACCCGCGACCAAAAGTTGAGTAATATCTGCCAAAAAGAATATCAACCGGTTCGTTATTATATTCCGCATTATAATCAATATATTGTAGTCGGTTGGGATTGGGCTGGGACGGCTTCCAAATAAAAAAGACACCTCTTAAAGTTAAATCGCCATAATCTAAAGAAAGTTTTAATTTGTCTTCAAGGTGTTCTTTGTAGTTTAACGAGTCGAGATTTTTATCGACGAATAACCAGTACTCGCCGGCATTGGCTCCGCTTAACCTTATATCCTGTGCCGAAGAAAATGATAGCGCAATTAAAACTAAAATTAAACTATTTATTAGTCTCACAAGCGTTGCATTTACCCAATATTTCTCTTACCTTTTTCATAATAGTTTTCTCGTCGCCAGGTTTATATCCTTGATGAACAAAGGCAATCTTTTTATTCTGGTCAATGATAAAGAATGATGGCATTACCTGGACTTTATACAAATCACGAAGTTTATTTTCTGGGTCTAAAACAACCCGATACTTCCATTTATGTCCGGCAGCAAATGATTTTACTTCATCTTTTGATTTTGCTTTATCTTGGCTTATTGCGAGATAGCTCACCTTTAATGATTCTAACTCTGGGTAATATGGTTTTAGCGCGTCAAGTTCTTTGATGCACATCTTACACCATAATGCCCAGAAACTTATCATGACCGGACCATTTTTAACTAAAGAGTCAAGGTTGACCGCTTTTCCAGAAATATCATTAAGTGTAAAACTGGGGGCAACTTTTAATGTCGTGGTTTGTTCTGCAGAAAAAATTATTAATGGTATAATTAATAGTAACAAATATTTTTTCATTTCACCTCTAAAATCTTGTTTTTATTGCTTGTAAAATTTTCTTGGTATTCATATCTTGGATGAAAAGTGCACCGCTCATTTTATTGACCGGGATTGAGTGGGTAAAATTTATGATTGTATCAAGACTATCTGGAAAGAAGAGATTAACCGGAAACGAATAAAGCTTTCTCACAACATAATTAAACGCCCGCATCATACCTGCTATGCTGTCTTCGCAAATCGCAACATAAGCGAATACCGAATTGTGATACAGTGTGTCGGCAGGGTTGATTTTAATATGCAAATTCCCTGAACTTGCGGTAGCGGACCCGGTCAGATTAAGATTAAAAGAAGGAACAAAAGAACGCGCGACCACGATGTGTTGGTTGAATACGGAGTCGAAAACATCCGGATTAGGTTCAAATACAATGTCGGTCCCGTCAAAAACTACTGTTGGCGTAGCTGGATTGCCGTATAATTGGTGACGCGCAAAATATTCTGGCATGTAATATGCAAAATTATATGAAATAATCGCCAAAGAATCACCATAGTATATTTGCAACGAATCAAGCGCCTGCTCCGCAGCCGCACAATATATTCAGCCATCGTCGGAAAATAATTCAGCAAGGACAATCCGATTAGTCGGATGGGGTAGTATTCTAGGCACTTCGGAACAGAAAATAAACAATAATGGAATTGTAAATATTAATGTCTTTTTCACGTTAATAAAAATTATAATCTTTATTTTAATTTGTGTCAATTATTAATTTGTATTGGTGGGATTTAGAGTAATATCATCGGCAAGGACCCTTGCCTCGCAATGACCGCTTCAGCAGCCATTCGTCGTATCCATAACTACGACTTGAATCATTTTAATGTTAGCTGGGTTCACGCCCGAAAGATTGGTTAATTCTGTATTAAGATTAAAACTGTAAGTCTGCCATGTATCAGGAACTGTGGCTTCAATTAAATGAACCGTGTTAGAACTGACCCACGGGCAATGCGCTGATTTGTAGACAATTCGCGTTTCGCCCAGTAAATTATTATTACTGCTCAGGTACCTCAAACAAATCGCTGCGGCTGACCAATAAGTAGCATAATGATTAATTTCATTCGCCGATAGATTTACCTTAACTGAAAACTGCATATTGGTCGACGTGATATTAACCGTCTGATATAGTTTGGCACAGCTCGCATCGTATTTTTTTATTCTTGCTTCATAATCCGTATCGCTATCAAGATTAGTCGCGCGGTCAATCACGTCTAATGTGTTTTGATAATCAATAAATTGGTTCCATCCAATATTTAACTCTTGTTCAAAGTTGCCATTAACCAGCGAATCGTTAGACGGAATTGTTTTCTGACAAAAAAACATTAGCGGCAAAATTAATAAAGCGGTTTTTATGCTATTCATGCGACGAAAATTTTCGAAGTGTCCTTTTATAAAACAAACCACAGGAACGCGAAATTTGATAAGTTTCTTTGTGCTCCTGTGGTCTGATTATTAATTAACGAGTATTATTCTTTTGATTACGCTCTTGTTATCTAATTCTAAATTAACAAAGTACACGCCGGCAGGAAGTCTGGCGCCCGAATTGTCTCTTCCGTTCCAGAATAAATTTTTCGCTTGAGAACTATTGCCGATCGAAAATGATTTAACGCAACTTCCTGCAGTATTGAATATTTTCAGGCTTGCCTTAGTATTTGCTATTGGTGCCAACTGGATTCTGATTCCTGCGCTACTTTTGAAGGGATTAGGATACAGTTTTAATACTTGCGAAGTGCTAAATGGATTATTTTCTGCAATACCTTCTTCATTACCGACCGCAAAGATGCCAAAGAAATGCATAATCGAATCTAATAACGCTCTTTTTGTAGAAGGTGCATTCGCGTCAACTAAACCGCCAATTTCAAACGACGTGCCAACGGTTCGATAACTTCCCGCATTATAGGCAACTCCACAATTATAAGCGTTATTCCCATCTACAAAGATTAGAATCCCTGTCGTTGGATTAATGTGGTCCATATAGTTATTTTCGCCGGAATAACTAAAGTTCATCCCTTGCGTAAATCTTCCTGTTTGCCCAACCACTGGTCCCATATCACTGGCCCCATCCGCAATGCCTTGAAGGCCGAAAAGCGAACAGAAATTGTGGCCGCCAACCAACGGGTCATAGTACCAGACTTCACCACCTTCCATATAAACCGTACCACCATTATTGATATAACTAGTCAGTGCGGTTGCTTCTTGACCATTAACTGCGATTCGATAATTATTGGAATAAACTCCGCAACAAACAAATATTGCCCGATACATATCAAGTGGTTGCATCGACAACAGATTTGTTGTGTAATTACCGTTATAACCAAGTGAAGTCAGAAGACTGTTGATTGTTTGGCCCGAACTTGGGGTCGGGTCAGGATTCCATACTAGATAACTATACGAACCCGCTACCATATTAAATTGGAACGTATCAACAAATGCATCTTCAATGGCAATCAAACGAAACGGAATGTTGCGACCTTGTGGACATTCCGAGCTTACGTTAATGACATATGGGTCAAAAGTATTTTCTTTAAAACTGTCAACCATAATGTTACCAAAATAGCACCAGTTATCGGTTATCGCAATATACGAGTCGGGGCATTCGAGTTTAGCTGCCAAGTTAGTAAAGTCGCGTCCACCAACATTTCTTAGTTTTACGATTAAAAATGGTTCCCTGCCTGGCTCTAAGCGAACCGTGTTACTGCTCGAGTCACACAATCTGGGTTGGGTGTACCCAAGATAATTATTTGGCCCATAATAGACCAGCCCGATGTCATCGGCGAAGACCTTCGCCTCACAATGACCACTTCAGCATCCATCGGTTGTATCAAGGATTGCGATTTGGATTTTTCGGATATTTTGTGGGTTTACCCCTGGTAAATTTATTAATACTTGATTAATATCAAAATTATAAGTGACCCAGGTATTGGGGCTCGTAACATCAATAATATTCAATGTGCTCGAATTCGTCCAGGGACAATGCGGTGATTTATGGGTAATTCTGGTTTCGCCTAATAAATTATTATTTTGGTCAAGATATCTTAGGCAAACTGCTGCTGCCGACCAATACGATGTGGCAGTATTGTATTCAAAGGCGTACATATTAGCTTTAAATGTAAACTGTAAACTGTTAATTGTCGTAACGTTGACAACCTGTGAAAGCTTAGCGTGGGTGGCATCGTATTTTTTAACTTGTACCTCATAATCCGGGTCTGGTTCATAATTAACCTGGCGGTCGATAATATCCGAAGTAGTCGGTGTGCCGACTTGAGTCGTCCAGCCGATATTTAATGGTTGTTCAAAATTACCATTATTTATCCAGTTTGCCGCCAGACAAATCCCGACTGTCGATACTAATATTATTATATATTTTAACATCACGCCTCCATTTCTTTTAATGTTTGTTTAGTTAATAATAATTTTCCCGGTTCGGTTTACAGTATTGCTGGAAAATCGATAAAAATAGATGCCGGGATTTATGTCGCTTAGGTCAAGTTTAACCGATTCTTTTTGACCATTAGCCATTCCATTTAAGGTTTTTACTTTTCTGCCCGAAATATCAATAATGTCGATATTGTATATTATGCCTTTGCGTAAATGAAAGGCAAAACGCGTTGCCCCCGCACAGGGGTTTGGTGCAACTTCAACTTTATGGGAAAAATAGGAACGCGGATTCGCTTCTTCCTCAATCCCCACGATCGTAAGTTGCATCGGCTTAATTTTTGCACCCTGCCAGATTTCAATCATCGAGTCGCCCGATAAAACTGGACTCTGAATCATCGTGACAATCTCAACTTGTTTATCATTCCAGCTTGATGAAATAGCAAATGGATAACTGACTGTTAAAGAATCATTCCTGGCAATTGAAACCGCACTACCGATATAGTTTGGGATATAATTACGCGCAACATGATTATGCCAAACATCAAGATTAGGTCCGTTATAATACAAACTATCTTCGGTAATAACAAAAAGGATGTTCCCGTTCAAATCTTCAGTCTCTGCAAAATACCGTGCATAAATCGTTCCCATGCCATTATTTGGATTGTATGTTCCCCACATTCTTATTCGTGCTGGTGCCGGAACATTCATACGATTGGTAATTCTTGTCCACCACGATGAATTACTATGTGCCCCTTTATCATTCCCGTCGTAATATAATGAGCCATAATAATAAGATGGTGGGGTTGGAGTTGGATACCATAAAAATCGACTGCGTGATGCTGCGTTATATAAAGGATATGAGTTAACAACATGCATCTCAATTTCTGCTATCCTGGTTGGATAGGTATAAGATATTTGCGCCAGTAAACTACTGTTCGCAGGACAATAACTTGCTCAGCCTTCTGAGTAGGATAGTTCGCAGACGACCATTCGTTCTGCGGCATACGCTAAACTTGCTAATCCTATACATAGCATCAGAGCAACACTGAAAAAACCTATATTTTTCATAATGCCCCCTTGTTTATTAACATAATTATATGATTTTAAGCCGCTATTTTTATTTGTCAAGTAAAAAATCCCCACATCAAATATCGGATGTGGGGATTTATATGAGGTCTTTATGTTTAGTTACATAATTATTTAATAATAATTTTCCCGCTCGTATTCGCAACACTACTTTCAAAACGATAAAAATAGATGCCTGAATTAATATCGTTAAGTCCAAGGTTAACTCGGTCGTTTTTGCCCGTCGCTATGTCATTCAAGGTTTTGACTTCTCTGCCGGATAGATCAAAAATATTGATTTTATATCTGGTCCCTTTAGGTAAATTAAAAGCAAAGCGTGTTTCGTTAACACAAGGATTGGGTGCGACAATAATTTTTGTCAAAGGAGCTATTTTCTGATTTTGTTCTTCGACGCCGCTAAAAGTTAACTGGTAAACCTTAATTTTAGCTCCTTGCCAAATTTGTTTTATTGAATCGTTCGTCATGGTTGGATTCTGAATAAATGTTACAATTTCGCATCGTTTGTCGTTCCAGCTTGATGAAATAGTGAATGGATAACTAGCCGTTACCGAGTCGCCTCGAGCGATTGAAACTGGACTGCCGGTAAAGTTTGGAATATAATCACGCGCAACATGATTATGTATCGGGTCACCGCGAGGTGTCGTATAAAATATACTATCCTCCGTAATAATAAAAAGGACATTACCATTCAGTAAGTTCTCCGTTTCGTTGATGTATCGGGCATAAATCGTGCCCGCGCCCGTGCTGCGGTTGTAAAAACCCCACATTCTTATTGTGGCTTGTGCTGGTTGATTCATCTCGTTAACAACCCTGCTTGCCCAAGAAGTGTAACCATTGTCATGGGGGTTTCCATCAAGCCATAGCCATGGTGTTCCATAAACCCAGTTTCCTTGGTAAAAATACGGTGGCGGATAAAAATTATATATTCGCTGAAACGCTTCAGAATTATACAAAAGACCGTCTCTGTGGTTTTCAATGGCTACTACTCTTGTTGGGTAGGTATAAGAAATTTCTGCCAGTACACTACTGGCTGGCCAACAATACGGTCAGCCGGCAGATGTCGTATATAGCATTTCGCAAACGACAACTCTTTCTGTTGCATATGCAGAAACAAATAAGCCGATACATGCGAAAAAAGCAAGGCTTAATAATAGTTTTTTACTCATAATGCCTCCATATACTCAATAATATTATTATATTAATATTGTATAACGTTTATATTATTTGTCAAGTCGACTGCTGTAGGTAGCACTGATAAAGTCCTTTTTAGTTTTTCAGGGCTTTCTATTGTGCTTTTCTTGACTTTTATAGAATTTCAATTACCATAAGCAATCAGCTGATAACCATAAGCCAAACGGAGGTGGATTGGTGCTGGTGTGCCTGCTGGACTTCAAATCCATGTGTTCCTCGAAAGGGGAACGGTAGGTTCGATTCCTACACGCCTCCGCCATATCCGATTACAGATTAGAAACTCCTAAGATTGAAACGCTCAAAGATTGTTACATCCAACATTAATTATTGTAGAATAATTCTTTTTTTCTTTTGATTTGGCAGACGATTAAAAATTTCTTCTTGACAAACGACAAAAACGATTACATAGTATACTAATATTGTAAATGAAAAATACTCCTTTTCCGAACCGAGGAATACATTAATAAAACATTGATGGATTTTTGATGAATTATAAATATATTAGCTTATTCTTGATAATGAATTCAAACCAAAAGATTGACGCAAAGCGCAGCGTCTCTGTTTCCGATAATACAAGATGGGGACAAGAAAAAATCTCGTGGTTTTCTTTGAGAAGCAGGGGCACATAGTGAAGCGTAAACAAAAATATCCGTTTACTAAGGTAGCATTTCTTGGCAACTATCTGCCACGGCAGTGTGGCATCGCAACATTCACCGGCGATCTTTGCGAATCGATTGCGACTGCCGCGCCAGAACTAACTTGTTTAGCCGCCGTCATGAATGATATTCCTGACGGCTATGCCTATCCCAACCGAGTGCGCTTCGAACTTGCTCAGAACGAACTTGCCGATTACCGTCGTCTGGCGGAATTCCTGAATATGGGACAAGCTGACCTGCTCTGCGTGCAGCACGAATTCGGAATTTATGGCGGCGTCGCGGGGGGCTATCTTTTGACCACCTTACGCCAGCTCCAGATGCCGATTGTCACGACCTTGCACACCGTACTTCACGCACCGGATGAAAGCCAGCGCAAAGCCATGAATGAACTCTGCCGGCTGAGCGATCGCCTGGTGGTTATGAGTGAACGGTCAATCGAGTTCCTGCGCGAAATATATCACGTTCCCGAAAGAAAGATCGACTTGATTCATCACGGTATCCCGGACATGCCATTCGTCGACCCAAACTTTTACAAGGATAAGTTCCATGTCGAAGGTCGCGATCTAATCCTGACGTTTGGTCTGCTCTCGCCGAATAAGGGAATTGAATATATGATTGACGCTCTGCCTGAAGTCGTACGGCGGTTTCCCAATGTTGTTTACATCGTGCTCGGTGTAACCCATCCGGCAATAAGACGCGAAAACGGCGAAGTCTACCGGCTGGGTTTAAAGCGTCACGCCCATGTCCGCGGGGTTGAAGACCACGTTATTTTTCACGACCGATTTGTTGACATAACAGAACTCTGCGAATACCTTGGCGCCACCGACATCTATGTGACGCCATATCTGACTGAAGCCCAGATCGTATCCGGAACACTGGCTTATTCATTCGGCACCGGTAAAGCGGTTGTGTCTACGCCTTATTGGTACGCTGAGGAATTGCTCACTGACAACCGCGGTACCTTGGTCGCATTCCGTGATGGACGCGCTTTAGCCGAAGCGATTATCGATCTATTAGAAAACCCGGTGAAGCGTCACACAATCCGTAAAAATGCTTATGCCTTTGGCCGGCAGATGATATGGTCTGAGGTCTCCCATCGCTATCTGGAGTCATTTTCACGGGCTTATGAGGAACGTCGTCGGTCTGGACGATTTAACCGACCGCGCCGAACCGAACCATTGGTTACCGGCTTGCCCGAAACGAATTTTAGCCATCTCGTCAATCTTTCCGATGAAACCGGCATTCTGCAACATACCCGCTACTCGGTTCCTGACCGGTCCCGAGGTTATACAACGGACGATAATGCGCGCGCGTTGATCGTGACATTACGCGGGCTGGAAGCCAATCCAAAGGACCTCCAATTATTGCGGCTTGCTTTTTGTTATTTATCATTTCTCGACCATGCCTTTGACCGCGCACGCGGAAGATTCAGAAATTTCATGGCTTATAACCGGCAATGGCTGGAGGATGTCGGCTCTGAAGACAGCCATGGTCGGTCGCTCTGGAGTTTAGGTATCGCTGTTGGTGTGGCTCCGGACGATGGACAAGTTGCAGTAGCGCTTGACCTTTTTCATGCCGGATTACCTGCTGTAGAAAACTTTACCAGTCCGCGGGCATGGGCATTTACCTTAATCGGCATTCACGAGTTTCTCAAACGCTTTCCCGGTGATAGCGTTGCGCGAAGACTGCGCGATGTTCTGAGCAATAAATTACTTGAACTATATCGAACCACCGCCAGTGAAGCCTGGCCATGGTTTGAAACCTATATGACCTATGATAATGCCGTGCTCTGCCAGGGGTTATTACACACTGGTCAGGATATTGGTCAACAGGAAATGAAGGATATCAGCCTTAAAACCCTGGAATGGTTAGTTCGAATCCAGACTGCACCGGAAGGACACTTTGTTCCGGTTGGGACCGGTGGTTGGCAACGTGATGGTCATCGCAGTCGGTATGACCAACAGCCGGTAGAGCCACATTCAATGGTCAGCGCGTGCCTGTCTGCCCATGCAATAACTGGGAATGAGCAATGGCACAAGGAAGCGCAACGGGCGTTTGATTGGTTTTTGGGTCTTAACGACCTTGGGGTACCTCTATACGACTACACTACTGGCGGCTGCTTTGATGGTCTTTCGCCTGATGGCGTGAATCTCAACCAGGGTGCTGAATCGACCATTTCATTCCTGCTTGCCTTATTAGCGATGAAATCCAGGGAAGCAAATTTAAAATAATGAAAACAGTGTCGCGCGATAATAAGTACGTGCTTCTAGAGCGTCATCCGAGCAATCCGATCCTGACTGCCGATAACTGGCATCAGCCGGTCAACGCTGTCTTCAATCCGGGCGCGGTCCGATTGCAAGATGGGACAACATTATTGCTCTGCCGTGTCGAAGACCGGCGAGGTATCTCCAGTCTCTGGGCCGCACGGTCAAAAAATGGTATTGACAATTGGGTGATTGACTCAGAACCAACATTTCCTCCTGACCCGGTCAATCATCCGGACGAAATTTGGGGTGTCGAAGACGCGCGGATTGTTTGGCTGGAGGAACTCCGCAAGTATGCAATTACCTACACCGCTTTTTCGCGGGCTGGACCTGCAGTCGCTTTGGCGATGACTGAAGATTTCACCAAATTCGAACGGCTGGGAGTTATGATGCCGCCCGATAACAAGGACGCATCACTCCTGCCTTTTCGTTTTAACGGTAAGTGGCTGATGATTCACCGTCCCCAAAACGGATTGGGCGGAAGCATCTGGCTTGCCGAATCACCCGACTTAAACCATTGGGGTAAAAATCGGTTGATTATGACACCGCGTCATGGTGCGTGGTGGGATGCCAATCGAATTGGTCTTGGGTCGCCTCTGATTAAGACTCCTCGCGGCTGGCTTATGCTCTACCATGCAAACCGACAAACTGGCGCTGGTTGTCTTTACCGCATCGGTGCTGCATTGCTCGACCTTGAGAAACCCGGCTGTTGCATAAAGCGCGGCGACGAGTGGATTCTTGCACCGCAGGAAAACTACGAACGTATGGGCGATGTCGGCGACGTAGTCTTTGCGTGCGGACATACCATCGGTGATGATGGAGATGAAATCAATGTCTATTATGGTGGGGCTGATACTTGTATCGCGCTCGCCCAGGGAAGGATTTCTAAGATTCTTGAGTGGCTCGAAACACACGGTTCGTCAATTGGCGAATCCCAGGCAATAACATAACCTACATATTCGATTAACAGATTAAAAGATTACAGACGACGAAGTCGTTGCGAGCGAATGTAATGAGCGTGGCAATCTCATGACGAGATTCTTCGCTACGCTCAGAACGACGTTTCAATCTTAGAATTTTAGAATCTTTGAATCTTAGAATTACGTGAGTTTGGATGACAGCACCCTGATATCTCCCCGCCTGACCGTAATATTTCGTTTATCAAAATACACAAGTAATGGCAAAACTGTTCTGCGGCTGGCATTGAGTAAATCTCGAAATTGGGAAACTTTTATCTCCTTATTCTTCTTTAAAAATTCGACCAGTTTTACTTCCGCTTCTTTGACATATTTTTGATGTAAAACCAACCCTTCACCAATATTTACAAGTACTCCGTTATCCAGCATATACTGATGTGCTTTTTTGATAATAGTTTCTTTGGCCGGAATCATCGGTTTCAGGGCATCTTCGCTTTGCTCGATGGCGCTTCGCATAGCATTATACTCAATCGGTTTAAAACCGGTTTCAAGAAATATCTTTTCAATCCTTGCAATCAACTCATCAATTTCTTTGCCGAGTGTTATTTTAAATTCAGACAGTTTCATCTTTTTATCGGGTGATATTTGCACAATATTATCTTTTGCCATCTTTTCCAAAGTAATATCTAAAAGAAATTTATCCAATCCGGCACTGATTCTTTTTAATAGTTCCAGCCCTGGTATTCCGATGCTGGTCGGATTATTTTTATGATAATCTTTTATTTGTGCAATAATCTTTTCTTTCAATTCTTTCAGATTCTTTTGCGAATAATACAATTCCCGTTTCTCATCTAAGCAAATTATTTTACCCTGTGCGGTTAACCCTTTCGCCAGTTCTTTCACTTCGTTTATTGGCAGGTTAACATCGGTTGCAATTTCCGATATTTTTCTCGGCAATTCAAAATTGGATAATAGATATTCTTCAATCAAAACAATTGGGTCACCTGCCTCTGTTCGTTGCAAGTGCGCAATCAATTCCTCGTCAAAGCCCTTTACCTTAGTCGCCTTTGATTCAATAACAATCCCGCCGCCAATCGTTACCTGCGGCGAATAGGTTCGGATTACATACAAATCATTGATTGCACAAACTGCCGATGTTTCTAATCGGAACTGAACCATCGCTTTTTCACCGGGTTGCAATACTTTTTTATCAAGAAATACAACTCTGCCTAAAATTTCTTTGGTGCCCAGATGAATCCTTAACCGCTCAAAAGTTTTCAGCGGTTTGCCCGCGTTTTTCAAGAGATGCAAAGATGCATTTAAATATTCGGACGGCTCGAAAAAGCCCGGCTGGGCAAGCACGTCGCCCCGCTCGATTTCTTCTTTTTCGGCACCGACCAGATTAATCGCTGCCCGAAAACCCGTTCCAACCTCATTCACTTGCTTGCCATGGACTTCAATCCCTCTTATCTTAACACTCTTTTTCTCGGGCAATAACTCAAGCGTGTCACCGACTTTTGTCTTACCCGAAAGAACTGTTCCGGCAACAACCGTTCCAAACCCCTTAATAATAAAACAGCGGTCAATCGGCATTCTAAATATTCCGCGGTCTATTTTTGCCTCGGTTTCCTGAATTAACTTATCGAGTATCTTTTTAAGTTCATCAATCCCTTCCATTGTATTATTGGAAACCGCAATTATTGGTGAGTGCTCAAGAAACGAATCTTTAAGCAGATTCTTTACATCATTAATCACAATCTGCAATCTGTCATCTTTAACCAAGTCTTTTTTGGTAATAACCACGACGCCCTTTTTAATCGCCAACAACTTTAAAATCTCAAGATGCTCGTAGGTCTGGGGCATTATTCCATCATCCGCGGCAATAACAAACATCACAAAATCTATGGTCGAGGCACCCGCCACCATATGCCGCACAAACTTCTCGTGTCCCGGCACATCAATAATTGTCGCATTATCACCATAAAACACAAACCCGAGGTCAGTGGTCATGCCCCGTTCTTTTTCTTCTTTTAATCGGTCTGGGTCAATCCCAGTCAATGCTTTAACCAAAGCGCTTTTGCCGTGGTCAATATGACCGGCAGTGCCGATTACAATGTGTCTATTCATTTTTAACCACGAAGACACGAAAGCCCACGAACACACGAAAATAATTTTCTTTCGTGCCTTCTTTTATTTCGTGCTTTCGTGGTAATCTTTTTATAAAATATCATGGAAGGCTTGGATAATTATTTTCTCTTCGCCTTTTAAGATGGTTCTGAAATCTAAGAGTAATGAATCTTCTGCAACTCTGCCAAAGATTGGTATTTTATACTGTCTTAGAAGTTTTGCTAAATCTTGAGCAGAAATTCTATTTTTATTTTTATCCACAGATTGACACAGATTTTCACTAGATTTTTCTTTGCTTTCTCTTGTGTTAATCTCGTGAAATCTTGTGGTTTCTGCAGTTGTTTTTGGTTTTATCGAAACAACAAAAGTCGGCAATTCTTCAGTGCTTAATGACCCGCCGCCAATTTCGCTCTTTGCTGGTTTTACTGTAATATCCAAAATCGAACCGAATTCTTTATTCAGTTTCTTTGCCAAGCCATTTACCTGCGTTTTAATTTCCTTAAGCGGTTTTAATAGCATGCTCATTACTCGGTGCTCTTTGATTAAATCTTCCTCTTTATGTAAAAACATCTGCAAGGTTGCTTCTAATGCCGCATTGGTAAGCTTATCACACCGCAATGCACGGGTTAACGGATTTTTCTTAATCTTTTCAATCAGTCCTTTTTTGCCGACAATAATTCCTGATTGCGGTCCGCCGATTAATTTATCACCGCTAAAACAGACAACATCTGCACCGGTTGCAAGACTTTCCTGAACCATCGGCTCTTTGGGTAGTCCGTATTTTGAGAAATCAATCAATGCGCCACTGCCCAAATCATCAATCACCGGAATTTTATATTTCTTGCCTAATTGGACAAGTTCTGACAGGCTGACTTCTTTAGTAAAACCCGAGATATGATAATTTGATTGATGAACCCGAATAATCGCACCAGTTTCAACGGGTGTTTCTTGCCACAGAGGCACAGAGCCCACAGAGTTTTTTCTTTTGCGTTTTTCTTTCTCCGTGCCCTTCGTGGCTCGGTGGCTAACTTTTATTGCCTGCTCATAATCTTTAAGATGAGTACGGTTGGTTGTGCCGACTTCATGCATTATGCAGCCTGACTCTGCCATAATATCTGGAATGCGGAACGAACCGCCAATCTCAATCAACTGCCCTCTTGATACAATTACTTCCTTGCCCTTGGCAAGTGCCGATAAAATCAAAAGCGTTGCGCCAGCATTATTATTAACAATAATACCTGCTTCACATCCAGTTAAGATTTGCAATAACTTACTAATCTTTTTATATCGGTCATCGCGCTTGCCTTCATCGTCAATTTGTAAGCGGGAATAAGCATTTGACGCATCGCGTAATATATCCGCAATACCTTTACTAAACGGTGCTCTACCCAAGCCCGTATGCAAAACTATACCCAAACCATTTATTGCATATCGAAAATACGGCTCGGTCAGATATTTTATCTCATCCAATATCATTTTCTTTAAATGTTCGGTCTGCCACAGAGGCACAGAGTCCACAGAGAATTCTCTTTTGCTTTTTTCTTTCTCCGTGCTCTTCGTGGCTCCGTGGCTAATTTTCTCTCTTGCATTTTCCATTTCAGAACCAGCTAATAACTCTCCCCTAAACTCATCCGTTTTACTACGGATTATTGACAATAAGTGTTTATGTTCAATCTTATTTTCTAATTCCTTTATTTCCTGCCAGTTAAGAATCTTATCTACTGAAGGAATAGATTTCAATAATGCTTTGTTATTTACTTTAGCCATAAAATCATTATAGATTGAGCTTGTGCTATGTCAAGCATATATCAGGTTTTGTTCATGCCAGTTCAAAATCTTATCCACCCCGCACCTTTTATGGTTTAAGGGTAGACCCCGCACCTTTTGACAAGAATAATATAGATAAGATAAAAAGTTATGAATATAATATAACACAACTAGACAAAAGGTGCTGGGTAGAAGATATCATATAAGAAGACTATTTTTGATTCGTCGCTTCAATTGACCAAGTGCCCTGCCAAAGTATTTCAACCCTTTTTCTCTTAAAATTGCATCTTTTTCTGATTTATAACCTTCAAAATATATTAATTCCCAAGGGGAATTTGATTTTGTCGATATGGAGTTGCCTTGATTGTGTTCTTCTATTCTTCTTTTTAGGTTGTTAGTAAATCCGATATAAATTTCACCCGTTTTCCCACTTTTAATAATATACACATAAAACATGGGTCATTATAAACCACGAAAGGTGCGGGGTCAACCGCTGGAATATTCTTTAAAACATCTTTATTAATCTCTTGGCTCATAAAAAGATTATAGTTTGAAGAATTCAGTTGTCAACGGATAACATATTCCACAAGAACACAACAGAGACGCGGAGTCACAGAGTTCACAAGGGTTTTTTCTGTGTTTCTCCGAATCTCTGTGCCTCTGTGGTTAAAAGGCTTTACCATAGCTCTCTAAATAAATCCTTGACAGCGTGTTAAATTGACTTTATATTTTGAAGGCGAGGCTTGAATGAAAAAATATGATAAGTATATAAAATATTGGCGACGCAGAATCGAGCAAAGCGAAAAAGAGGATAAGACCGCTTTGACTGAGGCTAAAAATTGGGCGGAAAAATGTGCGCTCACTCTTGGGAAAAAATATTCTGTAAGAAAGGTTTATCTCTTCGGCTCGCTTGTGGACGGAAGTTTTAAACAAGGTTCTGATATTGACCTTGCGGTCGAAGGACTCAAACCAAAAGATTACTTTAAGGCGTTGGTCGAATTATTTAGAATTAGCAATGGCTTTAAAATAGACCTCATCCCTTTGGAAAATTCTCCATATAAGACTGAAGTAATTGCAA